>PR_CR_10_Liq_1_inCRDRAFT_1000249_pt1 | contig 34067 bp, 24 predicted proteins | sample PRCRCaboRojoPR_3_FD_10241 | JGI IMG/M metagenome (IMG submission 10241)
GTTTTTTTGTTTTTTTTTGTTTGGTTTGTGTTTTTGTTGTGGGGTGGGGTGGGGTTGGTTTTTCTTTTTTTTTCTTTTTGGTTTTGTTATGATTGGGTTGCGTGTGATTTTTTTATTTCTTTTGTTGATGGTATAATTTTTGTATGGTTGTGGAAGAGGTTTTTTCTTCGGTTTTGGCGTTGGATGTTTGGTTGGGTTTGTATGGTGATTTTGTGAGTGTTGTTGAGGTTGAGTTTCCTTCGTCGGATGTTTGGGCTTATGAGGTTTCTGGTGGTTTGTCTCTTCCTGGTGTTAAGGTTAAGTACATAAATTTTTTTCCGGATGATTTGGTTTAGGAGAAGTAATGGCTTTAGATTATTTGCAGCAGCTTTATAGTTATACTACGTTGTCTGAGGGTAAGAATATCATTAATGAGAATTTTAATGGTTTGGTTGATTTTTTGAATGAGTTGACTTCTGAGGAGATTGGGCGTTTGTTGGAGGAGGGGTTGATTTCTGTTGATTTGTTGGATGCGAAGGCGGAGCATCCTCCTGCGGGTCAGTTTGTTGAGGGGAATGTTGTTGAGTTTGATGGTGCTGGGGATTTGGTGGATTCTGGTTTTGCTGCGGATTCTGTGGCTGTTGTTAGTGAGGGTACGGGTAGGATTCCTGCGGGTGTTTGGGTTGAGCCTAGTTTGACTCGTTTGTTTGTTGATGTGAATCGTGGGGATGATTCTTTTGCTGGTACGGATGTTGCTCATCCTTTTAAGTCTATTAAGGCTGCTGTGGGTGAGGCTCGTGCTATGTTGGAGGCTGCTGCGCAGGCTGAGCCTGGGGATGAGAATGAGTTTGTTACTGGTGTGACGATTCATGTTGCTGCTGGGGATTATGTTGAGGATAATCCTATTGTTTTGCCTTCTCGGGTTAGTGTTGTTGGGGATGATTTGAGGAATGTTCGTTTGTTTGCGGAGAATCCTTCGTTGGATTATTTTCATGTGAAGAGCCTTAATTATTTGGCGCATTTGCGTTTTATGCAGTTGCGTCGTCCTGCTTTTTGTGTGGCTTTTCCTTCGGCGATTTTGGATTCTTCTTTGGTTGTTGGGGGTTCTTCTCTTGAGTCTATTTCTGTTTTGTATAGTCCTGAGGGGTATGTTGGTGTTCCTGATGTTGTGATTGACCCTCCGGATGAGGAGGGTGGTGTTCAGGCGGAGGCTTCGGTTGTTGTTGAGGGTGGTGTGATTACTGGTGTTGTTTTGGATAATCCTGGTAGTGGTTATTTGAGGCGTCCGCATATTTCTGTTGCTGCGCCTGAGGTTGAGCAACCTATTGTGGTTGGTAGTACGTATGTGCAGAATTGTTCTTCGATTACGGGTCCTTTTGATGTTGAGGGTAAACAAATTTCTCCTTTGGCTCCTTTGCCTTATGATTTTGAGAATGGTTTTAGTTATATTGATTTTTTTACGGGGGATGAGATTTCTTATGGGCCTGTTGATGAGGAGGGTGCTGGTGGGGGTATGAGGATTGATGGTAGGGTTGTTTTTGGTTATAACAACCTTACTGAGAATTCTGGTTTTGAGAGTCCGTTGCGTAGTATGGTTGCGGATGCGTTTACTCAGGTGAATCAGGGTGGTCCTGGTCATTTGGTTACGAATATTGGGTATGCTCAGTTTGTTTCGTGTTTCACTACGTTTTGTACGTATTCTTTTAAGGCGAAAAATGGTGGGTTTGCGAATATTTCGAATAGTGTTACTGATTTTGGTAATGAGGGTTTGATTGCTGAGGGTTATGAGAAGGAACCGTATACTGTTGGTAATGCTGTTGATAATCTTCGTAGTACGGTGGGTGCTGTGAATATTGTGAATGGGGGTTCTGGTTATGATGATGAGAATCCTCCTAGTATTGTTATTTCTGGTGGTGGGGGTACTGGTGCTTTAGCTTCTGCTGTTGTTGAGGATGGTATTGTTGTTAGGGCAGAAATTTTGAATCCAGGTGTTAATTATGATTCAAAACCTAATGTTTTTATTGATTCTCCACCGTCAGGTGGGACTCAGGCTTCTGCTGAGGTTTTTCTTAATGCAATTAATGAGGTTGAGGTAAGGGATTTAACTCAGGATTCTTCTGGTAATGTTCGTCGTCCTGATGTTGGTAGTGCTATTTGGTTTGGTGATGAGAATTATTCTTCTGGGCAGTGGGGCATTGTTAATAATGTTGTTGAGGAACCTAGTGGTAATTTTGTTGTTTCGTTTAGGCCGAGTGTAGAGAGTATTAATCAAGCTGAGGTGCTTAGGTTTAACCAGAGGTCTAACTTGAGTACTGGTTCTCATGTTTTTGAGTATGGTGGTTCTGGAGTTACGTATAATGCTCTTCCGGAGTATGGTGGTATTCCTAATCCTGAGAAGGAAGTTCGTTTTAGTGAGCCTGCTCAAGTTTTTTATACGAGTAATGATAATTTAGGTAATTTACGTATTGGTGAGTTTTTTGCTGTTGAGCAGGCGACTGGTGCAGTGACGATTAATACGGATATTTTTAATTTGAGTGGTTTGAATGCTATTGGTCCTTTTAGGGTTAATGGTATTCCTTATGGTGTTGTTCTTAGGGAGTTGACGAATAAACCTTCGCTTTTAGCTGATTCTGGTTTAAATGATAATGCTGCTGCTACGGTTTCTGCTATCCGGACTTATATTTCGAATAGGACATTGCGTGAGTTTTCTGATGTTAGTTACCCTAGTGTTGCTGGTGGTGGTGTTGATGATGGCCAGTTTTTCCGGTGGAATGCTTCTTCAGCTCAGTGGGAACCACAAAGTGTTATGCTTAATGAGCTTGTGGATATTGATTTAGATGTTGTTACTCCGCAGGCTGGGTATGCTTTGGTTTATGGTACGTCTGGGGATTGGAGGGCTGGTATTCCTGAAGCTTCTCAGTCTTTAGATAATGGTGCTGGTAGGGTTTTAACTACGGATGAGGTTTATGACCATATTAATACGGAAAGTAATCCTCATGGTGTTACTCCTGGATTAATTGGTGCTGTTCCTTCAAGTGATGTTGGTAATCCTGATGGTGTTGCTCCTTTAAATACTGAGGGTATTATTTCTGAAGAGTATTTACCTCCGTTGTCGTTGGGTTCTGTTGAGGTTGTAAGTAATATTACTGAAAGGGATTCTCTTTCTCCTGTTGTTGAGGGTGATATTGCTAGGGTTTTGGATTCGGATGGTTTAGGTAATCCAGTCACTTACATTTATGATTCGGATGATGGTTGGGTTATTTTTGATAGTCAGCAACAAGTTACATCCGTGAATAGTATGGTTGGGGATGTTTATTTAACGACTTCAAATATTGATGAGGGAACAAATGAGTATTACACTCAACAAAAAGTTGAATCTGTTATTGATTCTAAGGTAGATGCTGATTTTGTTAATGCATTTAATTTGTCAGCTCAGGAGTTAAAGGATTCTGCTGATGAAACATTGATTGTTGATGCGGCAGAAGTTTATAAGCACGTTAATAATGTTTGGGATGAAACTTTCATTCCGGATAGTGGTCCGGATGAAGGAAAAAACCCTCATGGTATCACTCCAGAATTGATTGGTGCTTACCCGGATGACACTACGACGGATGGTATTCCTGAAGGTGACAATAACGAGTACTATACTGATGTAAAAGTACAAAATGTTGTTACTAAGGATTATGTTGATGCTTTATCTGTAAATGCTGGTGAATTAAATAATGTTGTTGCTTCACAATTTTTGCGTTCCGATGAAAATGATGAATTTTCGGGAACTATATTAGGTAATAAACTTGATTTAGGTGTGGAACCGCTTGTAGAAGATGAATCTGCTAGGTTAGAAATTAATGGTTATATGCGTTCCGGTTCCATTTTTCTCCATGCAGAAGGACAAACGATTGAAGAGCCACGCTCCCAAGCAAAACGACTTCGTAATATTGATGGTTCTTTGCAGTGGGAAGCTGCAACTGTTTGGACTTCTTTAAATGATGGGCCCGGTTCTGGGCTTAATGCTGACTTTTTAGATAATTTTGATTCTTCTGGTCTTTTAGATAGGGAAAATCACACAGGTCAACAAAGTGTTGATACATTAAGTGATTTTGATGATGCTATTAGTAACGTAATTACGAATTTTACTTCTAACCCAGTTAATTTCACGAATGATATTGTTATTGATGGTGAATTAACTGTTTCTGGTGGAACTACGTTTATTAATACTCAACAGTTAGCTGTTGAGGATGCAGTCATTACTTTAAATACTGGGCAAGTTACTCCATTTAATGATGCTGGTTTTGTTATTCAACGTTATGCGGCACCAACAATTTCTGATTATAATGTTGCGTTAGTTTGGAGTGAATCAGCTCAAGAATTTAGGTTTGGAGCTACCTCAGAGCAGGGAGCTGATAATGATATTGGTTTTGATGGGGATTTACCTAACTTAAACTTGGATGGCGGAATTTTTGCTACTATTTCAAATCAAGGCACAATTAATGCTACAGATATACAAAGAAATGGAGTTTCTGCAGTTACATCCAATGATGTTTCACAAATTGTTAGGGTAACTCAAGATGAATATGATGCATTAACTCCAATTCCAGGAGTAATGTACGTAGTGATTGGATAAATATGTCTTTCAGAATAACTGATGCAGACTCAATTTTTTTAGATAATTTGCCAGCTGATAGAGTTTATATTGGCAATATTCAGGTTTGGACTCCCGGATTTACTTTTAATACGCAATGGAAAACAGATAACCCTGGTGTTTCTCCTTCTAACTCTATAAGGTTACCTCTAGAAAAAGATGGTGAGTACGCATTTACTGTGCGTTGGGGAGATGGAACAATTGAGCTTGTAGAAAAAGCTCCGTTACGAGAAATTTTTACAGTTACTGATTTAACACAAAACTTAAGTTCAGATAATCCAAGGCAAGAAAACGTTATTGAGCATTCGTATGATAATGCAGGAGTAAAAAACCTTGTTATTACAGGAAAAATTGAAGGTTGGAGCTTTAATAACGAGGGAGACAGAAGAAAATTACTTAATGTTCAGTCTTGGGGTTCTTTTGAACCTGGAAATAACGGCGGTTATTTTTATGGTTGTGAAAACATGAAAATTGACGCTCCAGACGTAATTAATTTAGAAAATACTACGTATATGTTAAATGCTTTTAGAGATTGTTCTGTTTTAAGTACTACAAATACTTTTCCAAAATGGGATGTAAGTGGAATTACAGATATGCGTTTCATGTTTGCTGGAGCAACTAACTTTAATGATGATTTATCTGAATGGATTACAGGGAATGTTGAAACAACTAGATTTATGTTTTATGACGCTAAAGCATTCAACCAAAATATTGGTGGTTGGAATATGATTAACAATAAAAACATGGGTTACATGTTTACTGGGGCAGAAAGTTTTAATCAAAATATTGGTGGTTGGTTAACCCAAAATGTAGATGATATTGATTACATGTTTAATGGAGCTTCGTCTTTCAACCAAAATATTGGTAATTGGAATATTGAAAAAGTTACGGAAATTAGAAGAATATTTGAAAATTCTGGTTTATCAACTCAAATTTACAGCAGTATTTTGCAAGGTTGGGCCAGTCAAACTGTTCAACCAAACCTATTTTTAGATGCAGGAGACATTAAGTATTTTTCGTCTGCATCTAGTGCTAGAGATACATTAATTAATGTTTATGGTTGGACGATTAATGATGGAGGACAGGAATAATGAATGAGATTAGTAAAGCTGAAAAAAACTTATGGGTTATTTATCACGACAAAGAAAACGTTTTTCATTTAGTTCCTGTTGAAAAAGGCCAACAAAGCACTTCTGGTCTTCCTTTTATGGAGATTTTTGAAGAAGAAACTGAAGCAGAACAAAGAATGTTGGAATTAAACCCTAACTGGGTAAAAACTGAGGTTTAAATAAATGCCTACGTATAACGTAACAAATGATGGTTCCTCCGCTTACCTTTTTACTGGCGAAGAGTTTGGTAGTACACCTACACCTAACCCAACAATAGATTTAATTCCAGGAGAAACATATACATTTAATGTTTCAGCGGTAGGTCATCCTTTTTACATTAAAACTGAACCTGTTAGTGGTACAAGTGATACATTTAATTCTGGAGTAACAAATAATGGTGTGGAAGACGGAACATTAACGTTTGTTGTTCCAATTGATGCTCCTGAAACTCTTTATTACGCATGTGAGTTTCACTCTTCCATGCAAGGAATTTTAGATGTTTTGCTTCCAACATACAATTTAAGTTCATCGAAATTTTTGGTTAATGAAGGTGAATCTGTAACTTTTACTTTAACGACAACAAATGTTGAGGATGGAACCTTTGTACCTTACACAATTACTGGAATTTCTTCGTTAGATTTAGAGTCCGAATCTTTAATTGGTAATTTTGAGGTAGTTTCTAACTCAAGTACGGAAACAATTACACTCAAAAATGATTTACTTACTGAAGGTCCTGAAACATTAACTTTATCTCTTGATGATTCAACTGAAAGTATTTCTGTTAATGTTAATGATACTAGCCAAAACCCTAGTGCCACTTATGAGTTGTTTGCTTCACCAAACCCAGTTGATGAGGGACAAACGGTAACAATTACGTTGCAAACAACAAACGTACCTAATGGAATTGAAATTCCTTACACAATTTCTAGTGCAGATGCAGATGATTTTGATGAGTCTTTTTCATCTTTAGGTGTTTTTACTGTAACAAATAACAATGATTCTTTTTCGTTAAACATAATTGAAGATTTTATTCCAGAAGGAACAGAAACATTTACAGTATCCTTGGATAATGGTGAAGCTTCCATAGATATTGATATTAATGACACAAGTAATGCTCCAGGAGAAAATGCATTATACCTTTTATCTGCTGACTCAGATGAAATCGATGAGGGTCAGTCTGTAACGATTACCCTAACTACACAAGAGGTTGGGGATGGAACAGAAGTTCCTTACACTATTCAAGGTATTTCAAGTGAAGATTTAGTGTCAGGTGAATTAACAGGTAATTTCGTTATTCAAGATGGTCAAAGTTCCATAACGTTTACTGCTGTTGAAGACTTTTTAGAAGAAGGAAATGAAGCATTAACAATTAATTTAAATAATGGTGAATCTTTCACAACAGTTGTTATTAATGACACAAGTGTACCTGTTGTGCCTCCACAACCTGAATACACATTATTTACGGATAACGACACTATTTTTGAAGGTCAACGAACATTTATTTATTTAGAAACAAAAAATATTCCTGAGGGAACACAAGTTCCTTTTTTCACAACTGGCTTAGCAGAAATACAAAGTTTTTTTGTAGTGGATGAAGACGGTAAAGCATTTGAAGAAGTTTTTGCTGTTAAAGATTCAGAAACTGAGGGTACAGAAACTCTAAATATTATTTTGACTGATGACCCATCTAAGTCTGTAACAATAACTATTTTAGATACTAGTTATGGTGATGAATTAGAATCATCAGAACCACCTACACTAAACGAATTAATTAATGTTCAGACACCAAATACAGATTTCCCAAAATACTTTGTTTCCAACCAAAGTAATGAAGGTTTCATTTTTTCAGGGGAAGAGTTCATTAATGCATCTGGTATTAACCCACAATTAACGTTAGATAGAGGAAAAACATACGAATTTATTATTAATACTCCAGGTTTTCCTTTTTCTATTAAAACAACCGATGAAACAGGTTTAAATTTTTCAAATCGTTTTTATAATGGTGTTAAAAATCAAAATATTGAGTTAGGTGTTTTAACTTTTCAAGTTCCTGAAGAAGCACCAGACGTTTTGTATTACATGTCTGAACTTCAACAAAACATGGTTGGGATTATTAATGTTGTTGGTGAAGTTGAAGAGGGAGAGCTAGAAGATTTAACACCAGTCAAAAATCCATATCAAAAGTATGTTAATTTTATTTCAAGCGGAACTTATAACTCTGGAACTACTTATGTTGTTGAGAAAAAGGATGATTCAACATACTTTTTTAATCAAGGAGAATTTTTTTACGGTATAGAGAATCCAACTCTTTATTTGGTTCGTGGAAACACTTATACGTTTAGGGTTTTTGGTGAAAACCACATTTTTAATATTAAAACACAACCTACAACTGGATTTGGTTTCCAATATAATTTAGGGGTCACTAATAACGGTATTACGGAAGGAACATTAGTTTTTGAGGTTTCTAAAACGGCTCCTGATACTCTTTATTATCAATGTTCTTATAATGAAAATCTTTTTGGTGAAATAAAGATTTTTGATAAGGGAGAAAGTTTACCTGAAAGAAATCCTTATCATAAACCATCTTCTGATGTACCTCCACAAATTACTCCTGAAGGTAATTTAGTCCGTCAAGAATTAAGTAAGGAAGAAGTTAAGTTTCATAATTTTCATGGTAATTTAGGTGGTAAAAGAATTACGGGAAGAAAAACAACTGTTAAAAACTATAATGGTTACTTTCCAAAATTTGTTCAGGTTCAGCCAGAACCTTATAAAGAAAGTTTGAAAGACCAGTACGATATTATTCTTTCGGAAGACCAGTTTGTTAAGTATTCAGAAGATGCAATTCTTTATGAGCCTGTAGAGTACCGTTTTTGGTTTGATAATCCTTTTTTGGTTGTTTCTTTAGATACTGGTGAAAAAAAGGTTTTTTACTTAACAAAAGAATCAATTAATTTAGATAATCTTTACCATATTTATTGGAATAATGAAGCTATTTATTTTAGGGATGACACTACGTTTGCTTACTTGTACTTCTGGTCTGAAGATGATGTCACTCTTGAAAATGAACAAGTTACATTTAATTAATTTAGTATTTACAATGAATTATGATAAAATTTCTTTATTACGTTGGACAGGAGTGAATTATGGCCTTGATTGATGAATTGCAAGAGCTTTTAGGTACTTTAACTTTGGCTGAAGGTGCTGAAGTTATTAATAATAATTTTGAGAAACTAAAAAACATTATTAATGAGTTATCTCCAGAAGAAATTGGGGATTTAATACAGAATGGGGATATTAATTCAAAATACTTGAGTGAAATTGGTAATTATTTAAGTGTTTTTAATCAAGATAATGAATTGATTTTTGATAGTGAAAATTTTGATGCTACAACAGTAAACGCCGCTTTAGAAGAATTAATTTCTTTACTTTCGACTAAACTAAATAAACCCGATGTATTTAGTGAAAATGAAATACCAAAATTTAATTCGGATGGAGAGATTATACCTTCTGAGATATTTTCAGACAAGCTAGTAGTATCTTCGTTTGTTGATGTAGAAGGTGAAGATGAACTTGGTACAGTTGCAACATTTTTGTCTTCTCAAAATATTACTAATGGGCCAAAAATAGGTGAACCTGACGGATTAGCGACATTAGACTCAACAGGAAGAATACCTAGAGAGCAATACATTGGTCCCGCAAGCCAAACAAACATTTGGGTTGACGCAACAATTGGTGATGACGTAAACAACGATGGTCGAGACATGACAAAACCATTAGCGACTATCGACAAAGCTGTTGAATTAGCAACGCCAGGAACAACAATTAAAGTTTCCTCAGGAGATTATTTTGTAAATAATCCTCTTGTTTTAGATGACAGAGTTGGCGTTGTTGGTGATAACTTAAGAAACGTAAGAATTTATCCTAACAACCCAAAACTAGATATTTTTCATGTTAAAGCACTAAATTATCTTTATGGTTTACGACTTCTAAATCACAAATCACCTTCATTTGCGGTAGCATTCCCGTGTTCAACTGCGGAAGCTACCTTGTTCAATAAAACAATTGCTTCTATTGATATTCTTTATCAACCAGGTGGTTATGACCCAAATTTTCCTCCTTCAATCGTAATTGATGAACCAGAAGAAAGTGGTGGTCGTATTGCGAGAGCAACAAGTGTAATTGACCAAAATGGTGATTTAGTAAATATTGTTATTAATGATGGTGGTGATGGTTACTTAAAGCCACCGCATATATCTATTGCAGCTCCCGCAGACCAACAACCCTTCATAACAGGAAGTACTTACGTGCAGAATTGTTCTTCCATAACTGGACCCTTTGATTTAAATGGGGACCAAATTTCTATGACTGCACCATTACCATATGATTTTGAAAATGGTTTTACATATACGGACCCCTTCACCCAAGAAATCATTACTCATTTACCTGTAAATGAAACAGGTGCAGGTGGAGGAATGAGGGTTGACGGTAGAGTATGTTTTGGTTATAACGAAATCACTAACTTAATTGGTTACTCCAGCCCATTAAGAAGTATGGTTGCAGATTCTTTCACTCAAGTGAATCAGGGTGGTCCAGGACACTTAATTACGAATCGAGGATACACTCAGTTTGTTTCTTGCTTTACAACCTTCTGCACTTACTCTTATAAAGCTCAAAACGGTGGTTTCGCTAATATTTCTAACAGCGTTACTGACTTTGGTGAAGAAGGACTTGTATCTGTTGGAAAAGATTTTGATTTTTATACGTCTGGCCGCTCTTTAGAACAAATATCCAGTGAAGTTGTTGCTATTGAAGTTATTAATGGTGGAGCTGGATACACAGAAAATCCAGTTGTGAATATTACTGGTGGTGAAGGTTCCGGAGCAACAGCTGAAGCACAAATTGATTTAGATTCAGGTTCCGTAACAAAAATACTTGTTACTAATCCAGGGCAAGGATACACAGAAACTCCTGACGTAACTATTGGTACATCTCCTACCGGCCAAAATGCGGAAGCTTCTGCTGTTCTTTCTGTAAATTCCAGCATTAAACTTTATGGTATTTATGAAGACACATTTGGTCGGGTTAGACGTCCAGATGCGGGCAGTCTTATGTTTGTGAATGACCAATACGTAACCATTAATAATGTTGAAGAAATAGATTCAGGTTTCGAAGTTTCTTTTTATCCAGGAATTAATGCAGTTAACCAAGGTGAACTTTTATTTCTGTTTCAACCTTCCGTATTAAGTTCAGGAGGTCACGTTTTTGAGTATCCAGGTACAGGAGTTACATATAATGCCTTACCTGAATATGGTGGTATTCCGGATGAATCTAGAGATGTTGTAGTTATACCACCAGGAAAAGTTTTTGTATCTAGTACAAGTAATGTAGGTACGTTTAAAGTAGGTCCCCAATTTTCTGTTGAGCAATCAACAGGTGTTGTAACAATTAATACGGACCAATTTAACTTGAGTGGAATTAACCAAATTGGTCCATTTGAAACCAACGGAGTTCCGTTTGGTGAAGCTATCCGAGAAATGACAAATAACGAAACGCTAGAAAGTGATTCAGGTTTTGAAGCAAACACAGTTGCTTCTGTTGCAGCAATTAAAACGTATATTGAGTCTCTCCAAATAACGGACCTAAATGACGTTAATAATGTTGCGGCTGAAAGTCCTGAAGAAGGACAATTCCTTCGTTGGGATTCTATTAATTTAATTTGGAAAGTTGATGATGTTCCATTAGGAGATGTTTCGGATGTTGATTTACAAACAGTTATTCCTTCACCTGGAACTGCATTAATTTACCAGACGCCAGATTGGCGTCCTGGGTACCCTGATTATGCCTTAGGTTTAACTAATGGTGGCGTAAAAACTATACAAGCTGACGCTGTTTTTGACCATGTTACTGATATTTCTGGTAATCCTCACCAATTAGATGCGAATGATGTTAACGCAATTGATATTGCGGAAAAAGGTGCTGCAAGCGGTGTAGCGCCATTAAATTCATCTTCACAAGTTCCATCTTCTTTCTTACCTGGTTTTGTTTCAGGAGCAGTTTACGCAGTTACTGATGACACTGAAAGGGACGCATTAAGTGCTTCTGAAGGTGATGTTGCTCGTGTTTCAGATTCTGCTGAAGCAGGAAACACAGCTGCAACATATGTTTATGATGCAGACACATTAACATGGTTACCTTTTAATTTACCAGAGTCCGTTATTTCTGTTAATGGACAAACAGGTGGTGTAGCTTTAACAACTTCAGATGTTCCTGAAGGAAGTAATGAATATTATACGGAATCCAAGGTTGATACTAGAATTCAAACACTTGTGAATTCTCAATACGTAAATAATTTCTTTTTGTCTGCCCAAGAAGTTAGGGACACGGTTGACCCCACTCTCTTAGTTGAAGCAGCACAACTATATAATCACGTAAATAGTATTTTTGATGAAAGTGTAATACCTACCTCTGGACCTAATGCTGGAACAAACCCTCATGGTTTAACACCTGAAGCTATTGGTGCTTTTAGAGATGACAACACTACAGATGATTTAGCAGAAGGCTCCATAAATAAATACTACACTGAAGCTAGGGTTATTAACTTAGTTAATACAGAATATGTAAATTCTCTGCTTGTTGATGCCGCCACATTAAATAATATTGGTGCAACTCAATTTTTGAGAAGTGATATTGAAGATGTGTTTTTTGGTACTTTAATTGGTCCTGATATTGTGTTGGGTGAAAGTCGAATAGATGAATCTCACACTAATGAATTACAAGTTAATGGTACTACAAGAACAGGAAACATTTATTTACATGCTGATGGGGTTAATGAAGACCAACCTTCAGCAACTGCAAGAAAACTAGCGCACGTTTTAGGTGGAAATGGGGAAATAGAAAACCAACTCTATTGGGTTGAATTAGATGAAGTGTCTGGAGAAACTCCTTACCTTATTTGGACGGAAGAAAACATGGGTCCAGACTCTGGCTTGGATGCAGATACTGTAGATGGTTTAGAAGCTGAAGCATTTTCTTTAGTTGGTCATACGCATGACACAAGTGATATTATTAGCGGAACTTTTGATGATGCTAGAATTGCTTCTTCAAACGTAACTCAGCACGAAGCTGACTTAACAATCACTAAATCTCAAGTTAGTGATTTCGCTCACACTCATCCCATCAGCGAAATTGTTGATTTACAAACAACTCTAGATGGTAAAGTTGAAACAAATACAAGCATTACTGCTGGTACAGCAACAAAAATAACTTATGATGAAAAAGGTCTTGTTACTGCAGGAGAAACACTCATTTCTGATGACATACCAGATTTAGATGCAGAAAAAATTACAAGTGGAACCTTTAACGACAACAGAATTGCTCAATCAAGCATCACTCAATACCAAAGTTTCTTAAGTATAGCACTTAACCAAATTAGTGATTTAAGTGATGGTTCTTTCACTGGAGTCGTTGATTTTAGTAACGCTACCGTAATTCTTCCGGTTGAGTAATCCAATAAGGAATTTTGGTTTTCCAAAATAAAATACTTTTCTTTTCTGTCCTGTAGTACTCCCTATAAGATTCTACAGGACAATCCTTTTTACATTCGTTTGGCATAGCCAAAGGAATATTTGTTTTATTTTTTAAAGGAATATTTTTGGGTAAAAAAGAAAGTGAAGACAAAACGTTTTGTGTTTTATGTATTTTTCCATAACGGATTGTATATTCTTTACATAACTCTACAGCCATCTCATGAAGCCAAACATAATTTTTGTGGCTTTCCCTAACCCAAATAGCTGAAGGATGATTTACATGTGCTGCATTATACACATTGGTTAAGTATTCATTATTTAATTCATAAATGGTCTTATTTCTATTTTTGCCGGTTTTTGTAACGTAAGAAACTTTTTTTGGTTTTCCATCCAAAACCCTATGTGCAGTAGAAAGAAGTTGAGCGTACTCAACAATCATTTTTACTACGTGTTTATCTGCATGATATTGTGCAGATATTTTTGGGTTTTTATCAAGCATAAAAATATTCATGTGCGAATTATACATCATGAATAATTTTAGTCAATCAATGTTTTTTGTTATGGGAATTCATAATAGAAAGTTTTGTTTTTAATTGAAAATTTTCTTCATTTAAAACCCTAACTGTTTCTTTAAGTTCTTCCATTTCTTTTTCTAACATCGCTATTTTTAATTCTAACGTATATTTTAAATCCCGTAATTCATCAGCTTTAGCGTCTTTTTCGTCAAGCTTTTTTTCCAAAATTTTATTTTCTTCTAATACATTATCTAATTGATTTTCTAAAGATTCAAAACCTCTCATATCTAAAGAAGTTTCGTTTTTTATTTTAGCTACTCGAAAAGAAACAAAATGCGCTGCTACTCCAATCAAAACACTAATTAAAGCAGGAATAAGTATATTTAAATAACTTAAAAAAAATTGACCCATGTCATTCCCCTTTTTGGAATGTGCAGAGTGAAGAAATCACCTCATTTCCAAAATCTGAATCTTCTTTATTAATTAAATTCCAGCCGTTCAACAAAAAATCTTGTATAACGTCAGAAAAATTATTGTAGACTCTATTATAGTCAAAGCCTACAGTTTCATAGTATGGTCTAGCTAAAACACCAAATCTTGAATAATAAATTTCGATAGTTATTTTCATCAATAGTGTTCTTCAACAAATTTCAAAATAAGTTTTTTGTTTTCTGAGTTCTTTAAATTAAAAAAAGGGTGCGTAATGGACTCTAAAAATAAATTATGTTTCCTAGATATATCTTCAATCATTCTTTCTGGATTAAATTCGTATAAACCATATGCAAAATGAGAAGTTAATTCTAACTCAATCTCAATTGTTTTTTGTTCCTCTAAATCACTTTCTGCCACAATTATTTTTTTCATAAGTACTCCAATCTACGTTACCTATTTTATATTTTGTGGTAGGTTAAATCAATGAATGAAAAATTCTTCACTAACTTATGAAAAATTTTTCACTAACAAAAACAGTTTTGTTCTAATTAGTAACGTAAGGGGCGGTAAAAACTAAATTCATTTCATCTCCAGAATAAATAAGGTAGAATAAATTAATACAAAAGCGATTAAAAAAGGTATTTTTTATGAATTTGTTTGTGATGCCTAATTCTGTTTCTTTCAAAAATGATAATTTACCAAAAAATGTTTTGGATGCTTTAAATCCAGATGTTTTAATTTTGGATACTATTTTTCCTTATGGACAAAATATGGCTCTTGCAAGTTTAGATTTTAATGTTAAACTTCATGTAGCTCAACCTTGGCAGAAAGAAACTGAATTTGAAATAAAAAAGAAAGCGTCTTCAGTTAGCGTTTTTCATGAAAGCCCATTTTCTTTTTTTCAGGAGCCAGAAAACTATTTAGTTTGGTTGAAAAAAAATGTTTCGCATGTTTCAATGATTAAAAATAATGATTCTAAATTAACAAGAATGATTGAGGAAGCTTTAAAAGATAAAACTTTTTTTATTCACGAGGAGTAATTTTTTATGGATGAAACAAATTACCATAGTTCCGCTGAGTCTTTCGCTCATGAATTTATTGAGATGCTTGAAAATAATGATAGTAGTTTACTGAAAACAAATGGTATTTCTATTTCTACTGGAAATTTTGAAATTCATTTTTTTACGCCTGAAGAAAATAAGCATGCAAACGATTCTTTAATTCAGTTAGTTCGGGATAGAATGGATTTGTTTAAGCCTGCTGTGGAGTCGGAGTCTTTTAATGAATTTTTGATAGCTACAAAGGATTTAGCAACATGGCTTGAGCAGCGTGGTATTGTTGTGGGTTTAAATGGAAATACTTTGATGGCTAAAATAAAGTTAAAGATGTTTTCTTGGTTCCCATTTTTGTTTGGAGTTTAAATTGTTGAATTCACCTTTGGTTGCTTTTGATATTGAGACAAGTAATGGTCGAGGTTCAGGTTCTCTAAATCCAAGAGACCCTGAATCCTTTATTGGTTTGTATCAGTTTGCTTTTGAGGATGGAAGTATTGTTTTAAAAAGAGGTGAAGAGGGAATTGATTTAGTTAATAAATTAATTGAGGAAAATTATACTTTCATTATTCATAATGCTTTTTTTGAAGCTGACTGGTTACTTGTTAAGCATTCAGTGCCTATCGAAAAAATGAATTTTTGGTGTACGATGCTTGCTTCACAAATTTTGAATGCAGGTAAAAATATTCCTGATAAAGCTAGTTGGGTTGCTGCACAAAAAAATGCTAAAAATTTGGATTATGTTGGTCGTTGGAACCCATTAATGGAAGAAAATGACCAAAACATTACTAATTTTAAAAAACCAGGTAGGTTTTCTCATAACCTTCAGGCTGTTGTTTACAGATATTCCGAAAATTTAATTGAAAAAGACCAGGGTGATTCTGATTGGGGTAGAGAAAAACTTAGAGAAGACCAACTTCGTTATGCTAAGGATGACGTGCGTTATTTGATTGATGTGGCTTTAAAACAAAAACATTTTGTTGAACAACTTAATTTAAGTAAAATTATTGATTTAGAAATGAAACTCATTCCTGCGACTGTTGATATGAAAGACCAAGGAATGAAAATTAATGTTGATAATTGGCGTAAGTCTTCTGAAGAGTATCTTCGTGAAGCAGAAGAACTTGAAACTGAATTAAATTATTCTCTTGGTATGGAGCTTGCAGAAAGAGAAGACCAAGAATCCTTGTTTGGTAACCATATTGTTAGGGATTTTAAAGTTTCTTCTGCATCTCAACTAGCAAAATTTTTTAATGTTGACAGTGCTGATGAGCAACATTTAAGGCAAATTGACCATCCTTTAATTCATAAAATTCTTCGGTATAAAGAAAATTTTAAGATTGCGTCAACGTATGGTGATGGTTACTTGAAGTATATTGATGATGTTGATAGTAGGATTCATTCTCTTCTTGTGCAAGCGGAAACTGCTACAGGTAGGTTTTCTTCAAGAAAACCAAATCTTCAGAATATTCCGGGTGATATGTTGAAAGGTTTTCTTTCTTATGATGAAGGAAATCTTCTTGTGACAATTGATTATTCTTCTGTTGAATCAAGAATTCTTGCTTATGCGTCTGGAGACCCAGAGTATATTAAATCTGTTAATTCGAGTGATGTTCATTGGGAAAATGCTAAAAATATTTTTGGTCTTCCAGAAGACGCTAAACGTTCTGATGTGTTTTTTATTGAAGCTTTTGATAAAAGTATTAAAGGTGATGAATTAAGAAGAATGTCAAAGGGAGTTAGTTTTGGAATCCCTTATGGTATTTCTGCGGTAGGTTTGGTTTCTCGTGGTTTTGCAGAAAATGCTGACCAAGGACAAGACTTGATTGATAATTTTTTGGGTAAATACAAGAAGGTAGACGAGTTTTTGAAGCAATCAGTTATTGAGGCTTTGTCTAGAGGTTATACTCAAGATAATTATGGGCGTATTCGTTGGTATCAAAAACCTGAAGTTGGAGAAGTTGAAGAAGAGGAATTAAGAACGATTGAAAAATCTATTGCAAGGCAAGCTCAAAACCATAAAATTCAGAGTCTTAGTGCTTCTGTAACTAAAAAAGCTATTCTTGATGTTTACAATTACTTAAAAACTACAGGACAAGGTAGAGTTGTTCTGACTGTTCACGATAGTATTTTCTTTGAGATTAATATGTCTACGGCAAATGAAACAATCCCTAAAATTGCTGAAATTATGGAAAAAGCTGGCCCCGAAATTTTTTCTGGTATGGAAACTCCAGTTGATATTGATGTAGGTTATAAACAAAAAAGGTCATGCGCTATTACTGGTTTGCCTTTTTCTGTTTATAGTCATATTTGGGATGGCGAAAAAGTTTTGGAAAACCCAGAGTTTCTAGAACCAAGAGTAAAAGCCATCCTTGAAAATCTTCACCATGACGTAAATGATATTCAAGGTGGTTTAGAAGTTCTATATAATTTTGTAAAAACAAGAAACACAGAATGGATTTCAGATAATAAGGACTTGGTTAATAAAGTTAAAAATATTTATGAAAATCAACAAGATGGCTTTAGTTTTCTTTAAATTCTTTATATAAGCATGTTTTTTGTTTATAATAATTAAGTATTGACTTTTTGAATTAATTATTTTGTGTTATAATTTGCAAGTTACTTAGGAGTTTTTAATGGCTGAGGCGAAAATTAACGGTAAAACGTACGACATTAAAAGCCCTCTTGCAAGGTCAAAAAGAAGTGGTAATCGTTCTTCCGCAGTTCAAGTAGCTGGTGTTGGGCAAAGAGCTTCACGAGACCATGGTAATGAGGGTGTTTACATTTCTGGAGATTATTACCGTAATGACATTACTGGTAAACCTTATCCTGGAAGAGTAAATTTTAATACTCAAAGAGTACTTGCATATAACAGCACAGTAGTGAGAGCAATTGTTACTTTAAGAGCTCATCAAGTAGCTAAGTTACCTCCTGTAATTATACCTAAAAATGATAAGGAACCACCAAGAAAAGTAAATATTCTTGACTATGGTGTTTATGAAATTGATGACCATCCTGCATTTAATCAGGATGAAAAGTCTTTTTTGACAAAAATTTATAATAGGATTGACCCAAGAGGAATTAAAGATAAAAAATACGAGTATGAAATGGATGAAGAAGAATTCACTTCAGGAGAAAAATCAACCATTGAGTACTTACAAAAGAAACATGAAGAATTTTATCGACAGAGAGCAGAAGACATTAAAAAAATACATGAAGTCATTACTAGGCCAGACCCTTGGTTTACAACAGTTAAATCTTGGAGTCAACTTTTAAAATCAATTTTGAATGATATTTTAATTATTGATAGGGGAGCTATTTTAAAACTACGTAATTCACGTGGTGAATTAAAAGGATTGATGCCTGTTGATGGTGCTTCCATTAGGCCTTTAATTGATGAGTATGGAGCTATTGATGATGAAAAAGCTTATGTTCAAGTCATTAATGGTTCACCGCATGTTTTTTTAAGTAAAGATGATGTTATTTTGATGCAAATGAATCCCATGACTGATTTAAAGTATTTCGGTTATGGACTTTCAGCTATGGAAACACTTTACACTACAGTGCTTTCAGATATTTTTATTGATAAAGGTAATCTTGATTATTACCGTAAAGGTGGCTCTATTCCTGAAGGATTTATTTCTATTGAGCCTCCAGCTTCTCGGGATGGAATGACTCAACAGATTGACCAAGAACAACTTGAGTCTATTCAACGTCATCTTCAATCCATCATGATGGGTGATTATACACAAGTTCCTGTTGTTTCTGGCGGAAAAATCTCTTGGATTGATTTTAAAGGTAAGCGTCGAGACATGCAGTACAAAGAACTTGCTGAACATTTAACTAGAAAAATTTGTGCTGTTTTTCAAGTTTCACCACAGGATGTTGGAATTATTTCTGATGTTAATCGCAGTACTTCTCAAACACAAGCTGAAATGACAAAAAGTAAAGGTTTAGAAACTCTTATGTCTATGCTTTCTGAATACTTTACTGAGGAAGTAATTTCAGAAATTAGACCCCAAAATGATTTGCGTTTGTGGTTTGAAGACGATGACCTTGATAAGCAAAAACTTGAGTGGACTATGGCGCAACAAAAACTTGTTTCGGGAGCCATTTCAGTTAATCAGTGGAGAGCTTCTCAAGGAATGCATCCTGTTCCTTGGGGTAATACTCCTTTGCAAGGACTTAATAATTGGAAACCTGCTGATGAAAAAGAAGAGGAAATGCAACAAGGTGGAATTTTAGGTAATTTACCTTCTTTACCAGGTATGGATAATCCTGGGGGCCCTGTTGGTGGTGACAATCCAGAAGCAGGACAAAATGCTGAAAAAAGCACTGAAGGTTCTCCTCTTGGTTCACCTTCAAACCTTAAATCTACAAACTTTTTCGCTATGAACAAAGTAACTGAGGAAAATGCTGAAGATTTAATGATTAAAAGTTTTGCAGATATGTATATGGAATCATCGACTTTTGATGATTTAGTTAAACTACAAGATATTCATAATTATCCTGGTGGGGAGTGGTTGCGTTCCCCATTAGAGTCGTATGAGTATTTTGTTTCTTCCAATCCTGAATTAAATGTAACATTAACAAAATCAACGAATGAAATGAATGACCCATTAATTTTTTCGGAGTATAAAGGTAATGGAATTATTGATGTTTCTGATGAAGGCTCAAAACCCATCATGAAATCATTAACTGAAGCCATTGTTGATAATTTAAGTGATGAAAAAAAAGAAAAAATTGTTGAGGTTGTTGGTTCCGAAGATTTTGTTTATGAAGCAATTGAAAAATCCGTATTTAAATCTTTAGATTCTTCTCTACAAGAAGTTCTTTACAATGATTTTTATAAATTCCAAACGTTTGAAGTTACGGATTCTCAGGTGGAGGAAATTAGTGAAATTCTCTAGGGAAGCAAAAAAATTAACGACTTTAAAAGGTTTTGTTGTTCCCCAGGGGTACGTAACTGGAGAAATGACGGATTTTGATGCGTTTGAGTATTTGTCTTCTTCTGGTTTAGAGGAGGAAGCTTCTCAATTTTATTTTTCTTTTAAAGCTGTTCCTGTACCTAGTGGATTTGTTGTTAATTCTCCTAACAATAATACTTATTATCCAGGACAAGTTATTCCTTTTACCTCAAAAGATTATGGTAATACTTGGGATGGTTTTCAACAGTATGTAAATGATAACCCAAACATGAATTGGTCTATTAATCAATTTGCGGGTGACGTAACTCCTGATGAAGAAGCTCAACTTGAACCATTTATGGAAGATGTTAATCTTCAGTTGCAACAAGCTTTTTTTGAGTCTGGAGCTTCTGGAATGATAAGTGTTTTGGAATCCTATGAAAAAAACATTAATTCTTTATTTGAATCTGAAAAAATTGATGAATTGACAAGAGATAGTTTTCTTGAGCAAATAAATAATTTACAGAATGTCTTAGAAATGGTTGAAAGTGATAGTTTAACTGAGAAACTTCTTAATTCTGGAAGTGGATTACTAGAGATTTCTAAAGCAAAAAATATTTTGGAAACTTATGGTGTTGTTGATTCAACTGTAAGTTATAGGATGGGTAGTAAAAGAGATTCTAGTGATATTGATATTAATATTTCTGCGCCAGGTAAGAAAAGAAAAACAGAAGAGAATAGAGATATCACTAAACTTTCAATGGGTTTAGTTTTAGCTAAAGGGGAAGATGGATTTAATAAATTAAAAACATTTATTTTGGATAAGTTTTTAGAGAAAGGAAAAAGCACTAAAAACTTTAATTTCAATGATGTTTTTTCCATGCTTGGGAAAAATATTTCTTATAAAGATGGTTTACAGTTTATTAGGGACATAGATAAAATCATTAATGATTCTGAGCAATCTTCGGTCGAAGGTGCTGTTGCTGTTGCAGAAAGAATTTTTTTAGAGAAACAAAGACAAAAAGAAAAAAGCGAAGAGTCTTTAACGGTAGCAGAAAAAATTTCTGATGCTTCTCAAACTATGTCTTTGTTATCACAACAAATTTATGAATCCACAGGCAGTGAAAGGGAAAAACTTCGTGAACTTCGTTCCCAAGTTAGTATGGAGTCAATTAAACATTCTTTTCAAGGTGGAGGTTTGTTTGTTGAAGCTTTTCTTGAGCATGGTTTTGACATAAGTTTTTTCAAAGAAAATTTTTATTTTTATAAAATTAATCAAGAAACCAACGAAAAAACATTTATTGATATTAATGATGTTGAAAATATTGATTGGGCTAATTTTTCTAGTAATTACCTTATGGTTGCTAAATCAAATTCAGTTAAATCAATGAAGTCTTTGGCTACAACGTTTAGAAGATATATGTTAGGTTCTGTTGGTGTTAAAGAGCAACTTGTTAGAAGAAATCTTTCTGTTTCTGGAGAAGACTCTTTAAGTGAATTGATTCCGGGTAGGTTAAAAGAAAGTTCTTCAGCGATTTTTGATAGTGTTTCAGAAAAAATAGTTGGTAACTTACCTTCTTCGGAAGTAAATGAAAAACAACTTAAGGATATTGTTGAGAAATCAATCAAAGAAGTTTTGTCAGAAGAAAATATTGCTGTTGAAGATTACGAAAAAATATCTTCTATTTCGGATAGAATTGTTGATACAATACAAAATTCTTCTGAGTTCCGTGTTGGTGGGGATTCTATTAATGGTCATCAACGTCTTGTTGCAAGACAAAACACAGAATTGTTCATTCAGTTTTTAGCTAGTCAACACTTAGATTACGACCACACAATTACAAGTGAATCAGTAAGCATCATGACTCACTTTTTGGGTGAGGAAGCAACAAGTAATTCTCTTGCTGGAGTTTTTGAAAACGAAGAACAAAAACAACTTTACTTTTCAATTTTTTCTGGTGTAAAAAATGGTGTTATTCCCAGTTTAGATAAAATTATTTCAGATGGATGGACTTTAACTGATGTAAATAGAGCTTTGTTGAGTGGGGATTCATCTTCTCATGAAGCACTAGAAAATTTGATTTCTAGAAAACTTTATTTGGATACTCACAGGCTTTCTTCCTCAAAACCTAGGGGAACAAAAGTTTTATCTAATGACGTTAATGTTGATATTTCTTCAACAGAAGCAACAACGTTTGAAAGAACACAATTAAAACAAACCAATATGAGGCTTTTAAATGGTGGGGAAGTAATTACTCAACTTGCAAGCAGTAATTATGAAACAAGAGTTCAAGGTCTTGAAACCCTAAAAAATAACATTGATAATGAAACAAGTTTACCTGAAGAACAAAAAACTGTAATTAAAGATTATTTAGATTATTCTTTCAATAAAGCGCAAGGTACTGGCGGTACGTTTGGTTTTAGTCATGAGTGGGTTGCGGAATCGACTTTACTTATTAATCAAGCACAAACTGTTGGTATTAATAACTTGAGAATTTTAAATCCTTCAGAAAATGAGTTTTTTGATTCCAGTAACGCTGTTTCTGGAGGTTTTTATGGTTTTTCTGGTTTTACTTTTACAGATAACTCCGGAAAAGAGCATTTAATAGGTAAACCTTCTAATGATACAGGTGGAGGTATTGACATAACTCATTTTGCTTTTGACTCAGAAAAAAGGGAGTTAGAAGTTCAAGGTCATGAAGTTAAAATGGAAAGAGATGATGTTGTAGCTCCCACAAAAAATAATTTGGATAGATACATAAATACAGTTATTGAAGGTTTACAACATTACTCTGGTGGTGAAGGAAACATTTCTTTACGTCAAAAAGGTACATTAACAACAAACTTAACTCAAACTGGTGAAGTTAGGGTTGATTGCACAAAACACGAAAACGCGAAGAAGATTAAGATGTCAACTTCAGGAATTTCACAAGATGGTGTGCTTACGGAGTGCTAATTTATGACAGTTAATTTATTAGGCCACAAAATAATGAAAGAAAAAACGTTAAGGTTTTTGAATTTATCTAACAATGATTCTTTCATAATCAACAAAATTTTTGGTTTTGTTGAAGATGTCCTATATGAAAAGAAAAATATTTCTGAGGTGGAATCTTTAATAGATGATGATTATAATGTAGTATTTGATTTTTTTGCTGCAATTTATAGTTTTGATAGTCACGTGTCAAACTTGTTTTTTGATAATTCTTTTGAGCATGATGTAAGCCTACCGGATATAGTAATTAAAAATGATTTAAATGAATTGGTTAGTTTTGCGCATGAAAAAATTAAAGATTCAACAAATAATTTTTTTGCCTCTCTCTTTTATTACCAATTTTTATCTAGCGTTATTGTTGGTGGTTTTACAGACAATGAAGTTTTTGAAGAAATCGATTTTGATTTGTTTTTAGTTCCTTATAAAGAAGTTAAACCAAAAGCTGTTGCTTATGTTTTGCAAACTGAATATAGTGGTTTTACTGTGAAAAGTGTACCTTCTTCAGTTGAACCTATTGATTTATCTTTGTATCCGGAGTATTTAATTATGGATAACCCACATTTATTTTATAAAGATGGAAAAGCTTATTTGAAAATTGACATTATGAATGCTATTACGGCAGCAGGAGGAGTAGCTCAAACGCTTGAAAAACAAGATTTGGAAGGAGGAACTACAAATGCAGCAAGAAAAAAAGATAAAAAACGTAATGCAAGTAAATCAAATGATTCTGAAGCAAATTCAGATAATGAAAAGACAAAGTGAATTTAGAACTCGTTTTGTTCCTCCTAATGAAAGTAATGTTGGTAATTCTATTTTGCAAGGTTTGCTAATTAATTATGAATGAAGATGCTGTTAAAGCTTTACTTTTAGGTACTAGTTCTTTATGTGAAAGAAATGTTTCGGTGCTTCGTGCTTTTCAAGCCGTAAGTATATTTAATTTTTCTTTTGACGAAAATTTTTATTATTCTTTACCAGATTCTTTGTACCTTTTTAAAACTTTAACTCCAAACCAAATTTGGCATGAATGGCAAGCGTGGGCATTACACAGTAAAAAACCCAGCCTTGGGTTAGAGTTATTAAATAATGTTGGTTGGGTTGAGTTATTTCCTCAACTTTATAATCTTCAAGGTATACCTCAGGATGAAGTAAACCATCCTGAAGGTGATGTTTGGACTCATACTTTACTTGCTGTTGATGAAGCTAGAAAAATTGCTGATAGGGATGACGTTTTTGGTGAAGATAGAATTGTTCTTATGTTGTCAGCTTTAACTCATGATTTTGGAAAACCTTTAACAACAATTACAGAAAACAGTAAGTGGGTTGCTCCTAACCATGAATTTGAAGGTATGTATCCAGCAAGAAAATTTTTGGAAAGTATTGGTGCTCCAGAAAATATTATTAAAAAAGTTGTTTTACTTGTTAAATACCATATGTTTCATAATAACTTAACAAAAAACGCTGTTGAAAAAATGGTTTTTGATTTGAAACCAGCATCTTTCCATACATTAGTTAAACTTATGGAAGCCGATAACTCGGCTAGACCTCCACACCCTAAAGGAATTCCTGAATCAACTAAAACATTAATAAGAATTTTTAATTCTTTACAGAAAAAAATTATTCCTTTCATTACACCTGATGTTATTGTTGAGTTAGCGAAAAAACATGAAATACCAAGTGTTTATAAAAGAAAAAGTTTTCACCACCAAATTATTTCAGATGAATTATTTGAAGTGCAACAAAATAATTTAGTTAGTAATGTTGAAGAGGCTGTGGATTACGTAAAGAAGTTATTGTCTCCTTTAAATAGTGAAGATTTTAATGTTTTAAATAGGTTAACTGATTTAACTATGGAAGAAAGAAGTAAATTAGCTCGGTATGAATTAACGGAAAAAGAAATTTTGTCTCTTTCTGAAGAAGAATTATTTCGTTTGATATCTTCTGTTTATGAAAGTTAAAATAGATTACTATGGTTGAAATTAAACATAAAATTGGTGAATCATATTCAGTTATTAGGAAAGCTCAGGGTGAATCCCAAGAGCTTTCTATTCGTCGTGTAACAGATGGTTTTTGGTATAATTTTTTGTCTCAATCTTTTGAGGATTACATAACTTCAAGTGATTCTTCTTATAGAAAAGAGTTTTCAGTTTTTGAAGATAACCCAGAATTCGTAAAAATTGATTTGAATCAATTACCTAATGAAATGTTTGATTCAGTATTTGTTTTCCGTGACATTAATGTTGATGGTCAAGGAACAAATGTTGAAGAGTATGAAAGACATGTTTTTGGAGAAAGGGAAGTGAATAATAAACCAAACACATGCATTATTTTTGGTACTCTTCGTGATGTAAGTAATAACCCGATGAAAGGCGAAAAAGTAGAAGCTTATTTAAATAGAGCGGGTTATTTTACACATAAAGCTGGTTTGATTGGTTATGCAGCGACTGTTTTAACTGACGAAGCTGGGTATTTTGAAATTCCTTTAGTGCAAGGTTTGGATGTAACAATTAATGTTCCTATCATAGGTTTTACACAAAGAGGATTTGTTCCGAGAATTAATTCAGTTGAATTAACAACAGAAACTCTTTTAAGTCATGAACCTAAATAAGGAGATTTTTTATGGCTGTTCCTAATACGGTTACTGTCACGGGCACGGTACGAGATAATCATGGAGAACTTTACGAAGGAGCTGTCATAGAAATTTTTCTTCGTAATGAAATGTTTAATTCAGAAAATTTAATTATTAATGCGGTAGAAACTGCATATACAAATAGTTATGGAAGGTTTTCTGTTGATTTAGTGCCTAGTGATGTTGATTTAGCAACAGAAAATTTTTATGTTTTTAGAATTATTAAGGATACAATACAAACTTATTTAAAAGTTGTTAGAAGTTACCCTGAAACTCAACTTTTTGATGATTTAGAAAATTATGTTCCGGGTAGTTTACAACAACAAGCTATTGGGAGTTCTGCTTTGCAGGGAGGAATTATGGGTCAATCCTTAACTGGTGGTTTAGATGGAATTTTTCAGGCTCATCAAGTAAATGGTGATGGAAATACTAAGACGTTTGTTGCTCCTGGGGAAATATTTTTTGTTGCTGTGAATGGTATTATTCAAAGCGAAGGTATTGATTACAACAAAACGGGAAGAGAAACATTAGAGTTTTTTGAGGCTCCAAGAGAGGGTAATCTCGTTGCAATTTTTTATCGGATTTGATAAAATTTTAAATAATTTGGTTTTAGAAAGGAATTTTTATGATTGACCGAATGAAGTCTTTGAAGGAAACTTTGGAAAACCACATTTTGAGCTTGAAAGGGCAATTAGAAGAAGTTAAAAGTCAACAAAGTCAAATTGAAGAGAAAATTACTTATACTCAAGGTAGAGTTTTTGAGCTTCAAGAAGTCATAGAATTTATTAGTAATACTTCAGGAGAAAATAATGGCACTGACATTCAAGGGGAAAACACTAACGGGTCAGGAGCAGATTCAAAGGTCGGATAATATAAATGATAATCTTGATTTAAGTAATTATGATAATTTAGAAACTTTAGAGCAAGATTTAAATTATATTAGGAGTGTTTTGAAACAAATTAAAGGTACAGATAATTATAATTCTCCTTTAACTCAAACACTTGAACAATTGGCCGGAACTTTGGTTGCTTCTTTTAATGACGCTGATTTTTCTGGAGAGACTACAGCTGAAACACCTGAACTTACAGATAATTCCACAAGAGTAGCAACAACTGAGTATGTTATTGGTAAAGCAGAGGAGCTTATTGATTCTAACCAATTTACTTATACTCAGTCTGTTGCTTCTTCTTTTTGGACTGTGAACCATAATCTTGGTAGAATACCGTTGGTTACAACTGTTAATGATTCAGGTACTGTAATTATTGGTGATATAACCCATACAGATGTTAATAATGTACAAATTGAATTTAGTGAGCCTTTAACAGGTACAGTTTATTTAACCTAAGAGGTTTTTAATGTCAACTCCGTTTTACACATCAATTAATTTAAACAAAAATGAAATTATTAATGTTAGTTTAGAGAAGTTAACTGAAGCTCCTTTAAATCCCGTTGTAGGACAAATTTATTATAATACTACGACGAAGAAAGTGGAGTATTATGATGGTGATTCGTGGGTTGTAATTGAGTCCCCTAATTTTTCTGGCAGTTACCCTATTCAAGTTTCTGATGATGGAAATGGAAACTTAAGTATTTCAATTGCTGAGTCTACTCCAACTTCAGATGGTTATTTAAGTGCTGCGGATAAAAGTAAATTAGATAATGCGACTTCACAAAGTGTTTCTGGTTCTATTGTTGTAAGAAATTCATTTGGTACTTTTGATGTAGTAAACCCTAGTAGTGAAACGAATGTAGCTAATAAAGGTTATGTGGATAACAAAGTAAGTACCGAAATAAATAATTTATTTTATGATGAAATTATTGGTGATGGTATTTCTAATACGTATACTGTTAACCATAATTTGGGTACGGATTATCCAAAGGTTTCATTTTATTATGTTGACACAAAAGAAAATGTTTTGATGGATTTTACGGTTTCAAATGAAAATAGCATAATTGTATCATCAGATGAACCACTTTTAACTGATGAAATTCTTGTTAGCGTTATTGGTTGATAATTATGGATATTAAAAGTATTTTTAGAGTTCTCTCTAATTTGAAAGTACAGAAAAAAGCGTCTTTTGGTAAACTTTCAGATGCATCTGAAACAGTTGATGTTGAAGGTAATATTGCAGTCACTGGAACTGTTGATGGTGTTGATGTTTCTTCTTTACCTAACCAAATTGATTCCAAAGCTAATGAAACAGTTACAATAACTGCAGGCAGTGGTTTGTCTGGAGGTGGAGACTTATCTGCTGATTTTTCAATAGAGAATGCAGATAAAGGTTCCACACAAAGCATTTTTAAAGAAATTAATGTTCCTAACCAAAACACAATTTTTGCAGCAGAAAATAATGATTCGTTTTCTTTAAAAAGTGATAATGGACTTACTTTAACAACAGATGATGCTACTAACTCCATTGATTTATCTGTTAATGATGTTTTGAGTTTTTCTGCAATTAATTTTGAAACGAGTAACTCTGAGAGTGTTGCGGAAGGAAAACTTTTTTGGGATTCAAATTATGGAACTCTTAAATTAGGTTTAGAGGGAGGAAATTCCTCTGTTAAGTTAGGCGAGTCTCTTCTCGTTAAAGTTATTAATACAAGTAGTAGTTCAATCTCAAAAAATAATGTTGTTTTGGTCGATAATACGTCTAATGGTCTTCCTGGAGTTGTTAAGGTTAGTGAAGGAGACACTTCAAAACCCATTTTGGGTATTACTACAGAAGAGATTGGTATTGGTCAGAGCGGTTATGTTCAAACGGAAGGATTAGTTGAAAACATAAATGTTAATAATCTTTCTTCTGGCTCTTTACTTTATGTAGATTACTCTACAAGTTTATTGACTCCTCAAATTCCTTCGGGGCCTAACCCACAAAAAATAGCTGGGTTTGTTGTTCAACCTACTTCTGATGGCTCTGTTTATGTTGAGTTTGACCGAGGAAGAAATTCTTTATCTACACTAGAAGATGTTGATTATTCTGTATTGCCTTCTGACGGTGATGTTCTTGTTTACAATGCTACAACTTCTTTGTGGGAACCAGCGGTTGGTCCTGCTCAATCTCAATCCTTAAATGATGGAGAAAATGTTGTTACTGCAGAAGAAGCAAGACTTCACATTGATGATACGAATAACCCTCATGGATTAACAACAGATGTTATCCCTGAAGGTGAAACGAATAAGTACGCAAGTGATTCTAATGTTTCGGAAATCGTAACTAAAACTTTTGTTGAGAACTTAAATATTGATGCAGACACGGTGGATGGAAATGAAGCATCTTATTTAATTAATCGGGAAAATCACACTGGCACACAAACTTCAAATACGATTAGTGATTTTTCTACGGCTGTTGAAAATCAAATTACAAAAACACTTATTAACGACTTAAATGTAGATGCAGACACTTTGGATGGTTTTGATAGTGAAGATTTTGTTAAGAAAACCGAAGTTGGTTCTGCAGATGGAGTAGCTTCTTTAGGTTCCGACGGAAAAATTCCTTCAAGTGAATTACCTGCATTAAGTTTAAATGAAGTTTTTGTTGTTGAAACAAATATAGAAAGGGATGCATTAACTGTTCAAGAAGGTGATATTGCTCAAGTTACCGGTACAGGTTTAACTTTTATTTATGATGGAACTTCTTGGGTTGAAATTACTAGCGCCAGTGACGTAACAAGTGTAAATAGTTACACAGGTAATGTTAATCTTGATACAGATGATGTTTCTGAAGGAACTACTAATAAGTATTATGCTTCTTCTCTTTTTGATTCAGATTTTTCTGGAAAAACTACTGATGATTTGACTGAAGGAGTAAATAATAAGTATTACTCTTCGGAATTAACTAACGCAGATATTGATGAGCGTGTAAATAAAGCTTTTGTGGATGCATTGAATGTAGATGCGGATACGTTAGATGGTTTGGATTCAACTGCATTTTCGGAAGTTGGTCACACACATGAAACTTCTGACATTACTGATTTTTCTACGGCAGTTCAAAATGAAGTTGATAAAACTTACGTTGATAACTTAAATGTTGATGCTGATACTTTAGACGGAAAAGATTCCACAGATTTTTCAGAGGTTGGGCACACTCACACTTCTACTGAGGTTACAGATTTTTCTACTGCAGTTCAATCTGAAATTGATAAAAATTATGTAGATTTATTAAATGTTGATGCAGACACTTTGGATGGGAAAGACTCAACAGATTTTGTTTTTTCTTCTTCTGTTGGTTCCGCAGATGGTGTTGCGCCACTTAATGAATCCGGATTAATTAATGAAAGTTATTTGCCTGACTCTATAAAAACTTTTGTTACTGAAGTTTCTGACTTAACAGAAAGAGATTCATTAACTGCTCAATCCGGTGATTTAGTTAAAGTACTTTCGAATAATTTAACGTATGTTTATGATGGTACAGGATGGACGGAATTAACTGCAGCAAGTGCTGTTAGTAGTGTAAATTCACAAACTGGTGATGTCTCTTTGGATACGGATGATATTACTGAGGGAACTACAAATCTTTATTATTCTTCATCCCTTGCTAATGCAGATATTGATGCCCGTGTAGACAAAGATTTTGTTGATGCGTTAAATGTTGATGCTTCAACTTTGGAAGGTAATGATAGTACCGCTTTTGCAACTTCATCCCAAGGGAATTTAGCAGATACAGCTATTCAACCTGGGGATGATGTTAATACATTAGGGAGTGGCTCTGCACAAGAAAATCAAGCTGCTTTGGCTGATGGCGCTGGAAGTGTAAATTGGACTTCTTTGGATACAAGTTTAGTTCCTGAAGATGCGTCTGAAACAAATGTTTATTATACGACATCTCGTTTTGATTCAGATTTTTCTTTAAAAACGACAGATGATTTATCAGAAGGTTCTAACAATGAGTACTATACAGATGCAAAAGTTAGAACTGAAATTGAAAGTACTAACTTGGATTTGGGAAGTAATAACTTTACCACTACAGGTCAAGCTACTTTTGCTAATTCCGTAAGTACAATTACTGATTTACCTGATGCTTCTACATATCCAGGTGTAACATTTTTTGTTACTAGCGAAAATTCTCTTTATTCCTCTAATGGTTCTACTTGGTTTTCAGTTTTAGATTCTTCTAGTGCAACCACAGATGATGTTCAAGAGGGAACTTCAAGTCTTTACTTTACGGATACACGTGTAAATACAGCTATTGACAATAGATTAACACCTTCATATGTAAGCCCGTTAGTTTTTGATGATAGTCAAACTAATTTGTGGGTAGATAATAATTTAGGTGATGATTTCACTAATTCTGGTTTAACCTTTAATTCCCCCTTAAAAACAATAAAGAAAGCTGTTGAAGTTGCAGGTAACATGATTGAAGAAGCGGCATCCAATCCTTCTTTAAATGTTACTGGTGTAACTATTAAAGTTGCTGCTGGGGAGTACTTAGAGAGTAACCCAATCACAGTTCCAGCTAGGGTAAGTATTGTTGGTGATGATTTAAGGAATGTTCGGTTATTTGCAGAGAATCCAAGGTTAGATTTTTTCCATGTTTCAAGCTTAAATTATTTGTATGGCCTTAGGTTTATGCAACTTCAGTCTCCTGCTTTTGCTGTAGCTTTTCCTTCTGCTGCGGCTAAAGCTACTTATGATGAGGCTGAATCAACAATTACAGATGTTGAGTTGGTTTATTCTCCGGAAGGTTATGGGGATGTTGCACCCGAAGTTTATGTAGACCCTCCTGATATTGGAATTAGTGATAAAATTGAATCCATTTTCCTTATTGATGCTGGTTCTGGTTATGATTCAAATGAACCACCAGCTGTTGTTTTTTCTGGCGGTGGAGATAAAGTATATGTTGAAGCCGAAGCAGAAGCAGTTGTGGGAGTTGATGGAAGTATAAGTGGAATTGATATTATTAATCCGGGCAAAGGATATACAGAAAAACCTACTATTTCCATTGAGCCTCCGCCAGACCCTGGTGGAAATGTAGCAACCGCAGAAGTTTTATTAGATGCAGGATATTCCGCAGTTATTGAAGCTACCGTAAATGAGGGTTTGATTACTGGATTAACAATTACTGACCCAGGCTTCGGCTACACACAAAATCCTTTTATTTCTATAGCAGCTCCGGTAGAAAAACAACCATTTATTATTGGAAGTCCATATATACAAAACTGCTCTTCTATTACTGGTCCTTTTGATACAAATGGTAATTTAATACCCGTAACTGTCCCTCTTCCTTACGATGAAACTAATGTTTATAATGATGAGCTTGAAGAAGATAAAGTTGTTGTAGATAAAGAAGGTGCGGGAGGTGGAATGAGAATTGATGGTAGGGTTTGTTATGGCTATAATAATCTCACTGAAACTTTCCCTACTATTCCATCTGCTAGCCCGCTTCGAAGCATGGTTGCCGACGCCTTTACGCAAGTTAATCAAGGCGGACCTGGACACCTAATAATTAATAACGGATACGCACAATTTGTTTCTTGCTTTACAACTTTTTGTACTTACTCTTTTAAAGCAAAAAATGGTGGCTTTGCAAATATTTCCAACAGTGTTACGGATTTTGGTGAATTTGGTTTAGTTTCAGAAGGTTATCAACCAGAATTTTATACAAATGGATTTATTCAAAACACAAAAACAAGTACAATTTCTGCTGTTGATATGCTTAATCAAGGTTCTGGTTATGATGCAGAAAACCCTCCGTCTGTAAGTTTTAGTGGAGGGGGTGCAATTGTTAATGCTACAGGTACGGCAATTGTAGATGAAGGCGAGGTTGTTGGTATTGTAATAGATGATGGTGGGGATGGTTATACTGGATTTCCAGATATTTTTATTGACCCACCTCCACCTGGGGCTGAGAATCCAGAACAAGCATCTGCAGAAGCAGTATTAAGTGGAGTTGGTACATTAGAATTAGAAAATGTTTATATTGATGAATTTTCAAACACAAGACGTCCTGACGTAGGAAGCGTTGCTTTTGTTTCTAACACTAACGTTAGAGTTGTTAATGTTATTGAAGAAAATTTTGGATTTTCTGTTTCGTTTTTTCCTTCTATACCCAGCATTCAAGCTGGTGAAAAAGTTTTCTTTCACCAACTCTCAAATTTAAGTACCGGTTCTCACGTTTTTGAGTTTCCTGGCTCTGGGGTTACGTATAATTCACTTCCTGAGTATGGAGGTGTCCCTGATTCTTCTAGAGAAGTGGTAGAAGCAAGGCCCGGAGTTGTTTATTACTCAAGTACGGATAACATTGGTAATTTTAAAGTAGGACCGTTTTTCTCGGTAGAGCAAGCAACGGGTGTAGTTACTATCGATAGCGACCAATTTAATTTAAGTGGATTAAATGCGATTGGTCCATTTAAAGTTCAAGGAGTTAATTACGGTGTTCAGCTTCGAGAAGTAACTAATAATACTTCGTTGTTGGCTGATTCTGGACTTAATGGTAATGCTGTACCTACAACATTTGCTGTGCGTCAATATATTCAAGATACTATTAACAAACCCTTTATTGATGATTTAAATGTTGATGCTGGAACTTTGGGTGGATTAAGTAAAAATGATTTTGCTCAGTTAAATGCAGTTTCAAATACATTCACTGGTGATGTCGTAATTGATGGTGACCTTAATTCAAGTACTGCAAATTCTATTAATCTTTCAGCTAGTGATACTTTAACTTTATCTGCAACCAATGATGTTTCTATTACTGGTGATACTTCGATTTCAGGTGAATTATCTTCTACAGGGTCTTTTTCTTCAAAAGGTATTACAGAAAATTCTTCTGATATTGCACTTACAATTGATAGCGCAGGAGATGCAACTTTTAATTATGATGTGACAGTTAGTGGTGACTTTACAGTTAATGGAACAACTACTACAATTAGTTCTGAAAATGTTGCAGTTTCAAACACATTATTCCTTTTGAATGATGGACAACAAACTCCATTAAATGACACAGGTTTATTACTCCAAAGATATGAAACAACTTCACCGACTGATTTTAATATTGGTGTTGTTTGGGAAGAAGGTCAAGATGAATTGGTTTTTGGTTTTACTCAAAATGATGCTTCACAACCAGAAGTGGTTTTTGATGAATCTTGGTTAAAACTTTCTTCTCCAGGAAATGCAGAAATATCCAATAATTTACAGGTTGATGGTAGTATTAATGCTTCAACAGATATAACTATTGATGATAGTCCTTTGATTAAAAGAGGGACTGCTATTGCGCTAACATTTGTTTTTAGTTAAGGAGAATTTATGGCAAACCCAAACATTGTAGACGTAACATCTATTTTTGG
>PR_CR_10_Liq_1_inCRDRAFT_1000251_pt1 | contig 33831 bp, 29 predicted proteins | sample PRCRCaboRojoPR_3_FD_10241 | JGI IMG/M metagenome (IMG submission 10241)
CTTGTATGGCAGCTTCTCTTATAGTCTTTACTGTGCCTGGAAACTCTAATTGTGGGTAGTTTTCTTCCGAGAACTGGTTCTTGGCAAAGTACCACTTAAGTTTTTCACTTACATGAGACTCAGGACTTGTGATGCTTCGGTCACTTACTAGCTTCAAACTCACTAAGTACTTGCCTTTCTTAGGCTCTTCCATGTGGCACTTGATTTCGCTAGCGTTGATTCTAACTCTTTTTTCTTCCAGCATTTCTACTGTGAACCCAATTCTTCCTCTTTGTTTGTTTTTTTTGAATAAAGGGAAGTTTTGGTGCGCTGGCCCAAGAATAATGTCTATTAAATGAACACTTACCTTAAAACGTACTTTTTCTTTTTGGTAAATGTAAAGCTCACAGGTCTGGTTGCACAAGCCTTTAAAAGAAACTTCATAGCTGAACTTCACTTGGCTGCTCCAGTGAAGTTCACTATTTACACAGATTCTTTCCCCTAACTCAAAACTTAGCTTCCCAAACTTCAACACTAAGGAAGCTTTGTCTAAGCCGCTGCCTCTAGCTTTTAGCTTGTTTATGCGGACTTGGAACTTGAGTTTTTCGCCTTCATCCTCAACAGTTGGTTGGCTGGCTGAAGCAAGGTTATTTGGTTTTTTAGACAAGCAATTACCCATTTCTTTATTAACTTATGGTGCCTTGTTCTAGAGAACTCGAACTTACTGGGCCTTTAGGAGTCAGTAAAGGAGTACCTTTGTAACAAGCCACTCCTTTAACTATACCTAACTCTTTGGTAACTGTTTCCCAGTACTTCTTTTTTTCTGGAAGTACTTTTGGAGGGTTAGGTTTGATTCCTTCAACTGTGATTTTGTCTCCAGGTTGGCACTCTGCAGGGGGTCTTAAGAGTTCTACTTTGTCAGAGTGCTTGCCTGCCAGGACCATAGCTTCTGAAACTACTCCTCTGATTTTTCCTTTTTTTAAGTTGCAAAGCACAACAACTAAGGACCCTTTAAAGTCTTCTTGAGCTACGTGGTCTACAAGTCCTGAAACCACATTTCTTTTTTCGTCGCCTAAGTTAATGGTTTCGCAGAACAGTTTGTCAGCCTGTGGGTGCCTCCAAACTTCTTCTACATAACCTACACGTATGTCTATGTAAGCCATGGGGTCAGCTTCTTCTGCTGGTGGAGCTTGTTGTTTTTTGGGGGGCTTCTTTTTGGCCTTGTTGGGTTGTTTGGACTCTTCCTTAAGGTCTTTTTTGGGTGGTTCTACCAGTTGAGGAGTGTAAGGTGTTAGCTCGGTTTTGTCGAACTTAGACTCTACTTGGGGTACTGTGAACTTAGGAAGCAGTTCGCTGAGTCCAGGTAAGCTTTGTAAATGAGTCATCCACCGCATAACGCAGACGAACTTAAGTCTTTCGTTCGGAAACAGTTTAAGCAAGTACTTTTGGACTTTGACGTAAGCAATGATGTCCGCAAGTGTGATGTGGTTTGAAACCAAAAAAGTCCTTGTGAGAAGCTTGCTTTCTAAGAAGGCCACAAGTTCTGGCTCAGAAAGTTCGTTTGAGATTTCAACCCAAGAAGAGGTTTGTGCTCTTTCAGTAGGTGTTGCTCCGTAGAGTATAGACTCAGTCCCTGATACTGATGCTAGTGTGCTGAAGATGCTCATTGGGTACTGAATTAAGTTGTCTGAACTAAGTAAAGGGACTTTTAGTTTCAGGAGTTCTACTGTTTGTTGGTTCAGCTCTACTGCTTTTATGTTGGCCCTTGAGTAAGAGTTTAGTATTTTGACTGCTTTAGACGGTGGCTTGTTGTCTAGTAATAGTTCCATTTATTTAGGGATCTTTAATCATACAGTTTGACGGTGTTATTTATTCATTGGTTGTCTTTAGTCAAATCTTTTAGGCTCTTTAGATACTAAGATAGATTCTGCATCAGAATGCGAATCTTTCAGTTTAAAGTTCCATTTACTTAAAGAATGTTATCTAGGAAACTGAAATTAACTATGTCAGTTCCCGCCAAAAGAAAACTCAGCCAAGTCACCGAAAACCCACCCAAAAAACTCAAAATTAACTCAGGAAAGTTAGTTGTTTCCGAAGCAAACTTAGAAAAGACACTAGGCTACTTTCCAAACGACAAAATAAGACTAGCTTCTTGGAACGTAAACGGAATAAGAGCTTGCAGTAAAAAACCAGGGTTTCTAGAGTTCATTGCTAGAGAAGACATAGACATACTGTGCTTCAACGAAACAAAACTCCAAGAACAAATGGTTCCTGAGTTCAAAAAGCTTTTCCAGCAGTTCCCTTTCCAGTACTGGAATTGCAGTTTGGCAAGAAAGGGGTATTCAGGAGTGTCTTTGCTCAGCAAAGTGGAACCTATTAGTGTGAGAACAGGAATCGGCAAAAAAGACCACGACCAAGAAGGACGAGTAGTTACTGCTGAGTTCAACTCCTTTTTTGTAGTGTCCACTTATATTCCCAATGCAGGCCAGAAACTCAAAAGACTCGACTACAGAGTCAAGGAATGGGACTTGGAGTTCAGAGCTTACTTGAACAGTCTTTATTCAGAAGGCAAAGGCGTCATATGGGTAGGCGACCTCAACGTAGTGCACCAAGAAATGGACATATACAACATTAAAGGCAAAGAAAAAAACGCAGGAGTCACTCCTCAGGAGCGCCAGTCCTTCAGCGAAACTCTGGCTGAGGGCTGGAAGGACACCTTCAGAGAGTTGTACCCAGAAGCTAAAAAGTACTCTTGGTTCAGTGCTTTGAATGCTTCGCGCAGAGAAAAGAACGAAGGCTGGAGGTTGGACTACATAGTTGTGAACGAAAACTTCATGCCCAGAGTGCTTGACAGCTTAATTCACGACACTGTTATGGGGAGCGACCATCACCCTGTTGAGCTTGTCTTCTCTAATTAATGTTATAAAACGGATATGTTGATTTTTTTGCTTGGAGTTTTGGCTTCTGCAGATGACTTGTACTCTGAGAACTCTAACGTAGAGCAAGTAAGTTGTTCAGGAGAAGCTTCTTGGCTGTGTAAGTTGTGCAAAGCTAAAGGAGCTTACCAAATAGAAGACTTTAGCAACATAGAAATAGCAGGGCAACTAGAAAGTACATGCAACACTTTGGAAGAAGTTTTTAAAGACCTAACACAGTTTGTGCAGGGCGAAAAGCTTATAGCAGTTATAGGGAATTCAGGGGTTTGTGCTGGAGTTTACGAAGTTTACTACTCAGACTTAAAGGGACTATACGCAGAACTAAATGTCAGCTACTTAGAAGAACAAGATGTGCTTTGGGACTTTTCCCAAGAGTCCTTTCCAAGCCTTGTTTACGAAAAGGTTACTCTTGGGTACGGGGACTCTTACTACCTAGAAACTGTGATGGTTGACTATGAAGTGGAGGGCTCCAAAAGCTTTGACTTAATAGAATTAAACCTACAAAGGAAAAAAATAGAACTAACTAGTGACTTGGCAAGAGTTAGGTACTTAGGAGTGGAAACTGCCCTAAACGCAAGCTTTAGTTTGGTGGTTCCTTACACTTCAGAGTCAGTAGTTAACTTTACAATAAAACTGCAAAACAAAGAACAGGCTTCCTTTGCGAGTTGGGTTGGAGACATATCTGAGTGCGGCAACATGCACGTAATACTTATTTAGTCACCTAGAGGGCTTTACTACCTGCAAGACTTGCCCATTGAAACCACGGTTCTAAAGTTTCAGGAAGAAGAACTCCAGACAACCCAGGTTCTGTTTAGAGTTCCTGGGTTTTCTTTTACCAAAGGAGTTGCTTTGGAAAACCCAGTTGGGTCTTTAGTGACTCAAAACTGCTCCTTAAGCATTAAAGGGGTTTACAGAACCTGTCTGGGAGTCTTTGACTTGGAGCTTTCAGCTGATTTGGACTCTGAATACAAAGCAACTACAAGTGCTAACTACAACCAGTTCACTCTAAAAGAAGTCGAAGACTGGACTGGAACTCTTTATGAAGACCCTGTTAGTTTGCTACCCAATTACAATGAGACTGCTGCTTTGGAACAAGTTCTCTACGGAGTTAATTTAGTGTCGCCTAGAATCTACATAGAGTTTTCTCCTGAAGCTTCCGTAGTTATTGAGGGCTCTTCGCAGATTTTTGAAGAAACCGACTCAAGCATCAAGGTGTTTATTGGAAGGGTAAATTCCTTAGTTGAGTGCTATGTTTTAATTGAGAGCATTTATTCACAAAGTATGGAAAAACTACTCAACTTTGAACACTTAAGGAAAGAAGGCTTTGAACTGGGAGAAGGGGAAATCATAACTTCTACGGGGGAAATCCTGAACTACTCGCCAGGAATATTTGTGTACACCCAACTTGAAGTGACTCAAACTTGCCAGTACTCGGACTTTTGCAACTGGCTTCTCAAACCCCAACTGCCTTCTGACATTCAAAGTGAGTACTACCCAAGTAACTTTAAGTTTACTGGTTTCCTTAACTCTGCGAATGTTTCAGACCTGCACCTTTACGACTCAGAAGTTGCGCTTTACATAGATGCTTTTTCTAGAGTAAAACTTCAGGGCTTTTTTGATTTGCAAGGCGACAGTTACAACACTCTTACGTTTTTAGGTGAGTTTGAAGAAGGCATTTACCTAAATGCGTTTTTAACTGAAGACTGGCTGGATGCCTTTGAAATCCAAGACTTCAGCATTCAAAACACGAAACTCACAGCAAAGCTGGACCAAGAACTAGCCTTTGAAAAGTCGTCAGTTGAAGGAACTTGTGTTTTTGGTGGAACTTGGAAAGGAGATATAAAAGTTTATTTGAGTTCTGAAGACTACATTGAAAACTACTTTAGTGCTTTTATGGAACCTACTAACTCTAGTACCTTTTTTGGAGTTTTAACAGGAGAAGACAACTCTTTAGCGAGTTACTTTGAGTTTCCTTGGCTAACTCAAATTGACTTTGCGTACAAAAATAATGAAGTTATGCAGGGGGGCTTTAGCATATACGGGAAAGTTAAGTTCTTAGGACTTTTGAGTGTATTTGAAACAGAAACTCAAAGCATTCCTTCTGACTTAAAGATTAGTTTGCACTTGCCTAACTTTACTTCAGGTTACAATAACATTAAGTTCCACTCCGAAGAAGACACTCTGGACCTTGAGTTTTTCCAAAACTCTGTAGTTGGAAGTCCCTATGTTGACTTATGGAGTATTTCAAACTTGACCACTTTAAGCATTACTGAAGACTTGGTTAGCTTTTTTATTTGGGGAAACCTTTTTCAGGGTGAGTACCAAGTTTTTCTAGAGTTAGAAAGTAACTTAGCAGACTTTAACCAGATGAACTGGACTGCTTACATTACTCTTTTCGAAGAAAGTTTAGCAGAGATTCAAACTGACCTAGAAACTAAACTGCAAAACTGGATAGACCAAGGCTTACACGCTCTTTCCAAAGCAGAACTTGACCTAGCTAGGTTCAAAAGGATACTTGAGAAGTACGAGTCTAGGCTTTGCAACGAAGAATGCGGAAGTGTGCAGCAGTGCCAAGGCAGTATAAAGTTTAAGTGCTTAGAGTTTGGAGTAGGCTTTGAGTGTTCAGAGCAAGCAGAGAGCTGCACAAGTTCGAGTTTAGAATGCAGTGATTTTTCAGAGTACTCAGAGCCAGTAGTTACTTGTCAAGAGTGGACTAGAGACTGCACCTACACACAAGAAGGTTGCAATGAGCTTTCTTTGAAACAACTAAGTTCTGAGTGTCTTAGAAGCAGTTGGGTTTGTAACCAAACTCTAGAAACAAACCTTAACTGCTTAGAAGAGTGTGAGTACTGGAAAGTTCTTTATGAAGAAAACCTTCAAAAGTACCAAGAACTAGAAACTTCCTACTCAGAACTACAAAACAAACTAGGAGACTTCAAAAACACCAACTCAGAACTAGCTATCTACGAAGTTTACAGTGTGAAAAGCATCACTCAAAGCGGAATAGGTCCTCAAGAGTTTAACTTCAAAGTGGACTTAGAGTACTTTAACTTAGAGTTTAACAGCTTAACCCAAGCTACCGTTACTTTGCAGTGGAACTTCTTCAACAAAGACAAGAACCACCTTAACATCCTTAAAAGCATCCAAGAACTGATTATCCAAAGTAGCCAACTTACCCAAGAACTACTTTACAAAACCCCTTTTGAAGTTTACTTAGAGTCATAATTAAATGGGAAACGTAAAAAAGCAACTTTCAGACTACTGGGAATTAAGTAACCAAAAAGTTCCTAGCTTTGACTTAGCAAGTACCAAGAAGGCTTTTAGAGAAACTGATTCTGAGGGAAAGAAAAGCTTCCAGTCACTTGAGGTCAAGCATTTCAAAAGACTTTCAGGGCCCTCTGTAAAAGAAATTCCCAACCCTACTGAAATATTTACTTCAATCAAGTCAAAGTTCTTCAGCGAACTCCCTGTAAATAAAAATTCCCCAAAAGCCAGCAAGAAAGCTTTCGAACTATGCCCAGAAAGCGCAAGAACCCATACCAAAAAGCCAAAATTCAAAGCCTTAAAAATAAACTTAGACTCAGACATTAAACAAGAAATTGAAAAATCCCAAATTCGACTGTCTAGCTGCAGGGCTGGAAAAAACTCTATTTCAACACTCAAAAACCCCAATTTTAAACGGTCACAACAAACCTCTGCCAAAAAGAAGTCCATCAAAGAAAAACTCAAGAAAAGAGAAAACCAAGAAGTTATCAGAAACATGCGCAAAAGCTTAGACAGTTTCAAAGACATATCCTTTTTAGCAGGAACATTCGAAACAGAAACCTCACCTACAAAAAGAATTTTCTCTAAAACTCCTAAAAAAGAAGTCAGAACTAGAAGAGTCAACTCTATGGACACTTCTTACCAGAGCTCCAGACAAAGACCTAGAGAAAGCACTGAGTACTTGAAAAACATGCACTTAATGGGCCAGAAGGGCAAGTTTTTACTACTAAAAATAATTGAAGACGAAAAGAAAAACGTTAAAACTTCAAGAGAAGAAAAACAATCTTTAAGGCTTTTGGTAGAACGCAACATGAGAAAAAAAAGCCAGGAAAAGGAAACTCTTGAAAACCAAAGAATAAAACAACTTGCAAGTAGCTTTTTAGAAGGTGAAGTAAAGTCTTCAACACTGATAAGTAAGTTCTTTTCACCTAGTTCTTAATTCCAGTTAACTATTGTTTAACTTTTCAAGTTCTTTATAATACAGTTCTTCGTCGATCACGCACAGCCCAGTGTAGTCAACTTGATCAGCAGGGACTCCATGCCTCACAATGTTAGAAGCTATTTTTTCGCCAGTTAGTTCTCTGCGAGTCATTATAGTAGGTCCAGTTGTTTTGTTGGTCCTGTTTTGCAAACTAGGCATTTTGGAGGATAAAACTTCGTTGTAAGCCCTTTGAATAATAGAAGACTTAGGAGAAAGTGGAGGGTTCAGAACTACTTTAGGTTTGACTTCTTTAATTCCTTTGGACCTTCTGAGACGTTTGGGGGACTTGCTTCTTCTAGGATCAATTTGGACCTCGTAGACTTGCAAAGTAGGACTTTCTACAGAAAAAGACTTTTCGTAGTTCTTCAGTGAACTTTTAACTGATTCTTCGTAAAAAGTTATGCTTTCATCGTGGAAGTAGAAGTCATTAGTGACTTTTGTGGTGGTGTAGTGGGTGTCTTCAAGTTCTTGTTCAGGGTTCTCAAAGTCTTGGGGAAGTTCTTTTGGAAGTTCTACTTGGTAAACTGAGTTTTCGTGCGCTCCGAAGATTCTGTTCTCAGTAAATAAAATAGAAGTGAAGTCCATACTGAACTCTACTTCGTTTACAACTTGTTTGTTAAGATTAAACACTTGGATTCTTGAGTCGTTTGTGGAAACTGCAAGTTTGTCTGTGTAAGTGTCAGCACTTAGTATTTTGACTTCAGATTCAGAGTACAAATCGTCAATTTTAAACAGTTTTTGGTCTTGGATTCTAATGAGTTCTGTTTCCCCAGACTCAAACCCTAAAAAGAACTTAGAACTCACTAAAGGCACTAAAAAGTCTATGCTTTTCCTAAAGTCAAATTCTCTTAAAACAGACACTTCTTGCTTAGACATCTTCGAAATAACTATTGTGTTGTTGACGCACAAAGTAACTAAGTAGTTAGAAACCTCTTTGATCTCAGTGATCTTTTCTCTGTTGAAGTAAAACCTAGCATGGACTCTAGTGAGATGCTCTAAATGTATAAACATAACGCTCCCTTTGCCCACTGCTAGAGCTAAGTAACTATCTTCTATAGTCCAAAAGTATGTTCCTAGGGTTTTCTGTTGTTTGCCAAGCTTCTTTTTGTGAGTGACTTCTGAGTCAAAAAAAGGAACGGGAGAAAAAGTAAGCTCCATAGTATTGGGAGGAGTCATTACGCTCCGGCCCAGTGCGTCTTTAACGTCCCCTACGTATATGATCTTTTCCAGTAGTCCTGTGTCTCCGTCTATTTTGTAAACACAGATGGTTCCAGAAAAAAGCAGCAGTATTACTCTGTGGAGGTCTTTTGAGTACACTAGTTGCTTGACATCTGCTGCAGTTGGAGGAGGGTATATAATGCACTTTATTTTGGTGTTTAAGTCGTAAATAACCACACTATTGTCTTCACCCAGAAGTCCAATGCAGTCACCAATCTGGTGGATGGACTTTACTTGGGTGATGTTTTCGCAGAATAAGGACAAGTTTTGGTTCTCCAGGTGCTTTGATGAGTTTTTAGGTTTCTTGCGAGGAACCCAAGTTTTCTTTTTCATAGCAGTTTAAAAATGCAGTTCTAAATATGAGTTCTGATGAGTTATGGCAATAATAATAATGGAAAGCACACAGAACACCAACAGCAAACCAACCCAAAAAAGGAAGTATTTTCCTAAAAAAAAGCCCCAAAACAAGCAATACCGCGCTAAGAAACCAGAGGGGCGTTTGAATCCCAACGCTAAAGAATTCCAAAAATCTTGGAATGAAACAGGTTCCCAACAATACAACTCTATTAAAAACCAACTAGAAAAAAGAGAACTCGAGTGCACTATTTGCCTAAACAAAATAGGGTGGAGAGGCAGAATCTGGTGCTGCGAGCAGTGCCGGGTTCCCCAGCACCTTTCATGCGTGAACAAATGGAAGGACACTTGTGGCTTGAGTTGGTTCTGTCCAGCCTGCAACTCGCCCTACAACAACACTCCTAAGTACACTTGTTTTTGCGGGAAAGTTGAAGAACCCCAGCAGCAACCTATGCTGCCGCCTCACTCTTGCGGAGAAGTTTGCAGTCGAAAAAGGGCAGACCACTGCGAGCACCTTTGCCCACAACTCTGCCACCCTGGAGCTTGTCCTCCCTGTACTTCTACAGTCCAGAAGTCGTGTTGTTGTGGCAAAAAAAGCATCCAAGTGCTTTGCAGGGACTCTGTCAACCCTATTACTTGCAACTTGATTTGTGGAAAACTCAAAAACTGCGGAAAGCATAGATGTGAGAAGCAGTGTCACTCTGGAGAATGCAGCAATTGCTCTGTTGAAAACTTGTCTTTTTGCCACTGTGGAAGAATCCAACAATCCAGAAGGTGCAGTGAAGAGGTTTTTTCGTGTGGTAATGAATGCAACAAAACTCTGAAGTGCGGAGAGCACGTTTGCGAAGACCTTTGCCATCCTGGAGACTGCAAAGAGTGCGAGTACTTGCCTGAGAAAGTAGAAACTTGCCCTTGTGGAAAGATGGACTTAAACTTGTTGCTCATCTACCCCAGAGAAAAGTGCACTGACCCTATTCCTTTGTGCCACATGCCCTGTGATAAGATACTAAGATGCGGGCACAGATGTAAGTCTTCCTGCCATCACGGAGCTTGCCCTCCTTGTCCTAGTTCTATTACAGTGGACTGTAGGTGCACTTCATCTACTTTTGATATCCAATGCTCCCAACTAGGCTCCCAAATCCTTTGCAACAAACCCTGCAAAACCAAAAAGTCCTGCAACAAGCATAAGTGCGAAGAAGTCTGCTGTGTGGCTAAGGGCAAAAAGAACCTTCCAAAGCACTTGTGCACAGAGTCATGCGGAAAGATTCTCAATTGCGGACTCCACAACTGCCTTCATTACTGCCACATAGGTAACTGCGAGCCCTGCAAAGTAGTATATAGACACAGAATTTACTGCTCTTGCGGGCATACCTATAAAGAGCCTCCTATAAGATGTGGAACTCCAGAGATGGAAGTTAACTGCAACCAAAAGTGCAGAAAAGAACTGCCTTGTGGACACAAGTGCCAAAGCAGCTGCCACTCGGGAGAGTGCCCGCCTTGTGTAAAGCTAGTAGACAAGCCTTGCTTCTGCGGAGGCATGTACCGCCCTGTTCCCTGCAATACTTTTAAAGTTTCCTGTGGAAGAGGGTGCACTACTGTTAAGTTCTGCGGGCACAAGTGCAACAAACAGTGCCACTCTGAACCTTGCAACTCAGAGCCGTGCAAGTTACCATGTGGAAAACAAAAACCCTGCGGACATACTTGCGTGTTAGGGTGTCATTATCCAGAAGCCTGTCCAGACACTCCTTGCAAAGTAGAAATGAAGGTGTGGTGTAACTGCGGAATGCAGTATGAGTTTATGAACTGCTTTGAGAAAAAAGAAAAACCCTGTAACGAAGAATGCGAACGTCTGGAAAGAAACAAAAAGCTTGAAGAAGCCTTTGGAAGCAAAGAAGAAGAAGTGTACTCTGAAGAGCTAGTTGAGTACGCCCAAAACAACCTTCAGTTCGTCAAAAAGGTAGAAAGCAAACTACAAAGCATCATACAAGAAGGAAAAAACCTGAACTTCTTACCCAGCATGAAACCTGAGCAAAGGTGGTTTTGTCACGAAGTCATTCCATACCACTACGGTTTGGATTGCGAGTCAGTGGACCAAGAACCAGTAAGGTCGATAGTGGTTTACATGACAGAGAATGCCAAAACTCCTAGTCCTTTACTTTCAGAGTACGTGAAACGTGGCTGTGTAGGAGAAGCTTCCAAAAAAGAACCTGCAGCTTCTTTGTTTTTCTACCAGTTGACTCCTAGCATCACTACCCAAGACATGGCAGCTGCTCTGCAGAAGTTCCAAGGGGAGTACCAAATCAAGTGGAACAATGATCACTCTGCCTACGCCCACTTCAACAGCATCCACAAGTGCGAGGAAGCCAAAAAAGTGGTAACTAGAATTCCTGGTCCCTTTTCAGTAGTCAAAATGATTCTGTATGACAAGGTAAACGAAGGCGAAGGATTCAAGAAAAAGTTCAGAAACAGCAAAAAGCCCAAAGAAGTAACAAGTTTCGAAGAAGAAACTAACAGTAATTAATTATGAGCAGCATGACTTTTTATTGATTTGTTTGGACTCAGACTTTCTTTTAACGGTTACTCCGTAAGCTTGGTTGTTCACGTCAATGTTACCCTCCTCAATTCTTTTGCAAAGGTCTTTTGCAGTTAGTTGGAAAGCTTCCCAAACTCCTGCCCCAGTTTTAGCGGAGGTTTCTGTGAACAGCAAACCATTATCTCTAGCAAAAGCTTGGGCTTCTTCAGTTCCTATTACTTTTTCTTCTTCCAAGTCAATTTTGTTTCCCACCAAAGAAATCGACATGTCTGGGTTCCCGTTGTAGCGAGCTTCGTTCAGCCATTCCATGATGTTCACAAAACTTTCTCGGCGTGTGCTGTCGTAGACCAGAAGAGCTGCTGCCGCTCCTCTGTAATAGGACCTTGTGATGCTTCTGAAGCTTTCTGAGCCTGCAGTGTCCCAAATTTGCAGTTTAACCTTTTGCCCTCCTGCGTCTATTATTTTGGTTCCAAACTCCACCCCAATTGTAAGGTCGTGTTCTTCTCTAAACCTTTTGTCAATGAAATTCAGCAGAAGGCACGACTTGCCGACTCCAGTGTCTCCAATAATTATGATTTTGAATAAGTACGAGTATGACATTTTTCTAAGCGGAAACTTCTTTAGAAATGTAATAATAATGATTGCAGACGATGAAGTTGACTACTTGTACAAGATAGTATTGGCAGGAGAAGCTGGTGTAGGGAAGACTTTTTTATTATCACAGTATATAAAGGGAAAGCTACCTCACAACCAAAATTCCACAATAGGAGTAGAGTACGCCACTAGGTCCGTGCCTTTGCAGACAGGAGGTACTGTCAGAGCCCAAATTTGGGATACAGCAGGTCAAGAACGCTACAAGTCTATCACCACTGCTCATTTTCGGAGAGCTGCTGGGGCCTTGTTAGTTTTTGACATTACTAATGAAAAGAGCTTCCTAGGGGCACAGAGGTGGTTGGAAGAACTAAAAGAACACGCAGAACCTGACATTGTAATTATGTTGGTGGGCAACAAGATTGACTTAGTTGAAAAGAAACCTAGTTTAAGACGTGTTGACTTTGAAAAAGTTAAAAGCTTTTCTAAAGCTCAAGGAATGCTATACCAAGAAACAAGTGCTGTGACTCGGAGTGGAGTTAAAGAAGCCTTTGAAAACTTACTTCAAGAAGTTTACAACTTAAAATCCAGAACAGGCAGACAAACTACTTCTGACAGTATGGGCAAAGTGCTTATTCCTAAGCTTCATCCAAGGCAAAAGTCTACTTGCTGTAATTAAGTTTAATTAAAATGAAGAGAACTGCCCGCACTAAAAACCGGTCTACAAGCCGCAAAAAAAGACGCAGCAACTCAAAGAACTTAAGAGACGACGACTTTTTAGTTAAAGCACTTAACGAAAAAGCAGCTACGGAAAGAGAAATCAACATTCCTAAGTGTGAAGACACAAGGTACGAAGAAGAACTACTGCAAGAACTCAAGTCGCGCAACCACTACAACGAACAAGAAATCCAAAGACTACGCAGAGAAAACTCTAAGTTAGTAGAAACCAACTCTTGCCTACAAAAAGAACTAGCAGAGCGGGAAACTGAAAGTAATGACTACTACTTGAAAAACTCCCTCTCTGACATGGAAAGTGTAATTAACTACAAGTCAGCTGCTGGCAAAAGACACCTTAAAAAGATAACTCAGTACTTGTCAAGTATCTCTTCTTTGATAGAAGGGATTCCACTTGAGTACTTCAAAGAAGTAAACAAGAACTTCGAACTAATCCAGTCTGAAATCAACATTATGAACAGACTCTTCACTACAGAGGACTACTTGCCCACTGAAGCAGAAACTGAACGAGAAAACGAAAGACTGATTTCAGAACTCAAAAAACTCAGGGAAAAAGAAAACAAAACTTCAGAGTACAGAGCAGCTTTAGACAGAATGAAAGAAGACATGAAGGTCTTAAGGGAACGCCTCACTCAACTTAAGTCTGGAGATAACCTTAAAAAAATAGTAAGTGAACAAGAAGCTAGAATCCAAAGTTTAGTGAACGAAAAAGAACTAGCTTGGAGTCAGGCCCGAGCTTTAGAAGAAACAATCAGAGAACAAAGGAATGTTATTGAACACTTAAAAGACGTTATATCTTCGCTCAAACCCAAAACTGAATACTGCAACTCAGCCCCTAGATCGCCTCAGAACCAGTCTGACGAAAAACAACTACAGCTAGAAATAGCTAATTTAGACTTGGAGATCCAAGAGCTCCAGACTTCTTTACAGAAAGCACTTGACTCTTATTAAATATTTCTTTTACTTAAAAGTGTTTTAGTGGTTTGTAGTTTGTCATAGTAAGCTTGCTTTAGTCTATCTTCGTTAGTTGTTTCTGGAAGTTCATGTGATTCTATTTCGTATATTTGGTTTTCCAAAGACCTTACTCTACTAGTGGTTTCGTTTATCTTAGAGTCGATAGAACTAAGGTGGGCTTTAAGTGACTCCAGGTCGTTCCGAGCATAAAGAGGCTCTTCTACCTGGTTGAAGTACTGCCTGTCTCTGATCTCTCTTTCTTGTCGAAGCATTTCGCTTTCTACTCGAATTCTTTCTCTGCAAACAGTTTCTAGTTCGTTGCGGGCTTTCATAAAGTCAGAAAACACCCTTTGTAAGTGGTCAGAGGGCACACAGCCAAGGAGTCGGGCTATTAAACTTTCGAGTTCTTTTTTCTCCCTAAACAGTAAGTTTAGTTTTTCGTCGTTTGCTCTTTTAGTTAAGTTATCATACTCAGCTGCACTTTGCCACTTGTAACTTTCACTAGCGTTATGCTGGAGTTGTTCTTTTAGTGAGTTATTTTCTTCTAAGTAGAGTTGTAGGTCCCTTGCCAGTTTGTAGTTTTCATGTTGTAAGTTTTGGAGTCTGAAAATGTAGTTTTCTCTGTCTTTTTTGAGGTTTGAGTAGTCTTGGTTTAGTTCTTGGATCTGAGCTACTAAGTTTTGGTTTTTTTCTTGGTAGTTTTTTTCCTTTCCGAAGGTAAAAAGCATCCCTTCTGCTTGGGTTAGTTTTTCTTTGGCAGACTCAAGTTCGTTGTTGGTCCAGTTTAGCTGTTGGGTTAGTTTTTTTTGATGGTTATCAGCTTCAGTTAACTTGTTTCTGAGTTCCTGACATTCTTGTTTTAAGGATTCGTTTTGGTGTTGTAGAGTGCTGCTTAGTTGGTCTTCTTTTTGGAAGTACTCTTCACGGAGTTCTTCAAGGTCTCTTTCTTTATCAAGGACTTCGTTTTCAAGTTCTTTTATTCTTTCGTTTAAAACTTGTTTTTTGCAGGTTATTTGGTCTATTTTTTGTGAGGATCGGTCTAAGTCGTGTCTTAGTTTTGAAAGTTCTTGTTGTGAGTAGGAAGCTTGGTTGAGTTTTTGTTTGGTTTTGTTCAGAGAAGTTTCTAACTGAGATATTATTTGTTGGCAGTTGTAGTGAGTGCTTTGAAGTGACTCGAGTTCAGCTTGTGTTTCTTGGAGTGTGTTTGAAAGGGTTGTGTTGTTAGCTTGCAAAGACTCGTTTTTGGTTTTGAGTTTTTTTATTTGTTCTTGGGAGTTTTCTAGGTCTCTGTTCCTTTCAAAAAGTGTGGATTCTATTTCTGAGTACTTAGATTCGTAAAGTTTGATGTTTTCTTTGTAATAGTTTGTTTTAGTTACTGCAGCTTGGAGTTCGTTTTCTTTGTCTTTTAGTGACTGGAAAGAGTCAAGGTAGTTAGCTTCTTCTTGGCTTAGTTTATGTTTGAGTTTTTCAATTTCTCTTTTGAGTTGGTTGTTTTCTTCTTGACTTTCATTTAGTGAGTTAAAAGCTTCGTAGTTTTTTTCTTGTTCTTTAGTTACTTTGTTTTTGAGTTTTTGGTTTTCTTTGTTGGTGTTTTCTAAAAGGCGGGTTGTGTCGCTTAGTTCTTCAGATAGTTTTTGAAGTTGAGTTTCGTTTTCATAAGTAGAGTGTTTGAGTTTAGAAACTTCTTCTTTGAGTCTTTCAGATTCTTTTTGGAGTTTTTGGGACTTTTCTTGTTCTTCAGTTAAAGTTTGCAGAATGTAGTCGTAGTTTTCCTGGAATTGTTCTTTTTGCTTGTTGGCTTTAAGTGAACTTTCTCTGAGTTCCTCTACTTGGGCATTTTGTTTTTCTATGTGGTCTAAAAGAGAGTCTTTTTCTTCTTCGAGTTTTTGAACTTCTTCTTCGGCGTACTGCAGAGCGTCAGCTGCTTCTTGTAACTGGGTGTTACTTAACTCGCGTTCTTTCAGTAAGTCCTGGACTTCTTCTTGAGTTTTTTCAAGTTCAAGTTTGGTTTCGTCTAATTGGGACTGGAGTTCGTTAAGGTTTTCTTGGAGTTTGTTGGACTCTCTTCTGGACTCTTGGGCAATGCTTTTGCAGTTAGCGAACTCTAGGAACTGCTCAGCACTTGCACCTTCGTAACCTAGTTCCTGGATTTTTTCTTCTAGGTTTTGTTTGAGCACTTCAATGTAGCTTCGCATTTCTTCTGAGGAAAGCACTTCCGCCCTTAAACTTTGTTCTAAGTCTTCTTTTTCTTTGTGGAGTTTTTGCACTTGCGAATAGATTTGGGCGTATATTTCTCTGAGTTGTTCATGAGAAAGCTTAGAAGAAGGGTGGGGCAAAGTGTAGTTGTCTCCTAAAGGCACGCTTTGCTGAGTTAAGTGTTGTTCGAGCTTTGCTATTTTTTGCTTAGCAAAGTAAAGTTCATTATGGGGTGTTTGACCTAAGTGTTCTGGAGTTACTGGGAATGGGTGTCCGGGGTTTAGTTCTGAAATACGTTGTTCGCAGAGCACGCGGTATTGTTCTAAAAGCCTTAGTCTTTGGGCTTGGTTCCTTATTTTATCGCGCAGTTGAGAAACCAAGTCTTGGTCTTCGGAGTATGTACTGGGAGCGTACTCCACTGCTTCGTCTGGGTAATCAGCACTTACGTCTGACCTGCGGTATTCTCCCATTTTAAACTTGATTATTTGAATTAATTGGCATTTTCAGAAAATTTAAAGGCTACTTCGTAGTTTTTTCCCAAATAGTCACTTGGGGCATATCCCAACCTATCTAGAGTATGCCTGAAGTTAATTTCGTACTCCTCTCTGTCCAATAGCAGTCTAAAGTTCAGGTAGGTATACACCAAAAACTCAGCCTTGCACACTTCTTTGGCCTGCAGCATGTCGTCAGTGTCCAGCCTGTGGATTCCCCTCACTAAGTTCTGGAGTTGCTTTTTGGAGTGACTTAAGTGGGTTTCTTCGTTGAACTTGTAAGCTAACATCACGCATGCCGAAGCAAAGAGTTTGCGGTTACTTTTGTTGACTAAGTTTAAGTGGAGCAACTTGTGGAAGCAAGACCACGCCAGCGCTACAGTGAAGGCTTCTAAGTTGAGTTCTTTGCACATCTTGACTATAAGGTCTTCTCTTAAGTTGACTATTTTACTCAGAGTTAATTTAGAGTCGAACTGAGGGTGTTCTTTAGAGAATTCAGAGTTAAGTTGACTTTTTAAAGGAGAAGGCTGAATATAGTTAGGCGAGTCTGCTAGGTTCACGGAGGAAGGGATTATTTTGCCTTTGCACAGAAGACAGTGCTTGTAAGATTTCTTGATGGCACCTGAACTAGTGATCCACGTTTGGACCAACGACTCAGCGTTTACCTCAGCTTGGTTCTTTTGAACGTGGAGGTTGCTGCCTTTGTTTTGGACTAGTTTTAAGTTTTCTGAGTGTTGGTCTTTTTCATGGAGGTCATTTTCGGTATCTATGTTAGCTAGGAACTGCATTGCTTTGTCTAAGTAGACCTTTTCTCTTTCGTTTCTGGGCGATTTAATCTTTTTCTTGTTTTCTTCAGAGGAGTGTTTCCTTAAACTAATGCAGCAATCTTCATCAAGTCTATGGAAAGTGCACGCAAAGTGTCTGATCATACTAGGCACTATCACTTGTTTGGAAACTGAACTGTACTCCAATGAACACTCAGATGGTTCGTTGTTTTGGGAGCTAAGTTTTGCTTTAAGTTTTTTCCGCTTACTCGACATTAATTATATTCAACTATTTACATTATTAACTCTAGTATATAAGTTGGGACAAGTAGGAAGAGTGGATCGAATCCAAAGCTGTAGAAAGAGCAATAACCAAGTCCTTGCCCAGGAGTTGTTCAGCTTCGATTTCGGAAGCTGGAGATTCCTGCACAGGAGAGTATGCTTCGTCCAAAGGCATACTCCACATGCTTTCCATTTGGTTCTCCCGGGTTTCTCCGGACGCCCACTCTATTTTGTACTTGTTCCATCTTACAAAAGACTCAAGGGTCTTTCTTGCCGCTGAGTGAGAAGGAAAAAATACTAGTGCAAAGTGACTACTACCGCAGTGTTTCACCTGGATATCAAGTATCCGCGAAGTGTTTGCAAAGAAGTTCATAACTGAGAACTCAGTGTCCTTGGCAGATAAAGGACTGAGTTTCACAACCTTATTAAGTGCGTTTCCAGTGGGCTGTTTTTGCTTTTTAAGGTTGTAAACTAAGTTTTTGAACTTGTGCTGGTCTAAAAAGACTTGTCGGTTCTGAAGAAGGAGGTTGAGTGCTTTGTCTGTTTTTCCTTCTTGGTGATATATACTTGCCAGGTCTTTCACTGCAGACTCTGTTCGCTCTCCTTCAGTAATACAGCGTAAGTAAAGCTTTTTGGCTAGTTTTAAGTCGCGTGTGACATACTCTGCTCGTTTGGCTTGTGCGTAAGAAGAGTCTCCTCTGGGAAGAGGAAGGTTCTGTTCTTCGTCAGGTTTTTTTTGGTAAAGTCGTTTAAGGGCTTTGTGTCTGATCTGACGGAGTTCTGTTGTTTCTTTAGGAATTTGTATTTGGTCGGGTTTTTTTCTTTGAGTGAACTGAGTATTTCTGGGTTGGGTAGGGGGAATCCTTGTATTACGATTTATTTGGTAGCCAAGCTTAGCCATATTTTATAACTAGTACCATATTAACTTTTATAAATAAACTTTAACCCTTTTTAAGTTCTTTGGTTGAAGTACTCCATCTCAATGGGCTTCCCGATGGAGCTTGAACAGAAAGTGTCTGCCGAACAGAGTAATTTAGTATTAAAGAATTACTTAAGCCAGGGATGTACAAGGATTTCTTCAAGTGTAATTCTTGTTGAAGGGTTTTTGTCTAGGATCCTCAAAAGCAAATTCCTAAGTTCGCTAGAAATGGGTCTTATGTTTGGAATCACTAACCTAAATAACCTTTACATAGAATGCTCTATTGCGTCCATCAAGTCTGTAATATTTTCTCCTGAGAAAGGCAAAAAGGTGTATAGTGCAGAGTACAAAACCACTCCTAAAGCCCACACGTCAGCGCCCTTTCCTGAGTAAGAGCCTTCGTTGCTGAGGCACTCTGGGGCTAGAAAGTGATAAGTACCTTTGGTCTTAGCAACTTGGTCAGTCTCCTCAAACTTGAAAGCCTGTCCGAAGTCTGCTATCTTGATAGTCCCGTCAGAACTAACCAGTATGTTCTGAGGTTTAAGGTCTCTGTGGATAACCTTGTTGGCGTGCAAGTACTTTAGTCCCAGAGCCATTTGGTTGAAGCAGTTCTTTAAAAGGCTTTCAGGAAACTCTTCTGTGTGCCACTCAGAGTAAAACCTTTTTTCAGCTACGTTCCACTCCATAAAACTGCCTTTTTGGCAGTAGTCCTGAACTACTTATAACTCACTCAAGTAAATTTTGCCAGAGTCTTCATGGTTAATGATTTGGTAAAGTCCTAAAACATTCGGGTGTTGTAGTTCCTTGAGTATTTCAATTTCAGTGAACACGTCGTCCAAAGCAGATGTCACAACCATCCTGCCCTAGCTAAGGCTTACTTCTGGGGAGTTATGAAATTCCCTTCTGCGTCTCAGCAAGTCAACTTTAAACACTTTCATCGCAAAGAGCCCTTCTGGACTCCTGCATAACTTAACTGTTCCAAAAGAGCCTTCGCCTAGTTTCTGCAGCACTGTGAACTCGTTAATGTGCTTCTGTCCTTTTTTGTCTTTGTACTCAGTGACTTGGCTTGTTTCTATAATCGTTCTTTTCATATTATAATAATAATGGAAGAACTAGACACTGTTCTCTACAATAGTTTCCAAAACCTCAAAGAACAAAACGGACCCCAAAAAACCAATGAAGCCTTAGGAATCCTTACTAAACTGCTCCGCAACATAATAGACCATCCTCAAGAGCCTAAGTACAAAGGCATCAAAAAGTCCAACAAAGTAATTGCTACCAAACTCCTCGGAGCTAACGGAATACTTCCTATTCTGCACAGAATAGGTTATTCTGAGCAGGACTCGGACAACCTTGTCATGGCTGAAGTGTCCCAAGACAACTTAGAAACAGCTTTTGCCATAACAGAAGCCTTTGTATCAGAACTTAAAGACGAACTTAAAACTGAAGAAGAAAAACTCCACGAAAAGAAGCAAAAAGAAATGCGTGAAAAAGCCCGAGCAAGGGAACTAGAACGCAAGAAGTTACTTGAACAAGCTGCTTTGGACCGAAAAGAAAACTCAAACAGAGCTGTCCAAGCTTCGCACGCCAGAGACCTTGGCTCATCCAAACAAGTAACCTATAAAGACATAGGAGTTGACTTGAACTCTCAGAAAAAAGGATGACGATAAGTGAATTTAAAAGTGTAATTACTCCAAGTGACGCTTAGGGCTAAAGTCACTGCCCCTGGCTGAGGAGTATATACAATAATTACTTTTTATACTCATGTCTTTTGAGCACTTCGTCTTTTTCCTTATGGAACTCTTCCCTGACTTCTTCGATCTTTTTAGGTTCCTCTTTTTTCGACTTAGGCCAACCTTCTTTGCGCTCGTCTATGAGATTCATGACTTTGAACCTGTACTTGTTTTGCAAAGTCCGGTGCTTAATTATACCTCCTAGCAACTCAAAAATCTTGTCAGTGTTTTTTTTGAGTTTTATGTGGTCAAAAGAACTTGCTCCTGTTGACAGAAGGATGCAAGCACCTTCTAGTTTGTTTTCGTCAATTGGAATTGTTTCAATGTCGAACTCTTCACTGTCATCAGGCAAGTTAAGTAGTTCGTACACGCACTTCAGAACTATTTTAGGACCGATCAACCGGACGTTAAAGAGCTCTCCTATGAACTGAACGTTCCCGTTAGTTTTTTTGCGCTGCATCATAAGTTTGTACTCAATTTCTTCTTCATTGAGTCCTTCGAAGTTTTCATCGTTAGGGTTCTTTGAAAAGGCTTCTTCGCACATATAAAGTAGTTCAAACCTAAAGTGGTTAGTGCGCTTGTCAGTGTGTTCTTCTTCGGAGAACTGGAAGTCTGCGAACTCCGACCTAAGGTACTTGCAGATCTGTGCGTACATTTTGGTGTACTTGGGTTCAGCCCAAGCCTTTTCAAAGATGCCTGAAACTAAACAGTGCAAGTTGTCGTAACTTTCTTTACCTAAGTTGCAGAGTTGTTCTTGGAGTCTTTCAACGTTACTTGGGGAGAGTTTGTTAAGGGTGATTTTAACCTTCCTTTTGATTTTTTCGTGTTCTTGTGGAGTGAGTTTGAGTTTTTCGACGTACCTTTTGGCTTTGTCAATGATCTTTTTTTCTTCGTTTTCTTTTTGAAGTCGCCACTCTGGAGTTTCTTTGACTTCTTCTTTTTTATGTTGGTAAGTGTTTTTCCTTTTGTAGTTCTTTCCTCTGTTGCCTCTGAAAGGGACTGGAATTATTTGTCGGGTTTTGTAAGCCTCTAAGTCTGGAGAGATCTTTGAGAACTCCGAGTCAGTTTGGAAATCTTGGAAAGCTTTTAAAATCTTTTCAGGTGAGTAAATGTACTCTGGCTCTATTTCAAAGTCGCTTACGTCGAAAGTGCTTTGGTTGGATAATTCTTGGTCTTTAATGTAAACTCTCCCTTCGTCGTCACTCTCTTCAGGAATTTGTCCAGGTGGGTTTGCAGTGAACTCTTTAGCAGTGGCACTTAATTTTCCCGGCTCAAATTCACTGACATTAGGGTTGAGGGTTGGCACAGAAACAGGAACGAAGTCAATTGCATCCACATTTAGCTTGCCAGGATCGCGGAACTGAGGCTGGCCTTGGTCAGGAGGAGCGGAACTTAACCTAGGGATAAACTCTGGTACTTTGGAAGATCCCATCATTTTATTAGTTGGACTCTGAAACAGTTCAAAGCGTTATTAGAAAATATTAATGCTTAGGCTTCTTAGTGGGCTTGGACTCCTCTTCGATGTTTGAAGTAGCATCTCCAGCTGTGTTATAAACAGGGTTAGTACTCTTCACGTACTTAGGGTGCTTAGAACCTGAAAGAACATTTGGAGTGATGTGTCCTTCTAAGTAGCGGATTCTGGACTCAACTGCCTGTAAGTGTGAAAGGCCCACTGTAGCCTCTTCTTGTTCTCCTAAAGCGTCCACACGTATGCACAAAGCACACTTTGCTGCTAGTGTCCTAGATATCTTTCCTTTTACTTTAGGGGCTGCTTGGCCAACTAAAGAAGCGTGGTACAACAACCCGTACTTAGGAGTGTCATGTTTGGTTTTGATGGCCCTGAACAATGCTTTTTCTGCACCTAAGATCTGGATAGTTGAAGCTGGGTGTTTGGCAAGGTTCACTAAGCTCCCTGCATGGGCAATCAGACGAGCCCCCACCAGTTCCCCCACCAGCACAGTCAAGTTGGGAGCGATAGCTTGCATTCTGCTTTTGAGGTACTCTGAAAGGGAGACTCTGTACTCTGATAGGGTAATCACCTGGCCACACAGGTTCTTGATGTGGTCTAAGTCCTGAGAAGTAATTTCTGTGCCCATTGAAAGCTGTGCAGCTTCTCTGACTTCAGCTTCCATGTCTTCAGGAATAATTTCTGAGAGTTCTGCCTTCTCGGCTTCTTTGCGGCCTCCCATTTTGAGCACGCACTTGGCGTAAACAACGTTGTCAGTGATGATTTTGGCGAGTTCTGGGAAGTGCCAGGAGTACCACTCTCTCAAACGCATGGCGTAGTTGTTGAGTTCTTTGTCGATGTCGTCCAGCAAGTTTACAGCCTGCACCACCATTGTGTCTAACTTGTCTACGCTAAACTTAAGAGTGTGCCTGCAGATAGAGTGCGCAAGACCAATCTGCATGGCTTTCTGTTCTTGTTCGGTGAGTCCTGCGACGAGTCCTTCTATTTGTGAACGGATTCCTCGGATGAGTCCCATGTACTTGGAAGAGTAAAGGCACTTGATTCCTAGTTTCTCTTCAATAGCAGTTCGCAGTTTTTTGTCCAGTACTAAAAGACTGTCTTCTATGCCTTTTTTGACTATGTTTTTGCGGAGGAACCTACGGAGCGACTTGCTCATTTTGCCTTCTGCCACCGAAGCAGTGGACTTAAGGGCTTCTTGGGCGTCTGTGAATTTTTCAAAGGCTTTGAGCTTAACTATTTTGTTAGCTTTGTCGAGAGTTTCGAACTCCTCAGCTAAGTTCTCAACTTTCTTGATTTTTTTTTCCTTCAAAACTTTGAACAACCCAAAACCCGCAGCTGTCTCAAACAACACCAGCATTTTTTATATGACCATAAAATAAAAACAACGATTAAAGTCAATTAAATACTAAGTTCTGTTCTTCTTGTACTGGTACTCTTGGTAGCTCTGCTTAGAAAGTCCTTTCATTTGGTTTTGCGTTTCTCTTTTTTCTGCGGCTTCCAGCATAAGCTTCCTTCGGTCTTCGTTGGTGTAGGCTGGAGCAAGGTGCTTGTAGTTCTCGTCAGCAGAAGCATTTGACTGCCCCAGCAGCCCTCCGTAGGGCTTGTTCATAGGTTTCTTCTTGCTTTTCATGCAGCAACTCCCCATTCTTATAAAATGGTGAGGACCCACTACCCTCCTTATCTAAAGACTGTGCTGAAGGCTGGTGCAATTACTCACTTGTTGTTTTTGTCAGCTTGCATGACGATGGCTTGGGTTAGACAACGCGAAACCTTAAAGAACTCCAGACCTAGGAGGAGATTCCACAAAGCTGGTAGGTTTGACTCGATGCTGCAAGTCAGGGATGAAAGGCAGAGAGAAGTTATCAGACCTATTTTAGACTGGCAACCCAATGACATGTACGGAGCTATGCCTTCTAAAGCTTACAAGAGTTTCCACTAACTAACACTTTACTTAAAACCTTGCAAGCCTGTGATAGCTTTGCCTAGAATCAAAGCATGGATATCAGAGGTGCCTTCGTAAGTGTTCACAGTTTCAAGGTTGGTGCTGTGCCTCATCACGTGATACTCGTCAACTATTCCGTTTCCTCCAAGTATGTCTCTGCACTCCCTTGCGATCTGCAAAGCCTTTTGGCAGTTGTTTCTTTTTATAAGTGAGATCTGTTCAGGCACTATTTTTCCTTGTTCTTTAAGTCTGGAGACTTGAAGTACTCCTTGAAGCCCTAAAGAAATGTCCGTTGCCATGTCTGCAAACTTCTTTTGGATCAACTGGAACTGAGCTAAGGGCTTTCCAAACTGCTTGCGCTCCAGCGTGTAGTCTCTGGCAATTTTGAAACACGTCTGAGCTGCCCCTAAAGTACCCCAAGCTATTCCTAACCTGGCGTTGTTCAAACAGGACATAGGTGCTTTCAGGCCTTTGACGTTCAGCATGTTTTCTTCAGGCACTTCTACTTGGTCCATCATAATCATCCCTGTCACACTGGCTCTTAAGGAAAGCTTCCCTTCAATCTTAGGAGCAGTTAGTCCAGGCATCCCTTTTTCTAGCACAAACCCGTGAATGTCGTCGTCTTCGCTAGAACGCGCCCAGATCACAAACACGTCAGCTATGGGCGAATGAGTTATCCAAGTTTTAGACCCAGAAACAATGTACTTGCTTCCTTGCTTTACAGCTTTGGTTTCCATGCCACTTGGATTTGAGCCATGGTTAGGCTCAGTCAGTCCGAAACACCCAATAAGTTCACCGCTGGCAAGCTTCGGAATAAGTCGTTCTTTAAGTTTTTCTGGCCCGTAAGTTATGATGGGGTATATTACTAGGCCATTTTGTACACTCATAGCAGAGCGGTACCCACTGTCAACTCCTTCGATTTCCCTATTTACGAGGCCGTAAGCTGTAGTGGAAATCCCTGGAAGACCAAACTCGGTGTAGGTGCAGCCCAAAAAGCCCCTTTCGCCTAGTTCCTTCATGATTTGGGTATCGACCTTTTCTTCGTTATAGGCTTCTCTGACTCTGGGCTGGAGGACTTCTTGGGCGAAGTCCCTTGCAGAGTTGGCTATCATCACTTCTTCTTCAGTTAAAAGACCCATCATATTGAGGGGATCTTCCCAGTTGAAACTTGAAAATCTTCTGATTGCTTTTCTTAACATATTTTTACTGATTTAACCCACACCATTTAAAGCAAAGTAATTTTAATTTACCTAATGACTATACTAAAGTACTACTTAAACAACCACTTCCGGAAGCACTAAAAATGACTTCGAAAATCTTAAGTGAACTCTAACGATTTCCCATTTTTTCGTTAGATAATTAAATGAATTTATCTGTTACAACGAAGCCTTCTTGTACCCACACAAAACTCCAAAGCAACAAATTTGCTGAAAGGTACATACCCAACCGAGCTTCTTCCAACCTGAGCACAGGCTTTGAAAAGCTCGAGGAAGACAAGCAATTGCTAAATTACGCAGGAGACCACGAAAACAATTCGCAACTTTTCACGTCGCTCCTGCAGACACAGCTGTTCAACACCAAATCCCAACCTACTGAAAACATACTTAAGTACTCACAAGTCCCTTACGAGAAAGAAAACAAATCCCAATCTAACTTTTCCTGTCAGGAATTTTATTCACCACTTAAGTCACACAGGAAAATCCCCAAGTCCCCCTACAAAGTCTTAGACGCCCCTGCACTCCAAGACGACTTTTACCTGAACCTGCTGGACTGGTCACCAGACAACTTACTCAGTGTAGGCCTGGGCTCCTGCGTATACATTTGGAACGCTTCCAATGCAAAGGTACACAAACTTTGTGACTTAGGTTACAACGACTCCATCACAACTGTTGCTTGGTCCCAAGAAGGACCTCACTTGACTGTAGGTACTCACCAAGGAACAGTTTTCTTGTGGGATATTTCTTGCAACAAGTTAATTAGGTCGTTTGCTGGCCACACAGGCAGAGTGGGAACTGCAGCTTGGAACTCAAGAATATTTTCAACAGCTTCTCGCGACAGGTCCATCCTCAACAGAGACATAAGGTCTCCCAGCGAGTACATTTCTAGACTCACAGGACACAAACAGGAAGTTTGTGGACTCAAGTGGTCTTTTGACGAAACTCAGTTGTGCTCAGGCGGCAACGACAACAAAATAATGCTTTGGACACCTCACTCTAATTCGCCCACTGCCAAACTTTCTGACCACAAAGCTGCTGTAAAAGCTTTGGCTTGGTCTCCTCACCAAAACGGGCTTTTAGTGTCTGGAGGAGGCACTGCTGACCGAACTATTAAGTTTTGGAACACACTTACCAACGAGCAAATCAACAGTGTGGATACAGGGTCTCAAGTGTGCAACGTGATGTTTTCCAAAACAACTAACGAGTTAGTTTCTACTCACGGGTACTCCATGAACCAGGTAGTCCTTTGGAAGTACCCAGGAATGTCTAAGGTTGCCACACTTACTGGACACACCTATAGGGTGCTTTACTTAGCCATGAGTCCAGATGGCGAAACAATCGTTACAGGAGCAGGTGACGAAACCCTAAGATTTTGGAAGGCCTTTCCAAGCAGTAAATGTAGTTTTGAATCCGGAAACTCACTGTTTCCGTCCTTCGCTGAATTAAGATAATTAATCTTGCAACATTACTAAAATGGATCCTTACGAAGAAGATGTGATATCAAACCTGCATTTGAGGAACACAGGACATAAATTTCCGAAGGCAACTGAAAGTCAGCCAAAAAGAAAGACACTAAGTCCAAGACAAAGACGTAATATGACCCTACTCCAAGAAGCTTGGAAGAAATTGCCTGAAAACGAAAAAAAAAATTACCATATCATAGACTCTTCCTTCCGCAGACTGGGTTCTGAGTCACCCAAAAGTCCTACCAAAAACCCAACTAAAGTTAAAACCAAACTGCCTAGAAAGCCGAGTAGCGATTTTGTAACTCAAAGAGAAATGTACAGAAACAAAACCATAGGACTTAACGAACTCCAGTGGAACTACTTGTGTGATGAACCGCCTTCTCCGTACCACACTTCGGAATTCGGAGTTATCAGCAAAGTCCAAGTAGACCCAAGCATGCCTGAACCCACTTACTTTAGTATTTATATATCTGACCTTTCAGTTGCCAACGACTTGTGCACTTTGCGCCAAAACAACATAAAAGCCATACTGTCCTTAGGAATGCGCAACAGGCCTTCTAGCTTCACAACTATCAAGCAGGGCTACATGGTGCTTGACTTCGAAGACGACGAACACTCCGACTTGATAGGAGCAATTGAACACTCCTACAAGTTCATAGAGTCTAGCTTGGCAGAAGGGAACGTGCTTGTGCACTGCTACAGAGGCCGCAACAGGTCTTGTGCTCTTGTGATAGGGTTTTTGATGCAACACTACAAAATCCCTTACGAAGAAGCCTATGAAATAGTAAAGAACTCCAGAACGTGCTGCAAGCTAGCAAGCTACTACGAAAGACAACTAAAGCACTTCAGACTAGAACATAATTAACATTAAGCTATTCTTGCTGCAAGCCAGCACACAGGGCTAAGGGGTTTGAGAGGCCTGAAACCTTCAAAGTTAGGGAGTTTGGGTAGGACTTCTTCGAAGTAGTAATACAAGTGGCCTATTGACATGCCTACAACAAGTGACCTGCTGAACATGCCCAACATAAGGTACACATAAGGCAAGAAAGTAGAAGGAATTCTAAGCATTGGCATAAACAAAAACCCAAACTGGCCTTCTCTGTTCTTTTTGCTGAGTAAATACAGAATGCACATCAACAAAGACTCAGACAAAAACAACAAGTTCAAAAAAGGAGCTAAAAGTAACAACATTGAGGAGCTAAAAAGAATGAAGTTCAGAAACTCAGCCTTTGCTCCCTGAAAGATCATAACCTCTAGCATCTTGCAGTTCTGAAACAGCATGAACAAGTTCAAAAAGGTAAATATGTTAAAGTCTCCGAAGTAAGTGAAAGTCGTAAAGACTCTCCAAATTTCAAGTTTTTCCAGCACAAGATTTGTATCAAAAAACAAGTCTTGCATGCCGATGAAGTGCAGCGAACACAGAGTTGATGTTGCCAGGGCTGACAAACAAATGTACTTTGTTACTGGAGGTACGTACCCAAAGAGTTCATCCATTGCACACGTGTATTTATAAGTTTATATTGACAAGTTAATATAGGACATTAGCACCTAAAGAGGTTGTCGTCTGAAACAACTGGGTGCAGTTTAGCAGGGGAGTTGATTTCTTCGTCTGACTTTCTGAACTTAAAAAAGTTTTCGTCTTCACAAAACTCGCCTTCAAAAAGAATTTCTCTGGTGTAGATTTCAGGAATGTCCGAGGTGGCTTCCCTCAAAACTGAATTGAGGGACATGAGTTGGGGCAGCTTGAATTCTTCGTCTTCTTCGTCTTCTTCATAATCGCATTCTAGGTCTTCGCTTTCTTCGTAGTTTGAAGGGGCAATCTGTAGAATTTCATCTACGTAAAAGTTGTAGTTAAGGAGTTCTTTGTTGATTAAGTTGGACTTTGCACTTAGTTTCAGGTACTCAGAGTTAAGTTTTATGGGGCTCACTGAAAGGTTCTTAAAATGCCTTTGACTCCAAGACTGGAACTTTTCTCTGAATTTGTAGTATTTGAACTCTAGCTTTTTTTCAAGCAACTCCACGTTTTGGTTGAGTATTTTTTTGACAGCCAACCCGCTGAAAATTATGATTTCCTTTAAGTAGTTGGATACATTCCATACCCATTTATTCAGTACGATAGACCAGTAAGCAATTTCGAGCTCGTTCATCTCTAGGACTTGGGCTGTTTGGGTAAGTATCCTCAGTAAAGGCAACCGCTTAAGTTCCAGAGGAGTCTCCTGAGAAGTTGCTATACAAGTAAGGAACTCTCGACTTTGGTCTGAAAGACTGGTTTGCTTGCCCAAGTCTGCCTCCAGCTTAGGCTTTTTGTAAGGCTTTGATTGGTCATGCGAATTGCAGTCAACCAAAGTTTTGATGTTGTTTGGCATTTTCATTATGTAAATTATTAGAGTGGATGTGTTTACTAGTGGTAAAAACAAAGAGCAGTTGTAGTAGCTACACCTAACATAAGGGCTAAGCACTTGGCTAGCTTGTTTCTTGAAACTGAGAATTCTTCTACAACGATTTCAGAAGCTGCAATGTAAAAAAAGGTCCCTGTACTTAGTGCAAGAAACACTCCTTCAACTATTTGGTTCACGTAAATAGTTAGAAGAGTTCCTACTAGAATTCCTACTGGACTTGACATGATGAAAATACCCATGATTCCCCAACTGAAGCTTTTGTGCTTGATGAAGTTAAAAGCAAGTGCTAGTGCTGCTGGGAACTTGTGGATACAAACTGCAACTGCAAGTTTCACTAAATGGGGGAATTCATCCTGGAGCCCTATTGCAATTCCTTCAAACACTGAATGAATGCTTAAAGCCACAGCTAAGATAATAGAGTTGAGTTTCAGCCTAAAGTCGTCTTTTTTATGCGGTTCTCTTAGCAAGGGTTCTTTCATTCTTTGACTCGGAGTCTCTTTTTGACACACATTCTCACACATCTCGCCCGAACCAGCATAACTATGGCACACCATACGGCTCAGAGTAGAAATCACGTGCTTGAACCTAGTTTCCTCATCGTCTCCGTTGTGGTGGTCAGAGTCGTGCGCTCCTAGGTCAACATGCTTTTTCCCGTGCGAAAGAAGTTGATGCGAGTCAACTAAAACTTTGTCAACTATCAAAACAACAAGGTACCCACAAATAGTTAAAAGCTGCGAAAGAGGTATGTGGCTGCTAACACTATTTTGGATCCTTTCTGTTGCTTCTGGCAATAAGTGCATCAGAGCTATTGACAAAAAAATTCCTCCTGAATAAGCATTTCCAATGCTTGCATACTTCCTTGTGCAGAATTTTAGCTGTAAAGGAACTACAAACCCCAGACTGGATATTACTATCAAAGCTACCAAAGCTATACACTTCCACAGAACCAATTCCATATTAAAATGATATTAAAAATAAACGTTGTGGCTATATAGCTGGGACTCCACAATTCTAATGCCCCTTGAGTACTTTTTCTCCCCAAAGTCTTTTTTCAGGACTTTGAAAACGTCTTCGAAGAGCTCTAAGTTTTCGAAAGAAAGCTCGTTGCACTCAGGAATAACTACACACGAAACTCCAGCAACTTGGTTGGCTTTTGACCACTCTAGAACTGCAGCTGCCAGTCCAGTAACTGCGTTGCCTCTTTCTAAGAACTCTCCTTCTACAAGGTCTTTGCTAGTAGCTACATACTTGACTTTGCCTTGTCCCAAGTAGTCAAATTTTCTCAAGTGAGTAAGTGCAACCATCATTTGGGGTCTGTTCATGCCTGACATGATCTCTTCCAAGCACCACTTAACCATTTCGTCTCTAAGAAACTCATTAGCAATAAAAAACACAGTGTTTGAAACACAGTACACGTGGATCACTGTTTTGCTGGAGCTAAAACTTCCCCAGTCGCTTTTACAAGAGATTTCACTTACCTTGTTGGAGTCGTCAACAAGGCTCAAACAAAAGGCTGCAGCCATAGGGGTTGACGCAAACACTGCCAAGTCTCCTTGGAAACTCTGAATGCCTTTAAAAGAGTAAGTCGGCAACTTAGCGTCTTGTCCTGGGTCTTCAAAGTTCATTTTTATATTAACTAACAAAGCCCTGCAACTCTTGGACTCTAAGCATTGTATTTTTTAGAGTGGGTGAGTCAGAGTTCAAGGTCTTTTTTTGCAAGTCAATTATTCTGTAAAAGGTTTCTAGAGCTCTGAGGTTCTCACTGTTGTTGCAGTACAACTCTGCTAAGTTAGATAGCACTTCCAAAGCAAGTGCATCTGGAACTTGCAGTGAAAGTGCTCTGCAGTAGGTGTCCCTTGCCCTTTCGTAGTCTCCTTGGGTGTGGTAAAGCAGACCTAGCAAGTTTAAAATACTAGCTTCTTGTTTTTGCTCCCCCGTTTCACTGTAGATTCCTGCACAGTCTATGTAAAGTGATTCGGCCTGAGTGAAGTTTCCTAAGGTGTAGTACATAGATGCTAGGTTTTTAAACACCTGAATTAGAGTGGGGTGGGTTGGTGCAAGGGCACTTTTTAAAATTTGAGCAGCTGCTTCAAAGTGCCCGATTGACTTAGAGTACTCTCCTAAGCTGTAGTACAACGACCCAATGTTGTTCTCAGAAAAGCCTATTTCTGGGTGTTTAGCTGGGTAGAGCTGTTTTCTAATGTCTAAAGCTTCTTTAAGGTACTTCTCAGCACTGGAGTGGTCTCCTGAAGTCCTATACAAAGTTCCTAAGTTGCTATAAGTGGTTGCATGTAAAGGAGTTTTTTGGTCCTGGAGTATTTGCACAGCTTTGCAGTAGTACTCCTCAGCCTGCTCCCACAAGTCCTGGTTAAAAAAGTTTAATCCTAAGTTGTTCAGCACAGATGCAACTTTAGGGTCGTTGTAGGGCAAAGACTTTTCGTAGATTTTAAGACTCTTAAAAAAGTACTCTTGGGCTGCTTGGTAGTTCTCTAACTTAGACTGCAGAGACCCCAGTAAACTGTAAACTCCTGCTAGGTCTGGGTGGTCCGCACACAAAGTGTCTTTTCTGATTTCTTTGCAAAGATTTAAGTAGTGCATTGCTTTGTCAGTTTGGTTGGTGTGAGTGTAGAGGTTTCCTAAGTTAGCATAAAGCTTTGCAAAACCAGGGTGTTTCGGTGGGTATATTTTTTCACGGAACTGTTTGCACATCAAAAACAAGGACTCGGCTTCTTTGAACTTTCCTTGTTTGTAGTAATTAGAAGCCATGCAACTGTAAGACAAAGCAATGTCTTCTATTTCTTTGAAGTCTTCTTTGTTTTCTAAGGTGCTGTAAGACTCTTCGGAGTTACTGCTTATGATAGACCCCATTTATCAGTTTCATTAGTTAGTTTTAATCGAAGTGCCAAACAGGAGTGGCTCCTATGAACAAGTAACCTTCTTGAATGGTAACTTCTGAGTTGCTGAGGTCGACTTGCTTAATCTTAGGCAGTGGAATGCCTTGGTCGAGCACGATGACGTCAAGAATAGGAACCACTACTTTAAGGATCAAGTCAAAAAAGTTCTTGAGGGCCTTTGCATCTATGTTACTTCCAATTGGGTTGTCAACTACTTTTATAGACTGTATTTCTGCTTTTTTCAAGCTACCACTCACAACCCAGTCTTTCAGAACAGCTGAGGCACTGAAGTCAATTGAGTTGCCGAAAGTAGCCACTTTGTAGACTCCCTCAACTTGCACTTCACAGTTTACTTCTATATTTCCTTGGATCTCTCCTGAAGTAGATTTGATGCTTGGCTGCTCTGAAGCGTAGCACCAGAGGTTGCACGGTTTTCCAGCTCCGTATTTCTTTTCCAAGCCAGGAATGGGTATACTAAGTGAAGTTGTGTCTAAGTGAACGGGGTATTTTGAAGGAATCACACTGCTGGTGACGTTGTAGTTAATGATTCCTACCTTGTAGCAGGCATAGAGCCCAGTGTTAAGAGTGTAGTCTGTAAGCATCACTTGAATCTGCTTTCCATTGGCGTTGAACCCAGGCAGGTCTACAGGAGGGCTTACAGGCGGACTGTAGTTAGGGTGGTCAGTGTCTAGAAATATACCTGCTGCAGATGCTTGGACGTAGTCAGACCTAACTAGAGGGTCTGAGGGAAGGGAGTAGTCAACAGCAAGGGGATAGCCACTGAAACTTATGTAAATAGGCAAGGTGCTTAAGGCCTTGTCTATGGCTTTTTGTCCTGAGTTCTTTATAGCCTTGTTCATCTCGTCTTCAATAGTTCCTGTGAGCTTGTTTTTAAATAAGTCAATAATCCAGTTAGCAATATCACCAAGAATATCCCCATGAAAGTGGATATCAAGATGACCTAAATGAACATTGGAACTTTCAATGCCCACAACAGGTTTGCCTTTGCTTTCAGTGACTTCCACAACAGCGTCAGCGTTAGTGTCAGAAATATCAATATCTCCTGAGCCTCCTCCGCTTTCTATAGAATCCACGTCGTAGTGGTACTGGAAATTAGCTTTGGCAGTGATACCGTTGATTTTAACTGCAAACTCGTGGTCAGGCTTGAACTGGATCTCAGAGGAGTCAATGTCAGCATCAATGCCTGAGACTACTATGTTGTAAACTTTTATCTTGGTTTTATAGTAGTCTTTTCCTACAGTAGCTTGTTGTTCTGGAATTTGGATGTTTCCGATTTTATGAAGTACACTGGGCAGAGCGTCTTTTTTAAGTGACTCTAAGGCATCACTTGTAAAACCTACCTCAAGCCCAGCCTTTGAGCTCCAAGTTGCTACAAACAAGCCTGCTACAAAGAGCAATGCCTTCATAATTATTTCACCATTGTGAATTAAGTTAATCGAAATGCCAAATAGGAGTGGCTTCAATGAATAAGTAACCATCTTGAATGGTGACTTCTCCGTTGTCAAGGTTAACTTGGTTGATCTTGGGAAGTGGAATTCCTTTGCTGAACACTTTTTGGTCAATAGTAGGCACAGCTATCTTAAGAATAAAGTTCAAAGAAGTTTTTAGAGAGTCAACGTCAATGTTGCTGCCAATGTTATTCTCAGTAATTTTAATGGCATTGACTTCTACCTTGTTGAGTTTAGCGTTGACTACCCACTTGTTCAGAACAGCTGAGGCACTGAAGTCAATTGAGTTGCCGAAAGTAGCCACTTTGTAGACTCCCTCAACTTGCACTTCACAGGCCATTTCAACGTCTCCTTGGATCTTTCCTGAAGTAGATTTGATGCTTGGTTGTCCTGAGGCATAACACAAAAGGTTGCAGGGCTTGCTAGAGCCGTACTTGCTTACCAAGCCAGGAATTATGTCGTTTAGAGAAGTGGTGTCCAGTTTGATAGGAGAGCTTGAAGGAATCACACTGCTGGTGACGTTGTAGTTAATGATTCCTACCTTGTAGCAGGCATAGAGCCCAGTGTTAAGAGTGTAGTCTGTAAGCATCACTTGAATCTGCTTTCCATTGGCGTTGAACCCAGGCAGGTCTACAGGAGGGCTTACAGGCGGACTGTAGTTAGGGTGGTCAGTGTCTAGAAAGATGCCTGCTGCAGATGCTTGAACGTAGTCAGACCTAACTAGAGGGTCTGAGGGAAGGGAGTAGTCAACAGCAAGGGGGATTCCACCGAAGCTGATGTAAATAGGCAAGGTGCTTAAGGCCTTGTCTATGGCTTTTTGTCCTGAGTTCTTTATAGCCTTGTTTATTTCCTGCTCAAGAGTTCCTGTGAGTTTTTGCTTAAATAAACTTATAAGGAAGTTAGCAATATAACCCAAAGGGTCATTGCCAAATTTAATGTCAAGCTTCCCCAAAGTTACATTGGAACTTTCAATGCCCACAACAGGTTTGCCTTTGCTTTCAGTGACTTCCACAACAGCGTCAGCGTTAGTGTCAGAAATATCAAT
>PR_CR_10_Liq_1_inCRDRAFT_1000252_pt1 | contig 33734 bp, 33 predicted proteins | sample PRCRCaboRojoPR_3_FD_10241 | JGI IMG/M metagenome (IMG submission 10241)
TGGCTTGTCGGCTTTGTTGCTGAAAGAGACAAGGGGTCTTTCCTTAGACGCTGATTAACTTCCATAACTTAGGTATCATCACTTAACATATGAGTGCAGACTCAACTGCATCCAAGATACTGGCGAATAAATAAATTCGCCATAATGAAACTCTACTTATGCTTTTTAGTTAGCTTGGCCCTGGCTTCCAAGCCGGAAATCACCAACGTGGTTTACTTGGACTTAGCTATAGAAAACAAAGACGTAGGCAGAGTTATTTTTGGACTCTATGGCAAAGATGCTCCAAAAACAGTCCAGAACTTCAGAGGACTCTGCACAGGCGAGTACGGCAAAAACGCAGAAAGAATCCCCCTGCACTACTCAGGGTCGCACTTCCACAGAATAATTCCTGGGTTTGTAGTTCAAGGAGGCGACTTCATTAAAGGGAATGGCAGAGGAGGCGAAAGCATATACGGCAAAGAATTCAAAGACGAAAACTTAGACTTGAGTCACTCGGGACCTGGAGTGCTGTCTATGGCTAACTCTGGACCTCACACAAACGGTTCGCAGTTTTTCATTACACTGAGAGAAACCCCCTGGCTTGACGGAAAACACGTAGTTTTTGGGGAAGTTTTGGAGGGCTTTGAAGTAGTTAAGATGATTGAAGAAGAAGGCACAGAAGAAGGAGTTCCCAAAAACAAAGTTTGGATCACCGACTCAGGCGAACTTAAAGACTACAAGCACTAACTTAAAGTACCATTTGAAAGTAACTACTTCACTGATATAACTAACATTGAGATGACCCTTTAGTTATTCTACGGGTTGGCCTGAAATAGCCTCAACTCTCTTGAATCCGATAGCGAGTCTTACAAGTGGGTAAAGTGGGAACAGCAAGTACCTCATGGCCCAAACAGTGTCAAACACGCCGTCCAACTTTCCTCTTCCTTCAGCACTCTTCAAATTGTGCATGATTTTGGGCTGTGTACAGTTTTCCACGCACTCGACCCATTGCCTGTATCTGAACAAACAAGTTTTTTCAGCGTCAACGCCTTTGATGATTTTAAGGGCCTCTTCACATCTTTCAAGTATGGCTTTGCTCTCAGGACACTTGGGCTTGCACCAGTCAAGTACAAAAGGTTTGGGGTCCTCTCCTTCTTTTAAAGTTTCCACAATCTTGTGGTGAAGCTCTTTCTCTGACATCTCTGCCATCTCTGCCATTTATTCTTAGTGAAAGCCTGAAGGCCCGTGTGCCTTGATCCAGTCCAGGGGTCCCCTTCTGCTAGCTCCTTTTAAATGGTAGAACACTTTTGGTTGTGTACAACCCTCCATGCACTCTACCCACTGCCTGTAGCGGAACAAGCACGTCTTGTCTGATCCTGTGCCTTTCAGAGTTTTAATACCTTCTTCGCAGCGGGTGAGCATGCCCTCTTCTTCACGGCAACTAGGTTTGCAGTAGTCCATCCACTTTTCTTTAGGGTCAATACCTCTTTCAATACCTGAAATACGTGCCCTGGCAAATCTAGGGTGGAATCTTCTATAAGGGTACTCTATTTTTTCTCGGGAGTCTGACATGTCTTCGTGATACTCAGTGTAGGAGTGATTTCCAATTGAAATAAACCGGCCTTCGTTCTCTTGCATAAATATGGATCAACTATATACTTTTCGGCTGGGCTGAAGATAATGCTTCTTAGTTTTAGTTAGACTTAGCAGTTACTTTTAACCTTTTCCAAGCAAACCCAGAAGCCTACCTTGGAGTTAAATTCTTTAAGTGTTAGTTTAGTTTCTAGAAACTCAGTCTTCTTCGAAATGTTCGTATTTGTAAACAGGCAGGGTTTCTTCTTCTCTGTCAATAGGCACAGCAGTTCCGTCGAATTCTTTAATCTGGCTCATAATCTGTTCGTAAGTTTTGTTTTGTTCGTATTCTCTTTCAGAAATCGAGTTTTTAGTTTGCTGCTTAAAAGAAGACATTTGGGACTCCATTTGCATTCCTACGAAAATAGACACTCCTAGTAAAAAGAAATAGTGAAAGTTTATTTTCAAAGCACTAACGTCAACTTTGGAGTTCACCCAGTTTTTAGCTAAATTCAAGTAAGATTGCTTTGCCATTTTAATTATACTGAGTAAAATGGGAATGCTAAGTGTTTTGACTCCTTTTGCTCGTTCTTCTTTTAGAAAGCGAATTGGCAACTACCACTACAAAATAGGCGGGGAACACAAAAAACCAGGTGTCATTCCTCTGCATGTTAAAAACAACATTAGAAAAACCATCAAGAACCCTCACAGGGCAGAGTTAACTATTAAAAACCTCGAAAGGAAGTCAATCTACCCCTTTGGAAGGTTCGTCCACAAGTCTTTCCGAGTTGAATCCCAGAAGACCCCTTTCCTAGACATTCCAGACCTCTCTGACTTTAACTTGCGGCCTTATGTGTCTTGTCAGCGCTCAAAGCTTCCTAAAAGTGATTAATCTAAAATGGACGGGGAAAGTCTTTTCTGGCTGTTATTGTGTTTAGTTGGTTCTGCTGCTGGGTTTTATTTCGGGAAGCGTTCTGAAAAACCCAATCTGCAGGGCGGGGCTTATTCAGGCATAGAGTTCGAAAGTGAGGAAAAAGACCTGTACAGCACCCAAAGTGGAGATGTTGAGTACTTCAAAAAAGAACTCGAAAGGGAACGCAACACTAAAAAGCGTATGGCTGACGAGTATGAACAAGAAATTGCTTACTTGAAAGACCTACTCAATAAAATGCAAACTAAAAGCAAGGAAAGCATTAAAAGGCAGGAAGAAACCCAAGAGCTGTTTGAAGAAATGAACACCGAAATGGGGCCTTTAGTGTCAGTTGTAGAAGGCTCTACAGAGGAACTAGATGAAGAAATCGACAGAGAAATTAGCATGGACACTTAATTGTAGCTTCAAGTAAAATTAGATTATTAGTCCAGCTCAGTGACAGTTAAGTTTTGAGTTACAACAACAAATCCTTCTTCGTCATGTTGAGTTTTTTCGAAGAACTCGTCAGCCTTAGACAAGTCTTGCTTGCACAAGCAACAATTAGAACTTTTCTTGAACCACTCTTGTATGCACTTGTCATGGAATACATGTTTGCAAAGTAGCATTCTGACAGTGTGGTTGTCTTCAAAGTTGTCAAGGCAAATTGCACAGGTAGTCATGGACTCGTCTAGGTTGTTGAGTTGTCCTTTGACTTTTTTAAAGGGTTTAGGCGGAAAGAGCTTATCTGCCTTCGACTTAGAAAACTTGCGTCTTTGACTTATATCTTGGATTCTTCTTTCGCGGGCTCGTGTTCTGCAGCGAATCACTTTAGCAATAATGATCAAAAGTACCACAGTTCCAATAGAACTTATTATTCCTAAGTACAGGTAGTCAAGTTCTTTTACTTCAGTTTCATGGTCTACATTGACTTTCACAAAAAACTCTGAGGAATCCGGTTCATTGAATAACCCTAAGTAGATATACCTTTGCGTCATGCCTTCTATGCTAAAGTCAATTCTTTTCTTTTTGTCTTTTTCGTCGAATTCAACTTTTGTGATGTACTCAGATTCATTGGGAAGTTCAATAACTCTACCTAAAAATTACCCATTGCCTGGAATATCAATTAGGGCATAGGCGTTGGAGCCAGTCCATTCAAAGTCGATTTCTAGCTTGCTTCCTACAATTTCTTCTCTGACAATGTAGGAGTAGATTGCCTCACTGGGAGATAAATTAAAGTTTGAAGACTGTGAAACTTCTAACTTGTAGGCTTTAACATCACAGTTTGAGTCAATGTAGCCACTGTTACAAACGCAGTGATTCCCTTCATTGCAATACCCATTTCCACTGCAGTCTTTTCCACACAAGTTTTTATTGGAAGTGTACACCTCTAGGATGTACTCTAAACTAGGGTTTTTTGTTCCAGATACTCCAATTCCAATAAAATATTGAGTGTCTTCAAGTTCATCCTTTTTAACTGTGATTGAATGGTAATTTTTGCTCGAAATCCAAGAGTTGTTGTCACACCATTCGGCGTTAACTTCAGATTCAGCAGTGTTAAAACTAGCTTTATAGCTTGAAAGAGTTAAAACTACATTTTCTTCACCAACTCCTCGGATTTGAGTCAGGCTGATTCTGATATTTTTCCAAGCACCTGAAAAGTCGGCCAGGATGTAGTTCCACTTTGAAGCCTGGGAAACAGTAAACTCGTCTCCAATTTTAATAGTTTCTTGGGCTGCTGAGCAAGCAATTAGTAGGAGTATAACCATTTAATGATTAGTAGAAAGTAAAAAGTTAACTGCTTGGATAAAAATAGGAGCAAGGGATTCGTTTGAAGTTTTGCAAGAAATATTGACGCTGCCAGCTTCTAGGGAAAGTTCTGCTAAAACTGATTCTCCCGAAACAGCTAAGCACGAAAAGCAACTTGCATGCTCAGGAACTTCTTTATTGCACACAAAGAAAATGTTGTTAGCACTAAGTCTAGAGTTGATGGCTTGCTCAGAAGCATAGTCTTGGTGGACAGGGGATATTGTGTGAGCAAACTCTTGGGACCCCGGGATGTTTTCCCAGACTTTTTGGTAAGTTTCGTAGTCCATCTTTCCAGCTTCCGAAACTAAAGTTGTAAACATGCAAGGAGTTTGGAAGTAAAATATGTCTAAGTTGCACTTTATAGCCATCTGCACAATAAAGGGTACTGAAGGAGGCTGGGAACTGGAGTTTTGGGAAGGCAAGATTTTAGTTTTGGTGTAAATAGGAGACTCAGGGTATATAGTTTGCACGTTAATGTTGTCAGCTAAGTCTAAACCAAAGTAGTTGGTATTGAACTTCATAGCAAAGTCACTAATGGGTGCTGAAGTGAAGTTAGTAAATCTGCACTCCAGCATTATGCCTTCTTCTCGCTGAAAGGCCATTTCAATTTGGAGCCCAGTTTGCCCATTGGTTCCAGGAGTGTCTTTGGATAAAACAACTTGCATTGGAACCTGAGCTTTTTTACCCCCTGCAGGTGACTCGACTGATGGCTCTATTCCTATTAAGTCATCAATCAAATTAGGCATCTGGGCCTTAACCTCAGCAGCAGGCATTTCTAATTCAACTTCTTCTTTAGCAGCTTCTTTTTTTTCAAGTTCTTTAGCTTTGCTAGCTTTGGTTTCATAGGGCTTGTGGTAAATAGAAGCAAGAGTCCCCATTTGTTCAATGAGTTTGTCCAACACTTGGGGCTCTAGAATATAGGAGTCCTCGGATATCAAGGGTTTTTCGCACAAAACTACGTTCTTGGTAGCCTCCGGGTCTATAGAAAGAAGTCTCCAGTAAATGTAGGCGCGGTCCCTTATGTCGGGGTTGGGGTTTTCTTCTGTAGCCATTTTAAGCAAGTTAGTAATCATAGCTTCTGAGTCGTCAGGTCTTTTCAAGAAGAGTTTGACTGTAGCTGTCAGTATCTGAAGTTGCACTTGGACTTGTTCGTCCTTAAAGCCTTCTACAAAGCCCTGTAAGTGGGAGTCTGCGTCGTCAATTCTTTCTGCGTACTCACCTAGGATCCATATTAAAGAAGACTTAGCTTCTGGATCTGTAAGTTCTTCAATGCTTGGGAAAATGTCTTTAATGATCATCTCAAAGCGGTTGGGGTACTTCCTAAAAATGTCTTTAATAACCACAAGAATCTCTTGGACTGCGTAAGAAACCTTCAACTCAACTATGTCTAGTAAGGCTTGCACGCACTTTTCCACAGCTTTTTCTAGCTTTATGGCACATCTACCTATAGTCTGTATGGCTTTTCTTACAAAGTCTATGTCGATTTCGGTAGAGTAGTCTTTGAGTTCGTACAAGACCTGGTCAATGTTTTTGGTGTCGACAAGTCTAACTATGATTTCTAGTTTTTCTAGTTTGACATAAACTGGGTCGTTGAACTTGCAGAAAAACACCCTGATTTCTTTTTCTAAAACGCTGGGACGCTTCTGGACTACTAAGTTAATACACCTCAGGGCCACATACTGAATTTCAGGTTCAGAGTTCACTAAGGAAACTAAACTCGGAGCTAGTTTTAAAACACAGGACCGCGTAAAGTCAGTTGCGCTTACATAGTCTAGGTACTTGATAATAACCTTTACAGCCGAAGTAACTACAGCTGGGTTGGCGTGTGCTAGTCTAGGGACTACTCTTTCTATGATGGTTTCGGCTTCTTTCGAGTTAGCTGGAGAGTACTCTGCAATGTAGTCCAGTATAAAGACTTGTCCCCATTCAGTGCACTCGTTCATGGCAGACAAGATTCTGTTAACTACTTGGCCATTCAAAGGTATAATGCCGGAGCCCCTAGCTTCACTTATTTCTGCAATACTAGCAACTGTGTTAGAAATCACCATTGCGTTTCCATCAGACAATCCTGCTGTTAGCACTTGCAAAAACTCTGTGTCTTCCACCAATTCAGGAGCAATGTCGTAAAGTTTCCCCACACAAATAGCAGCTGTTTTGCGGACGTAGGGGTCTTGGTCTTGTAAAGCGTCCTTTAAGGGTTCAGTGAGGTACTCAGTGATTTTATCCACACGTATGTACCCCATGGTTCTCACAGCAAGTGCCCTTACTAAGGGACTGGTGGGGTTGCGGGAGTCTTTTCTAAAAGAGTTAACAGCCATAATAGCAAGGTCAGGTTGTGTTTTAGCGTAGTTAATGATGTATAGGTAAACGAGTTTTTTGATTTCTACGCTTTGGGTTTCCATGCACTTTACCATGTGTGGAAACAAGGGCGAAACATCTTTTCCGACTGTCATTGCTGCAATGGTTTTTTTGATAGCTTCTCGTTTCTGCTCGAACTTAATAGAGTTGAGTTCTTCTTGCAGTTCAGGAATTTCACCGCGCCGAGTGTTTGTGAAGTAAGCCATTTTATTATTTGTTATAGATGAAGTTAGTTTGGTACTCGTTGATAGTTTCTCTTTGCTGTTTGCTCATCTTCTGGAGTTCTTCGGGTTGAAGGTTCCGACCGTAAAGTTGGGTTTCGGGTTGGGACATTAGTTCTAAGTAAGTTTGCCACTGACTTAAAAATGTGGTGTAATGAGCTGCTGAAAAGTTAGGAATTGTTGGGTAGTGGTGCTTCTTAAACTCTTCCTTGACGTAGTTGTTTCCTAGGTTTTGGAATTCCTCAGGCAGTTTCCTGTGGAGCAGTAAAATGTTTCGGTAACACTTTAAGCCCTCTACTTTTAACTTGGTCGGCACTGACATTACAGATTTTTATTAACATATTAATACTTTTCTGCAGAATTCTGGGTATGCTCAGGTGTGGTTTGACTGTAGAAGCTTTTTAGCGATTTTTCTTCAGAAATCTCACTGAGCCTCAGCCCCCTTGTTTCTTCTTTTGGAGTTTTAATTGAGGACTGGAACAAGGGGTTCTTTAGAAAGTCGTCTGCAATGTTAAGTACTCCAGAGTCGTAATCGCAAGTTTTCTCTGAAGAATTCAGAAAAGTAGGACTGTTAAAGGCACTTTCTAGGTTTTCTTTTTCAGTAGTTCTGCTGCTGCATAGTAGCTCTTCAAGTGTAGGCGAGTTGTGTACTTGCTTTTTATGTACTCCTAATTTAAATAAGTCTAGGTCTTTTCGAACATTGTCTTTGATTCTAGAGTTAACGTTTTGGAGGTACTTAGGAACTTTGGGTTTAGCGGCTTTAGGAGGCTTTTTTAAAGTTCTAGAGCATTTAAGTGAACCTTTGAACTTAGGGGTAGACTCTACTTGGCTTGCAAGGATTTTGGGTTTTGGAGGCTTTTTGCAATTTGTATGAGGAAGACTGTAGCTTCTGTTGACTTTGTTAGACTCAACACTTTTGTTGATATCTTCTAGTTCCTTCCTCATTTCAAGGAGTTTTTTCTTAATATCAGGAATTTGAACACTCAAAGGCAGAGGGGACCCCTGGGCTACACTTTTGAGTTCGTCTAGGCATAAAAACCCCGGAATGCTGTTTGACAGAGAATTCAGCCCAACTACAGCTACTGTTTCTAGACACTCTTGCCATTGCGACTTGGGGTAGAGCATTAGGAACTCCTTTAAAAGAGGGCTTTGAATTAATCTATCTAACATTTTTATTACTCTTCAAGCAAAGGCAGCCCACTTCTGCAGGTGGGACATTCCATCTTAATGTTCATCCAGTTCACCAAACAGTCTTCATGGAACATATGTCCACAAGGAGTATGCATTGTTCTTGACTTGTTAACTACTTCTGGGGAGTTTTTGCCTGGAATATTAAGTGGCGTCATACAGATTATGCATTCGCTTTCTTCAAAGTCCTTTTCTTCTGCAAAGCTTCTGTAATAGTTGTAAGCTTGGGGTCTAAGCACCCTTGGAACGAAGAACCGAGGCCCTAAACGAGACCGCTGCAGCAACATAAAGGCTACTTGGAGACCCATATAGCAAACAAATACCAAACAGTACTGGTAGTTAGGCTCCATGACAATGAAGTTGGAAGGACACCCAAAGAAGTAAAGGATTAAAGTTGTTCTAGCTCCAAATAATGTCAATATGAAAATAGGACTTACTGAGTCTCTGTACCCGTTTTTGGCATTCATGTAGATTTGGGGCACAAAGAAGCTGTGGAGTACCAGTATTGTCAGCAAGTACAGAAAGTCAAAAACTACCAAGCCAATAACAACTCCAATCACCAACAAACAAAACCTAGACTGGAAGTTACTGTAGTGCCTCCTAAGGGCCTCTAAACCTTGGTTTTGTATTTCAGAGTTGTGGGCTTTCCAAACAATCAGCAACAGCCTTCCTTGAACTACCATAAAAGCTGCAAAGTTCCAAAAAGAAGCTAGCATTAAGTAGTCGAAAGCTATGAACACCTGGAAAGCCCTGTTTAAGTGCCACAAACACAAAAAGCAGTCAATTATAGCGTTCATACTCAGCATTAACATTGAAGTTTTCTTTGCGTGGTTCTCAGATAAAGCACAGTCTTGAGTGTGCTTCGCAAAAGCAAAAATCAAGGCTACTGAAATGCAAGAAATAATGAAGCAGTAAGTCACTATGGGTTCTTTGTACTCTGTTTCAGTGAGTATGTGCAACTCTAGTTGTATGTAAAGGTTACGTTCTGGAATGCTTACCCAGCCTTGGGACCTTAACTCAGTGCCGTTCTCGTCAATACTTCCTTTTTTAGTCCAAAAACTAAACTTCGAAGACCCCTTGTAAGTGGAATTGTTGAGGTTCTTAGACGAAATTAAGGCAATTGTCCCGTTGTGAGTAAGTTCGTGCTTTTCTGGGTTAAACTCTGCGTCTCTCACTCTTATAGCATACAGGTCGTCGCTTTCCCATTTTCCGTCAAAAAAAACAATAGTGAAGAAAGCGGAATTCCCGAATTCTTTTTCCATAGCGTAGAAGTAAGCCCTGCCTTCTTGACTTTCTAACTCTCCGAGCACAGGGCCTTTGAGTTGGTTCCTCCACTCACCCAGGTACATTTTGGAGTTGATTTCTTTTGACTTTGAATGATTTTCACTGAGAATACTTTCTAGTTCACTCGTGTCCGAAGCGTTTTTTTCCGCTCTTAAATAAGAAGTGTGCCTATGTTCTTTGGGGTTATTTTCGGAACTAAATACACTGAAGCAAGCAAAAGAAATCAGAAAAAAACTAGCCACTACCAAGAATCGTTGTCTGACAGTATCAACCATTTTACTATAGATTACTTGCGATGTAATGCCTCACATCTTGGTTGCTGTTTGCTAGGTTTATTAAGAAAGGCAACAGCGAGATCAGTGCTTGGTCGTCGGGGTCTCCTTTCCAAGTTGCTATTTGTATTCCATTTTGAGGCTGTTTCGAAAAACTGTAAGGGTTATTATCGACTATGCAGACTCTACTTAAGTCCCTTCCTAGAGTCCTTAAGTCCTTTATGTAGTTTTGGGTCTGTTCTCTGTAAAGCCTCAGATTTATTCTACTCCCAGAGTCTATTGCTCTGAGAGCAGCATCAGCGTGCCCCGCTGAACTAGCTGTGAACAAAACAACTTCGAATCTTTCAGAAACCTCAGTTAAAAACCTTTCTACTCCAGGTCTTGCTCTAAAACTGTTTTTCCACAAGCACCCTAGAGTTTCATCAAGGTCCAGGACAAGTGTGTAGCTTTTGCTAGTGTAAGCGGGCAGGTAAGGCATAACTTTGTTGATGTACATCGAGTAGAGTGTGGGAAAGTTCTTTAACTCCACCACATTGGGAGCTTCGGTTTCAATGTTCTGAGCAGCCGTCAAAACCAAAAACAGTGGTGTACGAATCAAATTCTCAAGGAGTTCGAGCAGTTTTATCAGCTTGAATATGATAGAGGTGGAAAGTCCTGAGTATCCAGACAAGAATTCCTGAAAGGCCTGTTTTATGCATTTTCCCAGCTTAAGGTTAGATCTAAAAAGTTTCTCAATAAGGTATCCCACTTGGTAAGACTCTCTGCAGTGCGCTAGTTGCACCAAGCTCACTCCCATTAATTTTACGTTTTGGGAGATTTCGTTGTAGATTTGGGCTTTTCTGATTTTGAGAGCCTTGGAGCTGGCCTTTGAAAATTCTTCCACTACAAGAATTGCTATTGCCTGGAACCCAATGCTTTCATGGAAAAGCGAAAAATCTGAGTCTATCAAGATGCACAATCGCTTGTAAATATCAAGAAAGCATGCTGTACTTTCAGAAAAAGAACTTATTAAAGTACCTAGGCGTGTCAGTATAGGCAGTAATTCATTAATTTTTTCACTTGAAAAACTTGGTAAACTTGAATTAATATTTAGAATCCCTAGAGTTTTAGCTTCCTGCATTTTAAAAGTATTATTTACCACCACGGCATAATTAATTCAGTTCAGTTCAGTGAGGCCATTTAATTTAATTTAATTAGACTTTTCTAGTTTGTTTATTATTACCTTAAAAGTCCAAAGCCCTTCTGTTTATAAATGTCAACAATAGATAGCGCTTCTTTTGAAGAAAGACTGCGTCAATACAACCTTTTCAAAACAAGGTTCCCCAACTCAGTCCCAATAGTGATTCAAAGAGATCCTAGGTCTAGTCTTCCTCTAAGCTTGCAGAACCAGTTATTTCTAGTTCCAAGGACTCTTTCAGCAACTGAGTTTTCTTCTATGATAAGGAAGAAAGTAAACCTAGCAAAAACCCAAGCAATGATGATGTTCGTAAACAGGAGAACCCTTGTAGCTGGAGACTTAACGGTCTCTGAACTCTATGATCGCTTCTGCGGAGAGGATGGCTTCTTGTACGTTTTATGCACAGACCACGCCTCTTATGGAACTTAGTGTAACATAAATTATGGTAAGAGACACCTAGTGGTTTGGCACTAATGCTGATATACAGATTATGCTTGACGCAAAAACCTTCAAATGCAACTCACCAGTTTACCTGCCTGGAGAAAACATCAAAGGCGCTGTCAAGGTGTGTCCTATCCAAGGCAAAAAGTTCGACCACCAAGGAATGCAGATTGAGTTTATTGGAAAAATCAGTAAATTCCACTTAGCAAATAAACTTAACCCCTCTGAAGACTCTACTTTTATTAGTTCAACTCGAAAGCTAGAAAATGCCACTTCGCACCCTAGCCAAGTCCTTGTTCCTTTTGAGTTCAATTCAGTTGAAAAGCCCTACGAAACCTATAAAGGCGAGTTGTTTTCAGTGACTTACACTTTGAAACTAACAGTAATCAGAAACTTTGCAAGCAACATTGTGAAGGAGGAGGAAGTCCTTGTAGTAGTTCCTGTTCAAGAACCAAAAATCAATTCCACTGTCAAAATGGAGTTTGGCCTTGAGGATGCTGTCCATGTTGAGTTTGAAATGAACAAGTACAAGTTCCACCTGAAAGACTGCATTGTAGGCAAAGTTTACTTCCACTTGCTTAGAGTGAGGTCAACCACTATGAGCATCAGCATTGACAAAAAGGAAACTTTAGGTAGTGTTGTAGATACAAAGGTCATGGGCGAGTTTGAAATTATGGAAGGCTGTTCCACTAGGGGCGAAACTATTCCTTTTAGAGTTTTTCTATCGAATTACGAGTTGAGCCCTTCTTATGCTAGAATCGGGCAAACCATGTCTGTGAAGTACTTTTTGAATTTGTCTCTTGAAGACGATGAAAACAGAAGGTTCTCTAAACAAATCGAAATCGTGTTTTGGAGAGAAACCCTAAACTAAGTATAACTAAATTCTGGCAGCAAGGAAAACAGCCACTAATGAAAAACACGAAACTCATTATCCACTAAACTTATAATACTCTTAGTTAATTACTGGTCAGATAAAAAATGGAATCAGAAGAGGAATCACTCAAGTGTCTTACTGAAAATGAACCAAACTCGCCACTAATTGAGAAATATGAAATAGTTGAGCACTCGCCTAAAATGCGATTTTCTCGTTTCAATGAGCAAATAGGGAGTGGGGCCAGTAAAGTTGTATACAAAGCCGTAGACAACTACACAGGGTGCGAAGTAGCTTGGAATGTTGTCAAAACCTGCAACCTTACGCGTTCTGAAAAGCAGAGAATCAGGGACGAAATTATGATAATACAAAGATTGCAACACCAAAACATTATACACCTGATTCGGGCTTGGCACAACAAACAGAAGGAGGAAATAGTTTTCATCACAGAAATAATGACTGGAGGGTCTCTCAGAAATTACCTAAAAAAGATAAGGAAGCCTTACCTCCGCGTGATCAAGCACTGGTGTTTAGGAATCTTAAGGGGACTTCACTATCTGCACTCCCAAAAACCCTACCCTATTATTCACCGAGACCTTAAATGTGACAACATATTTGTGAGTTCCAGTACTGGTGACGTCAGAATTGGGGACTTAGGTCTTTCAGTTTTTATGACAAGCTCGTACAAAGCCAGTTGTTTAGGCACCCCTGCTTATATGGCCCCTGAACTTTTTGAGGAGAAATATGGCCCTAGTGTGGACATTTATGCCTTTGGAATGTGCGTTTTGGAAATGTGCACTCAAGAAATGCCTTACTCTGAATGCAGCAAGGCTACTGAAATCTACCGGAAAGTAATGACAGGAGTCAAACCAGAGGCCTTGGAAAGAATCCAGGACGAAGAGCTCAAAAGTTTCATAGAACTGTGCATAACACCTGTTGACCAAAGACCACTTACAGAGGAGTTACTTAGTCACTCTTTCCTTGAAGTAGACGATTCTGACGAAAGAGTCCACAGACCTCCCAAAGTAAAAAATGGAGTTCCGAAACTCCTCGATCTTAAGTCAGAACCAACTCAACAAGGCCTTATAAGGACTTACCTTTCTATAGGATTTAAAGACCCAGTCAGTAAAGTTGTGACAAAAGCAAGGTACGACTTTGACTTTGACTTAAGTCGTGACTGCTCTTACGAAGTAGCTTCTGAACTCATAATGCAACTAGGTTTAGAAGTTAAGCATCTCCCAGTACTTGCTGAAACTATGCAAGAAAGAATAGACGAGATCCTTAACGAAAAGGAAGAAGGCAGCATTAGCTGCAACTCAACAGCCATCACACACAAATTGACTCCCTTTTCTTCTGGAAACCGGTCCCCTTTGGACTCTTGCCAACCCACCCTGCCAGATGAGGTAGAAAGCCATGTGATAGAAGCTCTGTGCCACTGGGAGTTTCCGGGGGTACTTAACAAGGAAACTTGCGACATTGTTGCCATAGCTAAGTTGCAGGAAGCCCTTGAACATGCTTTAGGCGTCAAAATCAACGAAAGAGGGTACTACGGACTTAAAACTGAAATCATGGTTAAGAAGTTCGAAGAGCAACTTGGGCTGAACCCTACCGGAGAGGTAAATTACGAGATTTGGGAAAAACTTTTTAACTTACAAAGTTTAGCAAACCCCAAAAAAGTATTTCTAAGACATTTAAGCTTCTAACTGTAATTATAAGTGGTTACATACTTTGGCGGAACTTAGCAAACTTGGAATAAGCTTGCAAGCTGTTTTCTGGGCTTGAGTCAGGTTGTTTGTTTTCTTCTGGGAGTTGTTGAGGCTCGGAAGAAGAACTTTTAGTTTGGTCTAGTAAACTAAACCATAAAGAGATTATTGAAGAGTCTGCTTTATCATAAAAAATGAATGAAAAATTACAAATGCACCTATGCTGCCCGTACCTAATTATAACTTTTCCTTTGATGCTTTTGGACCTTTTGGGCTCACAGTAACTCTCTTCAAAGGTAGAACTTAACTTTGCTGAGAAACTGCTCATGTAGCTTTCTTCGTAGTTGATGAATACAATTTTGNTTGTTGTCAAAATAAGTTTGCCTTCGCCGTGGAATGTGTCGAGGTCGTTAATTTCAATTAACCCAACTACGTTAGAAGCTTCTTTGACAAAGTACTCGTTCTCTTCATAAATTAGAGTTTTGTCTCTGACTTGCTCGCAGTTTATTGCCATTTAGTATTATAACATGCAGAGTTCTTTGTTCCGAAAGTACTTAAGTGCTGGGGTTTGGGCGGAGGCTTCACATCAAAAGCTGCAAACCTTTTTAGTTCTCTTTCGTAGTAAGAATTAAGGCGTTGTCTGAATATTTCAGAAGGAGACTGGTCGTACCTTTTGGGAAAAGACCTTCTTTGCAAGATAGAGTTGATTTTCCACTTGAGGTCTTGTGCGTTGTTTACTTTTTTGTGACTTGAAAGCAAACCTCCAGAGTCTAGTTGGCTTAGTTCTTTTAGGCTTTGGGAGTTGGCAACTGTTTGGGAACCTGTTTCAGTTTGGGTGTTAGAACTTTGGTTTGTTTTTGAGTCTTGATCAGTTTCGAGTTCAGCTATTTCTGACAAGCTTTTTTGGGTGAAAAGTACCTTTTTGTTTTCGCGGTTAGGGAGTTCTGTAGGCTTTTTAAGAATAGACTCAGGTTTGTAAAGTTCTTTTTTAGAGGGTTCTAAGTCATCTATTGTTAATGCGGGGTCTGCTTTTTTGTCCATTTTAAATTAGTTTTTTAAAGAAAATAGTTTTCCTACGAACTGATTGTTTTGTTTGAGCAAACTAAGGTTGTGTGAAGCAGAACTGATGCAGGACTGGCAGGTTTTTACTATGTTTTCTAAGTCCGACAAAGCTATGGGGTCTCCTTGAGTTTTGAAAAAGTTCACTTCGTTTTGACTTACAAGCACTGTGAACTGCGAAGTTGAGTTTTGTTCTTCCTCTTTAGTTGGGTCTCTCACGTAATACCCAAACAAGTCTCCAAAAGTAAAAGGAAACAAAACTTCCTCTTTGTCTATCAAAATCTGGTACCCTAGAGTCACTGCTTCTTCAAGGTTCCCATCGTCTACAATCACTTTAACAAGTGTTTTGCCAGTAGTTTCCCCTAAGAAACTTAAGTCCCTCCACCCTTCAATTCCTTGTCCCTCAGTCTTTTCTAGTAACACAGCTGTGTTGCCTATTCTTACTAAGCAAGAGCGGGGTTTTAACTGAATAGCGTACTTTCGGGGCTTGTCTAGTTTCCTGCCGTCAGGTCTAAGTCCCTCTTTCAAATAAGCGGTAAAGAAGTCACGAGGCAGAACTTTCCTGATGACTGAAGAATTCATTATTGATTATTAGCTAAGTAAGAGGCACCTTGCTTCACAACTTCTTCCTTTGCTTTGGTTGCGGCTTCACTTGTGGCTGAAACTACTTTGTCTATTCCTTCGTCAATTACTTTTTGGTGCTTAACTAAGAAGGGTCCTACAAACGAGTCGTAAATAGTAACTGCGCCTTTAGTTTGTGGAGCAAACAAGTACACTAGAAATACTAGTTTGAAAACGAAGAAGAAAGGAATCCAGGAAAACAGGACTTCTACCCAGTCATCCACCACTCTGAAAATAGAGAAAATCACCCAGTATGTGAGCCAAAGCTTATCGTCTTGCTCACCAGGTGACTCAATGGCCTTAATGGACATGTAAGCTGGGTAGGCTGTTCCGATAAAGTTACAAATCACGTCTGCTCCGAAACCGAAAACCATCAAAAACAGAAGAAAACCTGCTACTCCTAGAATGAGATAGCGAGTAGGGACTCCTGCCTTCTCTGTGATCTTTTGCACGGCTGGAATTCCTTCTAGAGCCTTTTCGATTTCAGACAACTTTTGGTTAACCTGCTCCATATTATTTACTAGCTATTATTTTTGGGTAAGTTTTGCTTGAAGAAACTTACAGTTGCTTCACAAGTGTCTTTGATCGTTTTGGAAGAAATGTCTTGGAGTCGCGACGAAAGCATTTGGTTGCGTTCTCTCTGCAAAGAAAGTTTTTGCCTCAATGCTTGCCACTCCCGCATTACCTTTTGGAGTTCCTCTTCAACTTTCTTTAACTCTTCAGTGCAGTCTTCGTCTGCTTTTACTTTGTTTTCAGAGAAGTTGTTTTGTTTGCGAACTGAAATGGTAACTTTGGTTTTGAAATCTTGTGAAAAGGTCCTGGCTGAGTCTTGGGAGGACCTGTAGGATAAGGGAGGCGACTTGAACTCTGAAGAAGCAGGCTCTTTAGGAGAACTTTTAGGTGGAGGAATTTTAGGAACGGAACTTTTGGGAGGAGAAGTTTTTTGCGAAGGAAGGGGTTCGAAGGCGTCAAATTCAGCAAATAGTTCTTTTTCTGTAGGCTCAAAAGTTTGGGCTTTTTGAGGTGAAGGCTGAAACTCTTGAAAGCCACTTGACTGAGGGGGTTCGAGTGGTTCTGGATGGTGAACAGGTTCGTTTATAACAGTTTTCAGCGAAGGAGGGAGTTCGTTTGGAGGGGGTTCTTTTTTTTCAATGAGCATGTAAAGCAAGTGCATCATAACTGCAAACTGATTAGTGTTAAAAGTTCCTGTTTGATTAACATCACAAAGGTCCCAAATGCGTGAAAGCATCCCTTGGTCAGCTTTGGTTTGCATCATAACTTGCATAGCTTGTTGTGTTTGGAGTTCAGGAGCCCCTGCACTGAGTTGCTCGAACATTTGGTGGTACTTACTTTTGTCAGCTTCAGGCATTGACCAAAAGTCAGGCTTAGGCCCAGTTGACTGGAACTTAGGAAGCGGTGCTTGTTCGTCGTTGTAAATGGCTTCAGCACTTACGGCTTTTCCAGACTGAGCAAGTCCAACAAGTCTTAAAGCGCAGTAAAACCTGTCTTTGTCTAAAAAAGTTTCGTTGTTGGGAGTGCAGATGTTCCAGATTTCTTTCAAAACGTCAACTGGAAGACTGGAGCGCTTCAAAAACTCTACAATAGTAGACCCTTCAATTTGCTGTTTGTCCTGAGGGTCTACTTGAGACAACAAAAGATTGTACAGACCTCTTTCTTTAGGAGTGAGTTTTACTCGCAGAGGTTTGGGAGGAGCTGGTTCTTCTGGTTGGAACTGTTGGTAACTGCCAGGCGGCATGGTTTGGTACTGGTACATGTATGGGTTTGGTTGCCCTTGCCAACCCATGAAGTTTGGGTTCATTTTATACGCAATAAAGATGTCCCAAGAGAGAGGAGCACTTCAAATCTTCAAAGCCACTGTTCTAGAGATCCTGAAGAGTCCTAAAGAACTCTTCTTAGTTTACTCAGTAAACTTGCTTTTGACCTTTAACTACAACACCTTAACGTTCATGATTCCTTTGTATTACACGCAAGAACAAAAGGTATCAGACACCCAAGCAGGTTTAGTTTTTGGTTCACTTGGAGTACTGATAGGAGTGCTTGCTATTGCTTTAGGACCAGTTATAAACATTTTGAGCTGTAAAAAAGGCATTTTGATGTCGAGCATCTCCGGAGCTGTTGGGTTTGGACTTCTTGGACACACCCGGGCTTTTGGAGTAAGTTTGGTAGCAGTGGTGCTGTTTCATTCAGTTTCTATTTCAATGGCTTGGTCAGTGATAGAGTTGGGGGTTAAAATGTTCACTCCACCTGAAGCCCGCAACACAAGTAACTCTTTTCTGTTGGTAGTTAACTATTTAAGTGGAATTCTAGCAGGCTTTTTCATTGACTACGTTTGGTCCAACTACGAAAACAAAGAGCACATTTACAGAAACATTTATTACACAAGCTGTGCAAGTGCATGCTTGGCTATGATTCTAGCCCTTTTCTTGAACGAAAGTCAAGCTTTTGAAAGCACTAAGCCTGAAAGTTACGGTTTGAACCGCAAAGTCTTTGTGAAAAAGCGGTTTTGGAGGTTTGCAGGACTTATTTTACTTTTGACACTTTTGAGAAGCGGCTGTTTCGGTCACTTAGACGCAACTTTTCCTAAGTTCATGGTGAGGGTGTTTGGAGATGACGCTCACTTTGGGTACTTAATAGCTGTGCATTCGACTTCAATGATGCTGGGCACTTTAGGTTTCACTCCATTGTCTTACATCACCTCTAGTTACAACCTTATACTAGTAGGTGGTTTTTTGGGAGCACTAGCTCCTACAGTGTTGGCTTTTGAGCCCACTTATGCAACTTGTGTAGTTTTTGTAGTTCTGATATCTTTTGGAGAAAGCATCTGGGTGCCCAGACTCCTTGACTACACATTTGAAGTTGCTCCGCAGGGCGAGGAAGGGACTTACCTAGCCCTTAACAACTCACCTAACTATTTTGGAATGATTTTAACAGGTTTGTTTTCAGGCAATTTATTAGAGTCTTTTTGTCCGCCAGAAGGAGAAAAGCAGTGTTACTTAATTTGGATAGTTATTGGAATAGCCACTTTCACTATTTCAATAGTGATTTGTTTGCTGAAGCCCTTTATAATCCAGCCTAAGCATGAAGAAGAAGAATTTCTGCCCTGCTTCAAAGACTCCCAGCCCATCATAGACGGCAAACCATGTAATTAACCTATTAACGAGACCCATAGGGATTATGGTAAGGGTATCCCTGGCTAGGTTGGTGCACTCCAAAGTTGCCCTGGGAACTCAGTCTAGCTATAAGGTCGTTCTTCTCAATGTTCCTTGCGTAAATAAAGTCACTGACGCTTTGCTGGATAACAGTTAGGTGGCGGGACAAGTTGTTGTAGAACTGCAGTCCGGAAGAGATTTTGCCAACTATTTTTCCGAAAAGGTTAGTTGCGTTTTCTAAGTTTTGGAGTACTTTGGTTCTTTCAGACTCGCTTTCTACAACTCCCATTTCAGTGTCATAGTTTTGGTTGGCATTCATGAGTCTTTCCATTCCAGCCCTCATTTCTCCAGTTTTTTGTTCAATTAATTGTTTGGACTCTTCGAACTTAGACATTTCTTTTTCAAAAACCTGTTCTTTGGGAATCTTTAGTTCTTCCATCTTAATGATTTCTTCAATGATGTTTTCTTGTTCCAAAGCAGTGTTGAGCCGAGCAACTTCGTCAAAGAGTTCTTTATTCACTGTTTCCACGTTTTCAATAGCGTTGTTGAGTTCCTCGTAAGTTGTGCTCGATTGAGTTTGGGTGTTTCTTTCTGGAATAAGTGCTTCAATTTCTCTTTTGCTTTTGCCTAGAAGCTGCAGACTTTCTTGGTTTGAGTCCCACCTGTTTTTGGTCTCTTGGTCTACTTCTTTTGCTTGGGCAAGTTTAGTTTTGAGAGTAGATATTTCGTTTTTGAAGTGGATGTTTAAAGCAGAACTTTGCGGACGACTCCAGTTGTGGCCGTACATTTGCCTTAGGGTGTTGTCTTCGTTTTCTTCTTGGGCTAAAGAATTCAGAAGTTCATTTGCAAATCTTTCGCTGTTTGCTGAAAAGTTGTCTAGATTCTGGAGTCCTTGGTTCACATAATTAACTCCTCCTTGCGACTGGTTCTGGAGTATTTTCTTCCACAAGCTGTCTGGAAGTCCTTTTCCTCCAACAGTGGCTTCAAGTTTGGTGGGGAGTCCCATGTTACTCATGGTTTCATACAACTGNTCACTTATATAGTTGACTTTTTCTGTTTCCCTTACGAGCATTTGGTTGAGGAGTTCTTTGTACTCAGCCATAGCAGCTAAAACACTGGGAGGAACTAGTTCGTTCATGCATTCTTGGCCTTCTATTTTAGAGTGTATGTCTATGCTTTTTGGAAACTGGGGCACTAGTCTAGTGATTTCTTCAGCTTCTTCTAGAGTGTTCAGGTCAGGAATTGAGTCCATGTAAATGCTTAAGTTTTCTTTTTCTGCGTTTTCTTTTTCTGACCTGATCATTTGCAAGTAGGTTCTTCCGTTTTCTAAGTAACGTCCCCTAATTCCTTTAACCCTCATAGCTTTTTCAATGGACTCTAGGGCCTTTTTTAGTCTGGCTACTCCTTTTCCAAAACCATCGCCTGTTTGGGAGCCCTTTTCTCTGTCTTCAAAAGACAGCCAGTACTGACTTGCGGAGTAAAACAACAAGTACTGGAAGTAGAGTATGTTTCTTATCTCTTCTCCAATATGTTTGTACAACACATTGTCTTTGCTAGTGTCGTAACTCTTCCTGAAGTTTCTACTCATAGTGATTGCAAGCTTAGCCAAGTTAGGTTTGCTTCCACTTGACTTAAACAACTTATCATACATGCAGTAGTAAGCTTGTCCGATCAAAATATTAATCATAAAGCTAATATGCTCAGGAGAAACATCAATCATCTGGACTTCCCTCATGTCTAATGAAAACTTCCTTACTTCGTCAAAGCAACCTGCTGCCGTTTGGTAGTAGTTCATCACAGTTTTGTGCCCATCGGGAGCTTCTAGGCTAGTTTCAGCACCTAGTTGGCTATAAAGAGCCCCTATGTTATAGAGAATGCCTACTTTTTCCAAAAGGTAAGATGAGTCTAGTTTCTTTCTTTTAGTAAGTGAGTCGTACCAAGTGAACTTAATTCCTGCCGAAGACAGAGGCAACTTAGCTTCAAGTACGTTCACGAACCTGTAGTAAGTTGTTAAGTTTTGCAAGTTCTGGTTAGCTTTGTCCGGGTTTGAGTAATCTGCCAAGACCACTCTTTCTCTAGCCTTTTCTGCTTCCAGTATGAAGCTCCGGACCTTTTCGTAAATGCCTTTATTGAAGTTCTTCTTTATATACTTCTCGGCGTTCTTAGCTATTTTGGCACTGTCAGTTTTCTTAGTTGATATACTCAACATTTATATTTCACTGATTAGTTCAACACATTAATAAATGGATTTTTTGGCTTCTTTAATTAGGTCAAAAGACACAAAGTCATACCTAGACATTCCAGACTTCAACGGGCCAGGCAACGGCGACTTCCCTAACAAAACAGGAAATTCCTCCTTAGATTTTGCTTTGTTCAAAATAAGTCTATTCAACTCAACTGAAAGCACTGAAGACATAGTGAACTTTATCCGAAACTCAGAAGAAACCCTTAAAGAACTGGGATCTGATGGGCCTTCTTCATTAGTTCCTTTGCTCAAACTCCTTTTGTCACACCCAACTTCAACTAAACAACACTTAGTTTATTCACTGCCTGGAATTACTTGCCAACTCATCCAAACTCAAAACCTAGACATTGTCAAGCAAGAAATGCTACCTATCTTTAAAGAACTCCTTTTCAACAGTGAAAGTGAAGTAGTTTCTTCAGCTAGCCAAGCTTTTGTGGAAGCCTTTAAAGATGTCAGTGATCAAGAATGCCTAGAAGAACTGGTGAGTCTCGTTATCGATTTAGCGAACAGCCCCCAAGAAAACATAACACTCGAAGGAATAAAAATCTTAGGAAACTTGGCCAAGAGTTTCGGATCTGAGATTTGCAAGCAGTTTGTGGTAAGTGTGTTACAGTCTTTTACTGAAGAAAGCAGTGCAAAGGTAAAAAAAGAGCTAATTAATTCTCTGTGCAAAGTAAGTGAAGTCATCGAGCCTGAAGTTTTCAAGGAAAAACTACTTGACTTGTTTTTAAACCACTGCAAAGACACCAAATGGGGCATAAGGAAAACCTGCGCTGAAAACTTTCCTAAAATACTGGCTGTTTGCGACGCTGAGACACAAAAAGAAAAACTCATAGACGTGTATTTAGGTTTCCTAAAAGAAAGTTCAAAGTGGGTAAAAGTAGCAGCAAAAACTAACATAGGGTTAGTTATTGTTAACTACAAAGCAGAAGTTCCACAAAAGTTACTTAAGAAGTACTTAGCGTGTGGAGTCTCAGGAGATATAGGTTACTATGCAGCTTACTACTTTCCAGGAGTCTTATACACTTTAGGCAAAGACTACTGGACTCAACTAAAACCCCTTTTCGACAAACTCTGCTTGCTCAACAAAAAAACCCAGACTTGCTTAGCTAGTTCCTTGCACGAAATCGCCAAGATTCTGGGCCACGAAATTACTGAAACTGAACTTGCTGTGGCTTTCAAGAACTTTTTGCAAACTCCTTCTATGCCTACTCATAGGTACATTTGTGACTTTTTAGCTCAAACTCAGTCAGACTCTTTGAAAGATGAATTGCTACCCTTTATGAAGTCAATGCAACAAAACATTTCTAACTGGAGAGTAAGACAATCCTTGGCAGAACAACTCGACAAAATGCATGAAGTTTACAGTCAAGACACTCTGCTAAATGAAATCTGGCAGATCGGAGTAGCTCTTTGCGAAGACAGACTCCACAAAGTGCGATTCTCAGCAGCACCTAAACTAGCAAAACTTGCCTGCTACTTGCTTAAGCACTTCCCAGAGTCTAAGTATATTCTAGATACCCTAAACAGATTCTCAAGGAACTCTAACTATCAGTTCCGCAAAGTCTTTTTGGAAATGGTTAAGTCTATGAACGAAACTGTGTTTTTTGAGTACTTTGAAAGTGAAGTTCAGTCACTTGCTGAAGACAAAATAAGCAATGTCAGAATCGGAGTTGCTCAAGTAATTAAGAACTTCGACCTTTGTGAAGGAAAATGGAAGTCAATTAGACTGAGGATGAGATTCGATATGAACCAGGATGTTAGGTGCATTTTAGAGCCATCTCTGAATTCCGGTCTGACTCCTCCCCTATTTAGAGTTGGGCACGATCCTGAAGCTTTAGAAACTCTAGAGTTCACTTGTCGCAGCGAGGAAAAGCTTGAGTTCTTAGATGGCTGTTCTGAAGTTTTGATTCTTAATAGTTATAAACAGTAATACACACAAGTGTTAATTATTTTATGGGCGAAAAGCCAACTCGGGACTTGCCGTAGTCAAAGTGGGTGTAGTAGGTGCGCATAAACATGTCACCCAGAATAATGGTGTTTCCAAGTTCTGAAGGCAAGTCCATCGACATGAATCCATCTAAGCACTCTTTTACCCCTGCTGACTCTACCTGAAGCGTATAACTACTTGGTTCCAGGGGGTACTCAACACCCCCAATTACAAAAGTTACTGAAGGTAGGGTGTTTAAGTTACTGCAGTCATCTTTTACTTCGCCTAGAATGCTGTTGATTTCCTCTATTAAGTTTTCGGCCCCAGCCAGTGTAGAAGTTCCACTGTCAACGATCCCTCTAATGTTTGAAGCCCCTACTTTAGAACTTCCTACATAAATAGAATCTATTTGGATCATCCAGTACCACTCCTCAACTAGGTCTACATAGTGCCATTGGTTTTTAGACAGGGAGGAGTCGTAGCCTCCAAGTGTCAGTATACTCCCCAACTCGTCAGCTTCTTTAGTTAAGAAAAAGGCAAAACTGTTGTCTTCTATGACTTTTTGTCTGTAAAAAGACTCGTATACTGGAGTTATTCCGTCTTCGCTGATTCTTTTCCAAGCCATTCCTAGAATTCCGTCAAACCTTCCAGCAATCCAAGTAGGTTGGTTCATTTCAGTCATTTCTCCAAAGGTAATGTTAACTCCGCTCATTCCTCCCCAAGTCACAGTGTCTTGGGACAAGTAACCACTTACAGCTCCTGAGCCGTACTGAATGCTAATTTTAGTTCCATTCTTTTTGTAAGTACTGGACTCACCTGCGTGGTAAGTGTCGTGTAGGTAGCAAGCTATTGAGTAGCAATTACTCGAAGGCACCCAGAGGTTGGAAGATCCAGTGTCAAACACAACTTTAAAGGTTTGTGGAGGAGTTCCAATTCCTATTTCTCCGTAGTACTGGGCGTCCATGAAGTTGTTGAGGTTTACATTGCTTGACTTTAAAACTTTTAAGTTAGCCAGTTTTTGTTCTGGACTTGAGTGCACAGGCTTAATAGGGATAGTTAGCTTTCCAAAAGCCGCACTGAAAACAATAACTGAGAGTAGGAACTTCATTTTTATTATTCACCATACTAAGGAACATGCAAAAGGGTGTTCAGGTACTCCCACCTTTTGAGAAGTCCAGATTTCTTGGCTTCCAAAACCTCAGCCATTATGGCCTTGGGGTTCTTCTCCTTTATAACGCCAAGACACTTGTGGGCCATTTCTTTAAACTCGCCTTCGTCTTCAGAAAGCACTAAGCTTGTTAAGTTCTTGATGATTTTTCTCAAGTCGCCTACCAGATTTTCTTCAGACTCGTCCACAACGTTTCTTTGCAGGGATACTTTTCCACTCTTAACTTCTTCAATAAAGTTGGGCTCTACTAGTACATTGGGCAAACAACCAAGAAGAGTCTGTAAGCATTCAAGAGCCCTTAAACTTAATTCTTCATTGGAACTTTCGAGTAGTTCCAGCAACTTCTGACAAACAACTGGAGTCACAGGTTTATTTTCGAGGTTAATGGTCACATCTTCTGTTTCAAGTGATCTTTCTTGGAGTATTGAGAATTGATGGGCTAGATGAGTTAAAGCCTGGACAACTATAATCTCATCTGGGTCCTCCAAGCAGGTGTAAAGGGCATGAACTAACTCAGGCTTTATTTCTTTCAAGTCGTAAAAGTCCAGAATGCCAAGGGCTTCTTCTCTAATTTTTGACTTAAGGTTTTGATTTTTACCCAAGGGCTCCAAAGCTGGACAAATTACTTTTTTTATGAGTTTTTTGCCTTCAATTATTTTAAGACGTGCAAGGTTCAAACACTCTAGTTGGATGCTAAGTGTCTTTTCTGAGGTGTAAATTCTGTTAAGAATACTGAGAATCTTTTTGTTGCAGGTTTTATCTTTCAAAGTACCCATTAAGTTGTTAAGTTTGTTTGAGTAAACTTCAAACAGTTTCCACTAAGTAAAACTTACGTTTTCGTCGTAACTATGCCAGTTTCCAACATTGGTGTTTTCAAGTTCTTGCACTAGTTCTTGCATGCACCAAGAAAACTGGTTTGCTGGCTCGGTTTTTTTGTTTTCTTCCCACTTAAGAACGTTGACGAGACTAGTTATCAAGGCTTCTGAGCGTTTGCTTGCTTCAGCTCCACCCATGCCTAAAGCCTCAGCTTTCAGAATCAACTTGATCAACCTAAAGGCTTCTTGGTATACCAAAGACAAGTCTTCCAGCTCTTCACACCTTTCAGAGGCTCCTTCTACCACTGAAGCAATTACTTCTAACACCTGCAGTACATTACCTGAGTTTACCAAAGGCAGGAACTGCTCTAGAGCTTCCAGAAGGTCCTGGAACTTAGAAGCAACTCTTGAAATGCCTTGGCCTGGAGGAGAGGCTTCCACTGCGCCTTGAATTAAAAACCTGAGTGCCACTACGGCCCCTTCGCTGTTGATCTCTTCTGAAACATTTCCCTGAAAGCAGTTAATAAACATGCATAAAATATTGTATGTAGACTTTGGTGGCTATAGATTACATACCTTACCCTTAAAGTTGGAAGTACTTGAGGAAGGTAGCTTTCGATAGGCACATACCTACCTACTAGGCGCAGACTTGTATGGAGGTTTTCAAGGACTTTGGGAGAGTCGTTGATTAGGAGTGCTTTGTACATGTTGGTAAGGAACTTGTCTAGCTGCTGTGTGATGTAGTCCTCCGTAAATATAATCAAAGCTAAAAGTAAGTTTGAAGAGTGTTCGCGCGAAGTAGAAATCCAGTCAGAAACCTCAGAAAAGATTGGTTTGAGGTACCTCTGAACGTACTTTCTGAAAAAAAGACGTGCTCCTAAACGAGGTCGTTTTGCAAAAGGTTCGGGTAAGGGCAGATATATCATTTGCCCCTCTGCAGTCCAGGGTTCTTGGAAACCTAGTTGTCTGATTTCGCGTATGTCTTTTTCGTTGTCTTCTTCATACTGCTGTCCTATTTCTTCAATTTGTTCAAAGCACATTTCCCTTATTTCTGGAATGGGGTCAAAAAGCCCTGCCAGTATGTAAGGAATCAGTCTTGACTCGTGGTCACCTTTATCAGGCAGTCGCAAAAGCCAGTCTGCAACTACTCTGTAAAAGACTTCCCTTACGTTAGCAGATCTGTCGTTCACAAGCATTGCTAAGTAGTTCAGTTTGGTAGAGGGTTCGTAAAAGTCTTTTATAGGAACTACGTTAGGGTCTCTGAACCCTATTAAAGCTTCCATTATAGTTGCGTTGTATTTGTAAGGACCACAGTGCATAACTTTTCCTAGGGCGTCGAGTCCGGCCTTTCTGACTTTCCAGTGCTTGTGGACTAAGCAAGAAAACAAACTTCTAGCAAGTTTCTCGCTGTAGTGTAAAAGCAGTTTTGGCGCGGTGCAGCATAACAAAGACATTCCGTTGCAGGCTTCCTTCATAACGTCTCCGTTCGAAGGGTCCATAACTAAAGCTCTAATCACATTAGTGAACTCGTCAAGGTAAGGAGCAAAGTGCTGAGGCTGCGTGATTTCAATCAAGCGTGACACTAGTTGGGCAATGATTAAGCGAACTTCTTCTGACTTCTCAGGGGGGTCTTTGAGGGCTTGTGGCTTTTGGGAGGGCTGAGGACGCATCACTTCTGGAAGGTTTTCGACTCCTTCAAGGTCAAAAGCTCCTAATCTCTCCACTAAAACTGGCATAAGGTAAGGCAGGAACTCTGCTTCGTCTATGCACCTAGAGATCAGTCTAAGTTAACTTTACTCTTTGAAAATGTTAATTGACAGTTCTCTGCACTTTTCTTTGATGTCTGAAAACTCCTTTAGAAGGGGCTTGGCTATTTCTGAAAGAACTTCTTGAACCACATCTTTGTAAAGTTTACATTGCTTGAGGGGAGGTTTGGCGTCTATTAACACTTCTTTGAGGGTAGTGAGACTTTGAGTCCTTATTTTGAAATTTGAGTCTGAAAGTCCGTTTATTTCGCGCTGAAGGGACTTCAATAAGTCCTGTGCAGAATGTCTGACGTCTGACATTTTTAAACTAAACTTACAACTCTGCTTAGTTTTAGTTACAATTAACTAACAGTTTAAGGGCTCTTAGCAGTAGTGGGCCTAATGCGTGTTATTGGGTTCCTAAAACCTTTAAATAATATTTCTTTCCGGTTTTTGTTTGCTGGAGTGTTTAATCTATAGGGATTTCTTTGCGAGTGACTACTTTTAGGTGTAGGTTGAAACCCTGAAGTTAGGGTATTATTGAACTGGTTTGATTCGGTGGAAAAAGCTTCTAAAATTTTAGCACCTTTTTCTCTTAAAGCATAAGTTTTTCCAGTGTATCTTAGAAGCATGAGTTCACGTCTTCTGTTGCTGAGTAACAACTTGAAAGGCAAGCCTTTGTACTCAGGAAGGACTTTGCCATCAACTAAGTTCTTGAAAAAATCAGCCACAATGTTGTTGCCTTGCTTGTCCTTAGCACTTTGGAGAACCTGAAGGAACTCATTGAATTCAATGAGTCCTGATTTATCATAATCCACTTTATCCATTAAGTACTGAACTTCTTCTTTGCTTTCAACTAAACCAAGTGACATTAACGGATCATATATTTCATCTAAACTTAAAGACCCACTTCTATCAGTGTCGAGTTCGTTAAAGATCTTTTTGATTCTGGACCTTTGTTTGTTGTCAAAAGAAGTGCTGGCCTTTCCTCTTCTCTTCATCCACATTCGCATTGAGTAGTCGTGGAGCACCAAACTCTGGGAAGACTCCTGGGCTTTTTTCGGATTTCTTTGAGTTGAGTTGAAGTACCTCGTTGTAGAAAGGGGTCTGCAGTTTTTCTTCATTAATTTTTTATTAATTTCTATATAAACTAGTTATAAAGTATGCAAAAACAAAACTCTAAGGTAAACGAATTTTCACTTCTAAAAAGCATAGAAGAAACAATAGCTGAGATGATCAGAGACAAGGAAGAAAACCCTTCTTTGATAATTCCTTACAGTTTTCTTGAGTCTTACAACAGTCCGCAAATGCTGGAACTTTTCAAAGCTATTTATGAGTACTGCAAGAACCTCCACGACACGGAAATCAGAGTTGAAGCCTTAAAAGAAGAAGGGAAGTCTTTAGAAGCACACCTAGTTTACGACTCCAGCAGCAAAGTCCTCCACAATTTAGGCAAAGCAGTTGCTCAGAAGTACGGGGAACTTATTTTGACTCAAAGACTGTCCAAAACTAAGTTTGACGACCAGAACTTTTTCGAAACAGTAATATACTTCATAGCAAGGGTGCTGCAGCCAGCTTTCGAAAAAACTAAAGTTGTGGAGTTGGAAGAAGAAATCAACAGACTGTTCAGAGGAACTGCTTTTAACTTAAGCGAAAGAAAGCACAAACAAGACGAAAAGAAAAAAACTTTCCCTGAACTCAAGGTTTCCCAACGCAAAGACCCAGACACCGTAATCAACAGCATCATTATGAGGCAGAAGCATAAAAACTTGAAAATAGAATCNTACGGTAAAAAAGACTCTTTTTTGCGTCCTGCTTACGTAAAACTCACTCCCTACAGAGCAATTAACAGTCGTTCGCCTTTGATCTCTATGATACTGCCTTCCCCTAGAGACAGGATACTTACCTTCGAAATGCACCGTAAAAAGAAGAGAACCACCCAGTACCCAGTCATTTAATTCTGATTAAGCATTCTTAGTAACTCACAAAAACACACCAAAGTATATATGATAAATGGGTTCGAAATTAAGCGTCTTCAATATCTGCAAAGGCACCTCGAAAAACCCACAGTCAGAAACTCCTCCTGAGTCGCCAACAACAGCTAACAAAAGAGAAGGACCTGCAAAAGACAAAATATTTACTCCAGGAGGTTACAACTACTTTAGTGAGCAAGAAGAAAAGCACTACGAACAACTTTTAGTTCAAGAAGCTAAGTCTACTAACGAAATCCACCCTCCTCAGAACTGGCAAAGCTCAGAAGTCATTGGACAAGGGAGCTTTGGAAGAGTGCTTTTTGCTGCTAACATGGACACTGGCGAACTCATGGCTGCCAAGCAAATACCTATAGTGGGTTTTGCCTACGAAACTGCTCATGAACGAATTAAAGAAATCCAAGAAGAGGTTGAGATACTTAGTCAACTCAACCACAAAAACATTGTGCGGTACTTAGGCACGCAACGGGATGATCAGTACTTGCACATATTTCTGGAGTACGTTGCTGGGGGGAGCATTGCTTCCCTCCTAGCTAAATACGGCAAGTTCAACGAGACTCTCATCAGAGTTTACACACAGCAAATTCTTGAAGGCCTCGAGTACTTGCATTATCACAAAATAATTCACCGAGATATCAAAGGAGCCAACGTTTTGGTAGGAAATGACGGGGTTTGCAAACTGGCTGACTTTGGGTCTGCAAAGCGCATAATTGGAATAGGAGACAATACCCAATTTAAGTCTATGAGAGGAACTATCAACTGGATGGCACCAGAAATCATGAAGCAAGAAGGTTACGGAAGGTTTGCAGATATTTGGAGTTTGGGCTGTTTGGTAGTTGAAATGGCTACAGGCAAGCCTCCTTGGTACCACAAAACAAACCCCATAGCAGTGTTTATGCACGTTTGTAACACTGAAGTTTTGCCTGAACTCCCTCACGACCTCAGTGAGGATGCCAAAGACTTTATTTTAAAGTGCTTCAACAGGAACCCCAGCGAAAGACCTAACGTGTGCAAGTTACTCAAACACAGGTTCATATCAGGAGTAGCGCCTATTCCAATGATCATAGAACCGGACACTGGAGAAGAAGTATTTAACTCTACTTCCACCAAGTTTACTTCTGACACAAAAGTCCCTAAGATACTTTGCACGTATTCTACCTACCAAGAAGACTCCAAGTCCCCCGAAGAAGTCAAAGTTAGCCACTACGAAAGACAGTCTGAAGAACCTAACTACGAAGAACTTGACCCCAGCCACAACCTCAAAGGGCCCTTTGGAAACATAATTACAACTTCTATGTACAGCAGAGAGCAAGAGAGCCCCCAGGCTGAAATGGTTTTACGACGCCCCAGTACAAGTGAGTCAGATGCCAGTAACGACTGTAACTCAGACATCTCCTCAGTCAATTTTAATATGAGGCTTCCAACTGCCACTCAAACTTAATGTAAATTAAATGTCTTTGTCTGATTTTGAAATACTCAGAAAAGTTGGTGACGGGGCATACAGCATAGTTTACCAAGTTAGACGCAAAGCCGACGGAGAGATCTACGCTCTCAAAAAAGTCAGAATGAACCGACTCAAACCCAAAGAAAAGAAAAACGCTCTGAACGAAGTCAGGATCATGGCGAGTATTCAAAACTCTAATGTAATCTCTTACAAAGAAGCTTTTTTCGACGACGAAAAGGGGTGGTTGTGCATAGTTATGGAGTATGCAGACGGGGGCGACTTGTACCAAAAGATCGTATCACACCAACGGAGAGGATGTTACATGAAGGAAAGCTACATCTGGAAACTCTTTATCCAAGCTACTAAAGGGCTCAAGTCCTTGCACGATTTGAACATCCTACATCGGGACATGAAATCAGCCAACGTATTTTTGAACAGAGACGGAAGTGTGAAACTTGGGGACATGAACGTTTCCAAAGTGGCAAAGGAAGGGCTGCTTTACACACAAACAGGGACTCCTTACTACGCCAGCCCTGAAGTTTGGATGGATAAACCTTACGACACCAAAAGCGACATATGGAGTTTGGGTTGTGTGCTTTATGAAGCTATTGCTTTGAAGCCCCCTTTCAGAGCTGACGACATGCAAGGTTTGTACAGAAAAGTAGTCAAAGGGCTTTACCCCCCTATTCCTTCTAACTTCAGCAAAGACTTAGAGTACTTGGTCAGTCAGTTGCTCCAAACTGACCCTACTAACAGACCCAACTGCGAGCAAATCTTGAAAATGTCCGTTGTTCAAAAACGCCTCAAAGCCAACGACGACCACTTAGAAACCAAAAACCAGCTCCTGGGGTCCATAAAGCTTTCTAAAAACTTAAAGCAAATTTCTAGTAACCTTCCTGACCCTACTTACGCTAAAACTGAAGCAGGCAGCCAAAACAACTCCAAAATCTTAGAAAAAAGCTACAACAGCAAACTTCCCAACCTAAACCCCCAGTCCAACAAGTATAAGTTGGCTAAGCATAGCCAGAAAAAGCAAGCAATGTTTGTTTCTAAGTCACCCCAGCCTGTACTAGTGAGTTCAAAAAAGAAAGAAATCCTCAAACAGAACTATGGTGCCTTTAAACTACCTAGGCTAAAGTACCCAGGCCAGGAGTATGAACTCGCTCCTTCCCAGATAAGCGAAAAACTCACGAGTAAGAGTCTTCCAGCAAGTCTAGCAGGTGTAGATAGAATCAAAAGAATCAAGGATGTTTATATGATGAATTCCCCTGCTAAAGGTAAGCAGACCAAGAATCTTGACATTAAGCCTATGCGTGGCCCTAAATTCATTATTTAATATTGGATTAATGGTTTCCTTAATCAGAATTCTATTAAAATTTGTTTCGAGTCGTTAGCTACCTTTGCTGTTTTCAAGTCCAAAACTCTATAACTTAATAACTTAGAATTAAGGTTTATTTGTTAATTACTGCTGCTTATTTGCAGTTTCATAGCTTAAAGTTGTAATCAGACTGATGCTTTGCTTGGGAAAAACCAACTATGTAAACTCAAAATTAGCAAACCCAGAGATTAAGCTGCTAATTTCCACAAACTCCAAAGCCAAACACTGAGTATTTTTGTGCTTTAAGGAAACGATAAAAGCCTAAAACTCTAGGAGCTTTTTTTCAAAGCAACCAATTTAGTTTTAAAGCTGACTGCACAGCTTATACAAAAAGCATTTAAGACCACATTAGAGTTCAACTCAAGAATTTAGCCAGTTGGTTGCTGAATCAAGCCTTTCAAGTCGGTCTGAATAATATTTGTATAATAATTTACGGTGTCAACACCGGTTAAAATGGACGGCCATAGTAAATCTGGACATTTGCCTTTTGTATAAATGATCAAAATCGTATTTGCATTGCTTATCCTTCAGGTTTATTCGCAGAACTGCATAGACCTTCGTGATAATGAATGCTACGAGTGCGATAGTTCAACTTTTTTGATACGATTTTCTTGTGTTTTTCACTGCCCTACACATTCTCCGGTATCAGGTAGTAGTTGTAGTGTTGACCCGGGAGACAGGGTGGTGTTTGATTTAAAATTCTTTGAAGTAACCGACGTTAGTTTAAACTCTATAGGGGAATTTCACACTCCTGGAAACATACAATTCCAAGACCCAAGCAGAAAGGCACCTGTTCCTGCTAGTCAAAGAGGGTTTTATTTTGACTCCCAGTCTAGTTTGGAAACTGACCAAAATTACATTCCTGGAGATAGTTACACGATAAATCTCTGGGCAAAAATCAATTCAGGTGGAAACATCTTAGAAGCAGCTAGTAGTGACAGGGTCTACGTAAGAATGTACTATTCTAATGATCACGTAAGAATGTTTTATACCTGGTTTGAGGCATGCACTAACTGCACTAATGATTATCGTGGCAGGACTTTTTATACTAATGATCCTCCTTCTGACTATGGAAAATGGAACCGGATTTCTTATGGAATAAAACGGTCAGTAACCACTTGTAACCAAATGACTGGCATAAACACTTCAATGAAAAATGATTACCCTGTGATAGACTGCTGGATTAGGGTAGAGTCAAATGACTTATCTTGGAAAATTGGAAAATCAAGTTCTGGTGACAGTTTCGTGGGGTTCCTATATAGACTAGAGTTCAGAAACTCTCATGGGATTCCTAGTGATGATTATGGCACTCTACCCAGTTGCGATGTGAACCAGATAGTTAGTGGAGGCTCCTGCTCTGCTGCTTCACACAGTTGTACTATCCCAGATTGCATTCCTTGTGCTACTTACTGTTCCACGTGCTCTTCATTTCCTTGGCTCTGCAAACCAGACTCCTGTGTAGCTGGGAGAACCTATGTAGAAGGAATATGCATGAAAGCTTGCCCTTCGGGATTCAGTTGCCCATCCACTAACCCAGAAGTTTCTTTTGAAGAAGACTTTTCTAAGCTTCCATCTGAGCTTAGTCATTTCAAGAGTGGATCTGACTCTAGCACTTACTACCCTTACAATAGCCCTGATAGTGATGACCCCATTCCTCTTAAGTTAAGGGGCTATTACTTCACGGATGAAAGGTACTTAGAATCGATAAACAACCTTAACTTGAACGTTAATTTCTCAGTAGCTATGTGGGTCATGCCTATTACCTCCGGAAGCATCCTCAGCAAAGGTGACCGCTTAAATATCACAAACTCAAGAGTTGCAATGATTTCAGACACTCCTCTTGGGACCCGCTATGATATCTCAGAAAGTATGTCCATAAGCAGCAACACTTGGTATTACGTTGTGTTTACTTACAAGTTTGATTACATCCTTCGAACTGAAGTTAATATCTACATAGACAACTCCTTACAGACTTCAGATACTAGAGAAAATATGATCCTTTTGCTTCCAGATAGCACTATCATTGTAGGTAAGGGAGGCAATTTCTTTCTTTACTCACTGAAACTGTTCCAAAAAGAGATTACTAATTATTCCTCTGATTACTGCAGTCCAGTTAACAAAAATGATTGCTTCTCAACTTGTGAACTTGAAAAATACCAAGATGACTCTGGTGGTTGTCAGCCATGTTACTCAGGTTGTATTGATTGCTCTTCTTCTGAGTATTACGAATGCTTAGCTTGTGTCCCAGACAGTTACTTGCTTTACTTCATGATGTGTGTCCCAGCTTGTCCCACTGGGTATGACAACCCATCAACTACTTGTGACCTTTCTACTGAACTAGTGGTGGACTTGCAGTTCTACAACCAAATCAAAGGAGACTTAGACG
>PR_CR_10_Liq_1_inCRDRAFT_1000254_pt1 | contig 33659 bp, 26 predicted proteins | sample PRCRCaboRojoPR_3_FD_10241 | JGI IMG/M metagenome (IMG submission 10241)
CGCACCAGCAACACGTGATGACCGCGTTCGGCGAGCCCGCCGACGAGCTGGCGCATGGTGTTGGCGACGCCATTGATTTCCGGAGGATAGGTCTCGGTGACGACGGCGATGCGCGTGCCGGGTTGCTTCGGGTTCGCCATGGGTGCACCGATGTTCCAGATCCGGGGGCAGAGGCTCAGGCGGCCTTCGCCGCAAGGGGGGTTGCCTGCGCTGTTGCCGCGTCGGTGCCGCGGCGGCGCCGTCGCAGCTCGTCATCGATGGCGGTGCGCGTGGCCTCCGCCAGCTCGCGGCGACTGCCCGTGGGGCTCAGCACCGGAGGCAGGAACGTCAGTGTCACCGACAACTGCGGATGCCTCAGGATGCGTCCGAGGTGTGCGATCAGGGTGTCATCGCCTACGAAGGGTGCCACCGTATCCGGTTTTGGGCCGCAGCCGTAGTGGATGGCCACGGGCTGGACCGGCATGCTGCTGGCATCGACAGCCGCGAACAGCCGTGCATGGAAGTGCAGCAGGGTGTGGCCGGTTCCGGTCGTGCCTTCCGGGAAGAGCGCAACACGCTCACCGGCCTGCAGCAGCAGGGCAATCTCCCGGGCGATGCTCGTCGCCCGATGGGCGCCGCGCGGCAGAAACAGCGTCCCGGCGAGCTCAGCGAGCCAGCCCACCAGCGGCCAGCGGCGCACGTCAGCTTTAGAGACGAAACGCATCGGTGCCGCGCCGCCGAGCACCGAGATGTCGAGCCAGGACACGTGATTGGCGGCGACGAGTGCGCCCGCAGCGGCGCTGCCCCGACAGCTCACGCTGAGCCCCAGGCAGTGGCATAGCCGGCGATGCCACCAGGCCACCAGCGCTGACAGCCAAGGCGGCGACGCATTGAGGCGATGCAGCAGCGCCACGCCGGCGCCGAGCATCGCCCCGGTGAGCAGGTGCTCGCCCAGGCGCAGTGCCCGCCAGATCGGGATCAGCCTCGGGATCAGCTTCAGCAGCAGGCGTTTCGCGCTGTTCAATGCTCGCTGACACGCTCGAGAAAATGGCGGGCGTAGGTCGCATTCAGCTCGCCGAGATCCAGCAGCATCAAGATGTCGCCCACGTTGAAATCGGGGTCGCGGCAGGCCTCACCGCAGGCGCGCGCACCCAAGCGCACATAAGCCTTCAGCAATGCCGGCAGCGGTGCGTCCAAAACGGCCTCAGGGACGTCGGTGCGCAGCAGTGGCAGCTTGGGTGTGACCCGGAGCCTCGGCGCTGCCATGGCCTGTCTGCGTATGCGATTCATGATCGCCGCCGCCTGTACGTCACCCTCACCCAGTGGCACCGATGCACAACCGAACAGGTAATCGATGTTGTGGAGCTGAATATAGCCTGCAATGCCCGACCAAAGCACGGCGATGGCGGCGCCCTGACGACAGTCGGCGGAGATGCAGGTGCGACCCACCTCCAAGAGCTTGCCGGGTAGTGCGGAGATGGCGCCCAGATCGAATTCGGTCTCCGCGTAAAAGCCTCCGGTCCGCCGGGCCGTCTCGCCATTCAAAAGTCGTGTACAGCCCACCACGGTGTCGGTGCGCGTGTCCCGCACCAACAAGTGGTGACAGTATGCATCGAACGCGTCGGCGTCGAGCGCCGTGGCGCCATGCTCATGTGTGAGCTTGGCGCCCAGTTCTTCGGCGAAGACACGATAACGCAACGCTTGCGCCTGGCGTACCGCCTGCGGCCCCGCCGCCAGTTCCACATACAGACGTGCGCCCCGTCGTACCGGGAGCGCGGACGCGTTGACCCCCATGAGCTCACCTCGCGCAACCATGGGACCCGCGGCTGAACCCTCGGGTCGAGGGCGTAACTTAGCCCACCGGTGTTGCGGCAGCGTGAGGAAACAATGACAGAAAGGTGAATGCCAGGGCGTGTCGCGGGCTCAGGTTGCTCCGCCATGTAGTGAGATCACCGGCCAGCCGTGCTGCTGGGCCGCGGCCGCCAACAACGGATCCGGGTCCACCGCCACCGGATGGTCGACGCGCTCCAGCAGCGGTAGATCATTGATGGAGTCGCTGTAGAAATGGCTGCCGACGAGGCTCGCGTCGTGCTCTGCGAGCCAGTTCACGAGCCTGCTGACCTTGCCCTCGCGAAAGGCTGGGGTGCCGGCGACACGGCCGGTGAAGCCAGCACCGTCGCGCTCTGGCTCCGTGGCGATGAGATGCGGGATACCGAAGCGCGCCACGATGGGGGCGGTCACAAAGGCATTGGTGGCCGTGATGACCAACAGGGTATCGCCGGCCGCGCGGTGGCGTGCCACCAAGTTCAGCGCCGGCTGGCGGATCAGCGGGGCGATGTGCTGCTCGACGAACTCCTGGCGCCAGCGCAGCAGCACCTCGGGCGGGTGCTCGCGCAGCGGGCGCAGCGCAAAGGCGAGAAAGGCGTCGATATCCAGGCGCCCGGCCTTGTAGTCGGCGTAGAAGCGGGCGTTGGCCGCCTCGTAGGCGTCGCCATCGACCACGCCGCGGGCCACCAGGTGCTGGCCCCAGAGATAGTCCGAATCGCCGGCGAGCAGGGTGTTGTCGAGATCGAAGATGGCGAGTGGCATGCTGCAACGGGTCTCCGGACGGATGGTGCTCAAGGTAGCCGAAGACCGAAGCATCAGCAAAGACTGAAATACCAGTGGATTTGCCCGGTTGCCGGCGAGTGTGGAAAAATGCCGNTTGGCTCAACGAGGTACGCCACCTTGATCGACCCGGAAGGTTTTCGCCCCAACGTCGGTATTATTCTCAGCAACGAGCAGCGCCGACTGTTCTGGGGTCGGCGTATCGGCCAGAACGCCTGGCAGTTTCCACAGGGTGGCATCCGCGCCGACGAAACCCCCTTACAGGCCATGTATCGGGAGCTGGAAGAAGAGGTGGGCCTGTGCCCGCATCAAGTGACGGTGCTCGGCTGCACCCAAGGTTGGCTGCGCTATCGGCTGCCCCGGCGCTTCATTCGCCGGCGTTGCGGGCCCACCTGCATCGGCCAAAAGCAGATCTGGTTCATGCTACGCGTCGACTGCGGCGAAAACGCCTTCTGTCTCGATCGCTCCGAGAAACCGGAGTTCGATGCCTGGCGCTGGGTGCGCTATTGGCACCCACTGCGTGAGGTGGTGTACTTCAAGCGCCATGTCTACGCCCAGGCGCTGGAGGAACTGGCGCCTCTGCTCTATCCGGAGCATGCGCAACGGCCGGTGCGCCCCACCGAGCCCGGCGAGACCGACGGCGCACGACACGGCGAGTCCCCCAAGCCCGGGGGCCGGCACCGTGCACCGCAGATGGCCAGTCAGCTGCGCCAGCGCCGGCGCTGACGCCGCGCCCGTGCCAGGCGCAGGATCGCCGGCCGCGCAACACTCCGACTATGCTCACGACGCTGCGGCGCATCATCGAGGCGGTGGATCGGGCGCCAGCGCTGGATACGGCGCTGGCGATCGTGGTCTGCGAGGTGAGGCAGGCCATCGGCGCTGATGTCTGCTCCGTCTACCTCACCGACGGCGCCCGGCGCGAGCACGTCCTCATGGCCACCGACGGCCTGCCGCCGGCGGCGGTCGGTCGAGTACGCATCCCCCTGCATCGTGGGCTCGTCGGTCGCGCCGCCGAGCGGGCGGATATCGTCAACCTCGACGATGCGCATACCCATGCCTGCTATCTCACCGTCAATGATAGCGGCGAGGAGCCCTACCATGGGTTCCTCGGCGTGCCCATCATCCAGCATCGACGCGTGCTCGGCGTACTGGTGCTGCGTCGGCGGTCGGCGCGCCGCTTCGATGATGACGAGGTGACCTTTGTCGTCACCCTGGCGGTGCAGCTCGCCGCCGCCATCGCCCTGGCGCGTCGCGGCGGCGAGCTGGCGCAGCTCCAGCAGCCCGGGCTGCCGAACCATTTCCTGGGGGGCATCGCTGCGGCACCGGGGGTCGGCATTGGCACCGGATTCGTCGTGTATGCCCCCGCCGACCTCGATGCGGTGCCAGACAAGCCAGCCGCAAGCGTCGGCGCCGAAGTCGACGCCTTCCGCGCCGCCGTTGCGGGCGTCGCCACGGACATTGCCCGACTGGCGGAGCGCCTGAGCGGGACCCTGCGCGACGAGGACCAGGCATTGTTCGATGCCTGGCGCCTGATGCTGGAGAGCGAGAGCTTCGTCGCCGATACGATCCAGCGCATCCACGCCGGCAACTGGGCGCAGGGCGCGCTGCGGGCGACGGTCGCCGAGCTGCTGGCGGAGTTCGATCGCGTGGATGATCCCTATCTGCGCGAGCGCGGTGCGGACGTGCGCGACCTTGGTCGCCAAGTGTTGTTGCGCCTGCAGCAGGGCGCCGCGCCGCGGTCAGACTATCCGGCGCAGACCGTATTGGTTGGCGACGAGATCAGCGCCATGCAGATCGCCGCTGTCCCCCGGGCGGCGTTGGCGGGCATCGTCAGTCGCCGTGGCTCCGCATCTTCCCATGTGGCGATCCTGGCCCGCGGCATGGGCGTGCCGGCGGCCGTGGGCGTGCTGGAGCTGGCGGTGAACCGGCTCGAAGGCTGCGCCATGATCGTCGATGGCTACCGCGGCCGGGTCTATGTGCAGCCCTCCGCCGCCGTCGCCGCCGAGTACCGCCGGCTGGCGGTGGAAGAGCGGGCCTTCTCGGCGGAGCTCGAAGCCCTGCGCGGCCTGCCGTCCGAGACCACGGATGGCTTCGCGTTACCGTTGTACCTCAACACGGGGCTGGTGCTGGAGCAGCGCCCCCTCGGGATCGACGAGTCCGCGGGTGTCGGACTCTACCGCACCGAGCTGCCGTTTCTGGTGCGCGATCGCTTCCCCAGTGAAGAGACCCAGCGCGAGCATTATCGACAGGTCCTGGCAACCTTCGCGCCGCGGCCGGTGACGATCCGCACCCTGGACGTGGGCGGCGACAAGCCTCTGCCCTATTTTCCGGTGGCTGAAGGCAATCCGTTTCTCGGCTGGCGCGGCATTCGCATCACCGGGGATCATCCGGAGATCTTCATGACGCAGGTACGGGCCATGCTGCGCGCGGCGGTGGGCCTGGACAATCTGCAGATCCTGCTGCCGATGATCACCCACGTGGACGAGCTGGACGACGCCCTGGCCTCGATCCAGCGTGTCTGCGATGAGCTCCAGGAAGAGGGTCACGCCGTGCGCCTGCCGCCGGTGGGGGCGATGATCGAGGTGCCCGCGGCCGTCTATCAGGCGGACGCGCTGGCGCAGCGAGTGTCCTTTTTGTCCGTGGGCACCAACGATCTGACCCAGTATCTGCTGGCCGTGGACCGCAACAACGCCCGTGTCGCCGCGCTCTACGATGAGTTTCATCCCGCGGTGCTGCGGGCGTTGATGCAGGTGGCGGCTGCTGCCCGCGCCTATGGCTGCGAGATGAGTGTCTGTGGCGAGCTGGCCGGCGATCCTCGGGCCACACCGCTGTTGTTGGGGCTTGGTGTGCACAGCCTGAGCATGGGCGCGGGCAGCCTGTTACGGGTCAAAGGCGTGGTGCGGAGCATCAGCCGGGCCCGCGCCCGTGAGCTATTGGGCCGTGCGCTGCGGTGCGAGCGCGGCGCTTGCGTACGGGCATTGTTGATGGACGCGCTGGAGGAGATCGGCCTGGGTGGTTTGGTGCGGCCCGGGCGCTGAGGTTGTGCCCGTCACGCCCGGGCGTTCGGTGCTTGCCGGCGGGCGCGTGGCCCTTGGGGGACGCCATGGCACCATCTCCGCCAGCCGCCGCCACGGATTGCTCGCGGTGTGAGCCGGACATTGCGGGATCAGGCGGTGGCGTGATACGGACGGCTCAGCCTGTGCACGGCCTCCACCATGGCTGCGGCGTGGTCCGGATTGGTGTCCGGATGGATGCCGTGGCCGAGATTGAACACATGGCCGTTGCCGGCACCATAACTGGCCAGCACCCGCCCCACTTCGCGCTCGATGCGCGTCGGCGACGCATACAGGGTGCAAGGGTCCAGGTTGCCTTGTAAGGCAACCTTGTCCTGCACCAGGCGGCGCGCGTCGGCGAGGTCGGTGGTCCAATCGACGCCGAGGGCATCGCAGCCGGTCTCTGCCAGGCGGTCGAGCCATTGACCGGCGCCCTTGGAGAACAGCACCACGGGCACGCGACGGCCGTCGGCTTCGCGCGTGAGGCCCTCGACGATGCGCTCCATGTATCGTAGAGAGAATTCGCGAAAGTCGCCGGGCGTGAGCACGCCACCCCAGGTATCGAAGACCATGGCCACCTGGGCGCCGGCGGCGATCTGGGCATTCAGGTACTGGGTGACGGCGTCCGCCACCTTGCCGAGCAGTGCGTGCATGAGGTCCGGACGGTCGAACATCATCGCCTTACTGAGCGCGAAGTGCTTGGTGGTGCCGCCCTCGATCATGTAGGTGGCCAGCGTCCAGGGGCTGCCGGAGAAGCCGATGAGCGGCACCCGGCCGGCGAGCTCGCGGCGGATCACGCGGACCGCGTCCATGACATAGCCCAGCTCGTCCTCCGGGTCTGGCACATGGATGCGCTCTACGTCGGCGGCGGTGCGCACGGGATGCTCGAAATGCGGCCCCTCGCCTTCGGCGAAATCGAGGCCGAGCCCCATGGCGTCCGGGATCGTCAGGATGTCGGAGAAGAGGATGGCGGCGTCCAGCGGGAAGCGCTCCAGGGGCTGGATGGTCACCTCGCAGGCGAGTTCCGAGTTGCGGCACAGATCCATGAAGCTCCCGGCTTGTGCCCGGGTCTTGCGGTATTCCGGCAGATAGCGCCCGGCCTGGCGCATCATCCACACAGGGGTGTAATCGACGGGTTCGCGCAGCAGGGTGCGCAGCAGGGTGTCGTTCTTGAGCTCGCTCACAGGGCAGGATTCCGGGCTTTGGTGGTGTCGAGACGGTGGACGCGCGCCGCAGCTTGGGCGCTCTCCTGGCAGGGCGGGACGCCCCGGCGTGCGTTCGTGGCGCCTGTTGGGCCCTCGCGGCGACGCGGGCGCGAGCACCGGATGGGCAGCACCCGATGCTGGCGGATCGGGTCCGGCCGGGACAGCCGGCCCACATCGCCACCGCGGGCGCGCCCGCAGCATACTACAGGCCCCCTGACAGCGAGCAATGCGCTCGGGCGCCGGGGGGCCAAGCGTGTGCTGCCGCCGGGCTGCATTGGGCAGCACACGCGGTATACCCGGCGGATGTCAATGTCCGGCGCAGGCGTCTGCGGGCCAGGTTGCAGCTGGCGGGGGACGCCGTGAATACGTCCTTGTAGGCTTCACGACAGCATCCCTGCTGTCGAGATTCCCGCCAGCCGCAACCCAGCCCACAGAAAGCGAAAACCGAGATGCGACGGGTATACAATGGCGCGATGGATGACGTCTCTTCGATTCTCGACGCCTTGAACGAGGCCCAGCGCACCGCCGTTGCCGCCGGCGCCGGCAACCGGTTGGTGCTCGCCGGCGCCGGCTCCGGCAAGACACGGGTGTTGGTGCACCGTATCACCTGGCTGATCCAGGTGGAGCAGGTGCCGCCCTTCGCGCTGCTGGCGGTGACCTTCACCAACAAGGCCGCGCGGGAGATGCGCCAGCGCATCGAGGGCCTGCTGGCCCAGCCCATCGGCGCCATGTGGGTGGGAACCTTCCACGGGCTGGCGCATCGGTTCCTGCGCGCCCATTGGCAGGACGCCCGGCTGCCGCAGCAGTTCCAGATCCTGGACGCCGATGATCAATACCGCCTGGTGCGGCGGCTCCTGAAGGAGCTGGCGCTGGATGAGGCACGCTGGCCGCCGCGGCAGGTGCAGGGCTTCATCAATCGCCACAAGGACGAGGGTCGCCGCGCCCAGAACATCGATGCCGGCGGCGACTTCTACCAGCATCAGATGATCGACATCTACCGCCATTACCAGGACGCCTGTGAGCGTGCCGGGGTGGTGGACTTCGCCGAGCTGCTGCTGCGCGCGCATGAGGTGCTGCGGGACCGCCCGGACATCCTGCACCACTACCGCGAGCGCTTCCGGCACATTCTGGTGGACGAGTTCCAGGACACCAACGCCATTCAGTACGCCTGGCTGCGACTGCTGGCGGGGGAGCGCGACAACCTGTTCCTGGTGGGGGACGATGATCAGTCCATCTACGGCTGGCGTGGCGCCAAGGTGGAGCATATCCAGCGCTTCCAGCGGGACTATCCCAACACCGAGGTCGTGCGCCTGGAGCAAAACTACCGCTCCACCGGCAACATCCTGGGCGCCGCCAACGCGCTTATCGCCAACAATCCGAGCCGGCTCGGCAAGCACCTCTGGACCGAGGACGGCGCCGGCGAGCTCATCCGTCGCTATGCCGCCTTCAACGAGGTGGACGAGGCGCGCTTCGTCGTCGAGCGTATCCGCCGCTACTGCGTGGACGAGGGCATGGCCCGGGGCGAGTGCGCCATCCTCTACCGCACCACCGCCCAGTCCCGGTTGTTCGAAGAAGCGCTGATTCAGGCCGGCATTCCCTACCGTGTCTATGGCGGCCAGCGCTTTTTCGAGCGCGCCGAGATCAAGGACGCCCTCGCCTATCTGCGCCTGCTGGTGAACGTCCACGATGACGGCGCCTTCGAGCGTGTGGTGAATCTGCCACCCCGGGGCATTGGTCCGCGCACCCTCGACGTCCTGCGCGAGCAGGCCCGCGCCACCGGCGTCTCGCTATGGTCGGCGGCACAGCAGGTGGTGGGCGGCGGTGCACTGCCACCGCGCGCCCGCGGCGCCGTGCGCCGCTTTCTTGAACTGGTGGACGGCCTGCGCGCAAGGGCCGCTGGCGACGTCACGGCGGATGTCGAGCCGCCGACGGACCTGGCGGCGCTCACCGGCGCAGTGGTCGCCGCCGTCGGCCTGGCGGAGCATTACAAGAAGGAGCGCGACGGTCGCGGCGTGGAGCGTATCGAGAACCTGGAGCAGCTCGGCGAGGCCACCCGCCGCTTCGCGGCCGAAGCCGGCGACGACGAGGGCGATCTGCTCGGGAGCTTCCTCGCCCACGCGGCGCTGGAGGCCGGCGATGCCCAGGCGGATGACGCCCAGGACGCCGTGCAGCTCATGACCCTACACAGTGCCAAGGGGCTCGAATTCCCGGTGGTGTTCGTCACCGGCGTGGAGGAGGGGCTCTTCCCGCACAGCATGTCCGCGGACGACCCGGCCCGGCTCGAAGAGGAGCGCCGGCTCTGTTACGTGGGCATGACCCGTGCCATGCAGCGCCTCTATCTCACCCACGCCGAGAGCCGCCGTCTGCACGGCCGTGAGGAATACCCTCTGCCGTCGCGCTTCCTGCGGGAGGTGCCGGCGGCGCTGGTGGAAGAAGTCCGCGGCGGCGGCGTCGCCCGGCCAGTGGCTGACGCCGCCGCCGCGGTCAGCGACGGCGGTTTCCGTCTCGGTCAGCAGGTGGTGCATCCGAAGTTCGGCCCGGGCGTGGTGCTGAGCACCGAGGGCTCCGGTGCCCAGGCCCGCATCCAGGTCAATTTCGAGTCCGTCGGTGCCAAATGGCTGGTGTTGGCCTACGCCCGGCTCGACGCGGTGGGCTGATTTCCATAAGACATCACGACGAGGAGCATGCCATGCAACGCCGCATCTTCATCGCCGGCGCCGCCGGTGTTACCGCCGTCGGCGCCACGCTGGCGACCCCCGGCGCCGGGGCCAAGCCCCAGCACCAATGGAAGATGGTGACCACCTGGCCAAAGAACTTCCCGGGCCTGGGGACGGGCGCCAACAAGCTCGCGGCGATCATCGGCGAGATGAGCGGCGGGCGTATCGAGGTGAAGGTGTTCGGTGCGGGCGAGCTGGTGCCCGCCTTCGAGGTGTTCGATGCCGTGTCCCGCGGCACCGCTGAGATGGGCCACGGCTCCGCCTACTACTGGAAGGGCAAAAGCGAGGCCGCGCAGTTCTTCTCCACCGTGCCCTTCGGCCTGACGGCGCAGGAAATGAACGGCTGGATGTACTACGGTGGCGGGCTGGAGCTTTGGCGCGAGCTCTATGCCGAGTTCGGCCTGGTGCCAGCACCCGCCGGCAACACCGGCGTGCAGATGGGTGGCTGGTTCAATAAGGAGATCAACGCCGTGGCCGATCTCAAAGGCCTGAAGATGCGCATTCCGGGTCTCGGCGGCGAGGTGCTGAAGCGCGCCGGCGGCACGCCGGTGAATCTGCCCGGCGGCGAGTTGTTCACATCGCTGCAATCCGGTGCCATCGATGCCACCGAGTGGGTGGGTCCCTACAATGATCTCGCCTTCGGTCTGTACAAGGCTGCCAAGTATTATTACTACCCGGGCTGGCACGAACCGGGTACGGTGCTGGAGGCGATGATCAACAAGCAGGCCTTCGATGGACTGCCCAAGGATCTGCAGGCGATTGTGCTGAATGCCTGCAAGGTGGTGAACCAGGATATGCTCGCCGAGTATACGGCGCGTAATCCGGCGGCCTTGCAGACGCTGCTCAACGAGCACGCCGTCGAGCTGCGCAAATACCCCGGCGACGTCCTCGACACGTTGCGCGCGCTCGCCGACGAAGTGGTGGCGGAAATCGCCGAGCAGGACGCCTTCTCCCGCAAAACCTTTGCCTCGTACCAGAAGTTCCTGAAACAGGCGAAGGTCTGGAGTGCCATCTCGGAGCTGACCTACCTGCAGGCGCGGGATCAGGCTTGAGCGCCGTCGACGGGCGGGCGCCGAGCGGCCGGCGCTGGTTTCCCGCTGGCGCGCCGCCTTTGGCCCTCTACGTCCACCTGCCCTGGTGTGTGCGCAAGTGTCCGTATTGCGACTTCAACTCCCACCGTGTCACTGGCCCGCTGCCAGAGGACGCCTACCTGGACGCCCTGTTCGCGGATCTCGATGGCCAGCGCGGGGCGGCGGTCACCGAGCGGGCGATCAGCTCGATTTTCATCGGCGGGGGCACACCGAGCCTGTTCTCCGGTGCCGCCATCGCTCGGCTGTTGGATGGCATTCGTGCCCGCTGCACGCTCAGCGCCGCCGCGGAGATCACCTTGGAGGCCAATCCGGGTGCCGTGGATGTTGGTCATTTTCGTGCCTACCGCGAGGCCGGCGTGAATCGGCTGTCCATCGGCGTGCAGTCACTGTCGGCGGTTCACCTGCAGGCGCTGGGGCGCATCCATGACCCGCAGCAGGCCCGCGCCGCCGTCGCCGCGGCACGCCTCGCCGGCTTCGAGAACATCAATCTGGACATGATGTTCGGGCTGCCGCTGCAGACCCTCACCGAGGCCCGCGCCGATCTGGATGCGCTCCTGGCGCTGGCGCCCGAGCACATCTCCTACTACCAGCTCACGCTGGAGCCGAACACGGCCTTCGCGCATGCGCCGCCGCCGGTGCCGGACCACGACAGCCTGGATGCGATGGCCGAGCAGGGCGCCGAGCATTTGGCGGCCGCCGGCTATGGGCGCTACGAGGTGTCGGCCTATGCCCGGGACGGACGCCGCTGCCGCCACAACCTCAACTACTGGCGCTTCGGTGACTATCTGGGCATCGGCGCCGGCGCCCATGGCAAGCTCACGGATGTGACCACGGGGACGGTGGAGCGGCGTAGCGGTAAGCGCTCGCCGACGGCTTACCTGGCGCGGCCGCAGCAGGCCGGCGGCCGTCGTCATCTCGACGACGCCGACCTGGTGCTCGAGTTCGCATTGAACGCACTGCGCCTGGTGGATGGGGTCGAAACGGCGCTGTTCACGGCTCGCACCGGGCTGCCGCCTGAGCGGCTGGCGGCGGCCCGTGCGCGGCTGACCCGGGCCGGTCTGCTGGCGCCGGCGCCCGAGCGGCTCGCGGCGACGGCGCTGGGGCAGCGCTTCCTGAACGACCTGGTGGCGGGCTTCGCCGGGGATTGACGCCAAGGCTCGCCGGGAGCTGTTGCAGCATTGCCGCAGCCGGCGTATCCTGCACGGTTTATCGCCGGCCGGGCCTTGTGGTGCGGTCGGTCATCATCGATTTTTGTCCGTGCCGCCTCTGCGTGCCGCCTCAGGCCACCGCGAGGGGCAACCATCAGGGCGCAGAGCCCGGGGCGCAGAGCCATGAAAGCCGACATTCACCCAAACTATCAGGACATCAAGGTCGTGTGTAGCTGTGGCAACAGCTTCACCACCCGCTCCACCCACGGCGAAGAACTGCACGTCGAAGTCTGTTCTGCCTGCCATCCGTTCTACACCGGTAAGCAGAAGATTCTCGACACCGGCGGCCGTGTGGATAAGTTCCGGCGTCGTTACGGGCGCTGACGCGGCCGCATCCCCCCACCGGCGCCCCGAGCGCATACGGGTCCGGCACCTGAGCACCCGCCGGGCCTCCGTCGCAGGCGCCCACGCCACTCCCCCCGGTCTGTTTGCAACCGCGCATGCATGCGCATGCAGCAAACCCGCATCCCTGCATCGCGCTCAACGACGGCATCCCGAAGCACAGGCCGTGGCTATCCTGTCGGTGCCGCATGGCCGGCGCCCAACAGGGCGCGGGCAGTCGGGCTATCGGCCCCCGCAATAGTGCCAATTGTTGCGGCTACCTTGCGCTCCTGCGTCGATGGGGACATGCTTGCCCTTTGACCGTCAACATGGGGCGCTCAAGGTCGCGGTGCCGGCGTGACTCCGGGCCCGCGCCCGTCCCCTCGGCCACCCGAATCTGTGCGACCACGCGCCTCGCGCGGTCGCTTCGAGCCCCACCGACCTGAGACCCCGATATGTCGAACACCGAGCGCTTCGCCGATTCCGATGCCGACCTGAATCGGGCGGCTCTCGAATACCATGCCGAGCCCGTTCCGGGTAAAACGGCCATCGAGATCAAAAAGCCCGCCACGACCCAGCGCGATCTCTCACTGGCCTACACGCCGGGCGTCGCCGAGCCGGTGCGCCGTATCGCCGCCGAGCCGTCGGCGGCCTACCGCTATACCAACAAGGGCAATCTGGTGGCGGTCATCACCGATGGCAGTGCGGTGCTCGGTCTCGGTGGCGTCGGGCCCTTGGCGAGCAAGCCCGTCATGGAGGGCAAGGCGGTGCTGTTCAAGCACTTCGCGGATATCGACGTGTTCGACATCGAAGTGCACGCGCGCCATCCGCAGGAGTTCATCGAGACGGTCCGCCGTATCGCCCCCACCTTCGGCGGCATCAACCTCGAGGACATCGCCGCGCCGCATTGCTTCGAGATCGAGCAAATCCTCGTCGAGGAACTGGATATACCGGTGTTTCACGACGACCAGCACGGCACGGCGATCATCATCGCCGCCGGACTGTTGAATGCGCTGGCGCTGCAGGAGAAGCGCCTCGAGGATGCACGTATCGTCGTGCTCGGCGCCGGCGCCGCCGGCATCGCGTCCATCCGTTTGCTGATGACCCTGGGCGCACACCGCAACAACATCTTCGCCATCGACCGCCAGGGCGTGATCCACACCGGCCGTCGCGATCTCAATCCGTTCAAATTCGGCATCGCCGCGGACACCGACAAGCGCACCATGCGCGAGGCGCTGGACGGCGCCGACGTCTTCATCGGCGTCTCCGGGCCTGATCTGCTGCCGCCGGATATGCTCACGACCATGGCACCGCGGCCGATCGTGTTCGCGTTATCGAACCCGGTGCCGGAAATCCGCCCGGAGATCGCCTGGGGCGTGCGCGATGACCTGATCATGGCCACCGGCCGCTCGGATTATCCGAATCAGGTCAATAATGTACTGGGCTTCCCGTTCATTTTCCGCGGCGCCCTCGATGCCCGCGCCTCGCGCATCAACGAGGACATGCAGATCGCCGCCGTCCATGCCCTGAGGGATCTCGCCCACGAGCCTGTGCCGCAGTCCGTGCTGGATGCCTACGGCCTTGAGGCCCTCACGCACGGTCCGGAGTACATCATCCCCAAGCCCTTCGACCCAAGGCTGCGGGAGCGGGTGGCGCCGGCCGTGGCTGCGGCGGCCGTGGCGAGCGGCGTCGCACCGGCCAAGCCCGCCAACTGAGCGGCGTCCCGTGGCCCATGCCCGGGGTTGAGTGCTGGCGACCGGAGGGCGGCGCGTCCCGCGCCCATAACACCAACGCCCGACCCGCGGCGACTGTCGGGCCACCAACCGGAGGAGCTGCCGTGCAGAAAATCAGTATCGTTGGCGCCGGACGGGTCGGTGAGACCACCGCCCAGATCCTGGCCGAAGAAGAGCTCTGCCGCGAAATCGCGCTCTACGACGTGCGCGAGGACGTCCCCGAGGGTGTCGCGCTGGATATTTTTCAGACCGCGCCCTTCTTCGAGTTCGACTGCCGCCTCACCGGCAGCAACGACCCGGCCATCATGGCGGGCTCGGATCTCGTGGTGGTCACCGCGGGCTTTCCGCGCAAGCCCGGTATGTCGCGCTCGGATGTGCTGGCGGCGAACGTCAAGATCATCGACGAGGTCACCGACCACATCCTGGCGCATGCGCCGCACGCGCGCGTGCTGGTGGTGTCGAATCCCGTCGACACGCTCACTTATCGCATCGCGCAGCGCACCGGTTGGGCGCGCTCGCGGGTATTCGGGCAGGCGGGCGTGCTGGACGCCTCGCGCATGGCCGCTTTCATCGCCGAGGAGACCGGCTTCTCGGCACTGGACATCACCACCATCGTGCTCGGCGGCCACGGCGACACCATGGTGCCCATGCCGCGCTATTGCACCATCAACGGCGTGCCGGTGGGCCAGTTCATTGCGCCGCAGCGGCTCGAGGCCATCATCGAGCGCACCCGCAAGGGTGGCGCGGAGATCTTGGCGTTACGTAAGAACTCCAGCGCCTACGACGCGCCGGCGGCGGCGGTGGCGGCGATGGTGGACGCCATCAGCAACGACCGCAAACGGCTCATGCCCTGCGTGGCACTGCTGGAGGGCGAATACGGCGAGCGCGATATCGCCATGGGTGTGCCTTGTGTACTGGACGAGCGCGGTCTCGCGCGGGTGGTCGAGCTTGAGCTCGACGACCGCGAGCGCCGGGATTTCGCGCATTCGGTGGCGGCGGTGCGGGCGGATATCGAGCGCCTGGCGGCGCTCTGAGAGCGCCTCCCGACCGCCGCGCGGCATTCTTCCTGCATGGGGAGTTGCCGCAACCCAGACCGGTGAGCGGATGGTGGGCACAGTGGATCACCGGGCGTCGCCCTTGCCACCATGGGTATTCCCGGCTTTCCCGTAGGCCTTCCGTGCCCCTTCCCGGTCTGCTTTGACATCAATTGGCACCATAGCAGTGCAAATCGGTGCGACCGCGGTGCCAAAGCTGTGAGAGGGCTGGGCGGCGCACGCAATCACTCCGCAGCCAGGAGTTATGTCCATGTCCGATAAGAGCGTCACGATCACCAACAACGCGGACGGCAGCCACCACGAGTTTGCACTGCGGGAGGGCACCCTCGGGCCGCCGGCCGTAGACATCTCGTCCCTGTACCGCGACGCCGGCTTCTTCACCTACGACCCGGGCTTCATGGCCACGGCCAGCTGCCATAGCGCCATTACCTACATCGATGGCGAGCGGGGCGTGCTCCTCTACCGCGGCTACCCCATCGAGCAGCTCGCGACCAAGGCGAGCTTCCTGGAGGTGGCCTACCTGCTGCTCTACTCGGAACTGCCCAATGAGCAGGAGCTGGTGGAATTCGAGCGGGTGATCACGACCCACACCATGCTCAACGAGAACCTGAAGAACTTCCTCGACGGGTTCCACTACGACGCACATCCCATGGCCATCCTCTGCGGCGTCGTCGGCTCCCTGTCGGCCTTCTATCATGAGTCCATCGACGTCAACGATCCGCATTACCGCGAAGTCTCGGCCCACCGTCTGATCGCCAAAGTGCCCACCATCGCCGCCGCCGCTTACAAACACAACATCGGCGAGCCCATCATGTATCCGCGCAACGATCTGCGGTATGGGGCGAACTTTCTGCACATGATGTTCGCCACACCCTGTGCGGACTACGAGCCGGAGCTGCTCGCCGAAAAGGCGATGAACCTGCTCTTCATCCTGCATGCGGACCACGAGCAGAACGCCAGCACCTCGACGGTGCGTCTTGCGGGCAGCTCCGGCGCCAACCCCTTCGCCTGCATCGCCGCCGGGATCGCCTCCCTGTGGGGTCCCGCCCACGGTGGTGCCAACGAAGCGGTACTGGATATGCTGCAACAGATCGGTGACGTGTCCAACGTGCCCAAGTACATCGATAAGGCGAAGGACAAGGATGATCCATTCCGGCTGATGGGCTTCGGCCACCGCGTCTACAAGAACTACGACCCGCGCGCCAAGATCATTCGCGAGGTCTGTCATCAGGTGCTGGAGGAGATGCCCGGCGCCAACAGCCCGCTGTTCGAGCTGGCGCTCAAGCTGGAGGAGATCGCGCTGCACGATGAGTATTTCGTCGAGCGCAAGCTCTATCCGAACGTCGATTTCTACTCCGGCATCATCTACAGCGCCCTCGGCATCCCCCGCAACATGTTCACGGTGATGTTTGCGCTGGCCCGCACCGTCGGCTGGGTCTCCCACTGGATGGAGATGATGAGCGACCCGGCCAATCGCATCGGCCGCCCGCGGCAGATCTACTGCGGACCGCAGCCGCGCGACTACGTCCCGATCTCCAAGCGCTGAGCCCCGGTCACCGCCGGCCGTCGAGCGGCGCCGGGGACGTGCGGGAGGATGACCCGCCCCGGCGCGTCGACGCTCGTGTGGTGCAGGCGCCCTCCGCACGGCTGGACGGGTCGTGCGGCGCGATCAGCTTCGACGTCTCAGGCTGGCGGCGCATGGGAACAGGCGTTGGCTGCCTCGGCGTTGTCCGGGCCGAGACGCCGCGCCACGCGCAAGCGTATCCCGCGGCGGCGACCGACCTGAGCAGCGGCTCGCTCAAGAGGCCCTGATGACGGCCTCGCATGCTGCGCCATCGGCCAGCAGGGCGGCCAGCTCGTCGGCATCGATGCCGCGCTCCGGGCGTTCCGAGATCGGATCCAGCGGGGGCTGGCGGCGCGCCCGCCAAGGCAGTACCTGCAAGTGCACCGGAATGTCGCCGGCGACGAAGGCGAACACCGGACAGGTCTCCACGCTGCCGCTGGCGTAGCGCTGTACGGTCTCGCGCTCCTGCCACGGGATACGCCTGTCCATCAGTGCCATCAACACCTCTTCGGGGCTGTCCGCGAACAGGCGAAGCTCAACACCGTGCTCGCGCGTGGCGGTGCCGCGCAGGGCTGACCCAACCAGACGCGGGCGGAAGTCGGCAAATTCGCGCATGGCGCTCAGGGCGTGCCGACGCAGGTCGATGAGACTGCGGGCACGCTCATCGGGCTCGAACAGTTGCTGCTGCTCCAGCAGGGCATTGTTGATCTCGGCGTTATCCGGCCAGCAGCGCTTGTCGGTGATACCGAGTCGTGCCGCCGCCTTGCGCCGCGCGCGGTCGAGACCGCTGGGATCGTGCTCGACGAGGATGCGCGCCGCCTCATAGGCGAGCCGGCGGCGCTGGTCCTGGCAGCGATGACGGCCGCCGCCCGATTCCGCGGTGCTGTGGCGACGCTTATGGCGCCGCGCGGTGGCCGCCGTGGCGGCCTTGGATCCCGATCGCCTGGGCATAGAAGTCTTGCTCGGATAGCGCCACGCGGTTCCATGATATACCCGTCGCAGCTGGGCGTTCGGTTTTTGCAGCCCGGATGGCGGTTCACCTTACCCTGATTTTTCAGGGTATTAAGTTCCAGGTGTCGGCGCAGTATGCTGTGGTGTACAGCGGTGCCGACCAAGGGGCATCGGCTTGGGCCGGGATAGCCGCTCGGTGGCTGCCGCTCGGGTATGGATGGGCTGGATCTAGCGTAACGACGCAGATGTTCGGTTTTGCTCGCAAGCAAGCCTCACTTCTCGGCGTGGACATCGGCTCCACGGCGGTGAAGCTCATCGAGCTATCCCGGGGCGTTGGTCCCGCGGCGCAGCGCTATGGCGTGAAGGCCTTCACCCTCGAGCCGTTACCCGCGAACGCCGTCGTGGAAAGAAAGGTGGTCGACGTCGACGCCGTCGGGCGAGCGGTCCGGCGTGCGGTGGCGAAGAGCGGCACCAAGACCAAGCGCGTCGCCTGCGCGCTGGCGGACTCGGCGGTCATCACCAAGGTCATCGCCGTGGCGGCGTCCCTCTCGGATGCCGACATGGAGGCCCAGGTCCAGTTGGAGGCGGACCAGTCAATCCCCTTCCCGCTGGAAGAGGTCAACATCGACTTCGATCTCATCGGACCATCGGCGAATCATCCGGACACGGTAGATGTGTTGCTGGCGGCCTCTCGCCGGGAGAACGTTGATGATCGGGTGGCTGTGCTGAAGCTGGCTGGGCTGAGCGCTGCGATTGTCGATGTCGAGGCCCATGCCATGGAGAACGCCTGCGCACTGTTGCTCGGTCGCGGCGGCGACGGGCAACAGGACCAGACCGTTGCGGTAGCCGATGTCGGTGCGACCACCATGACCCTGCATGTCCTGCGCGGCGGTCAGGTCGTCTACACGCGTGAGCAGAATTTCGGCGGTAACCAACTGTTGGACGCGCTCGAGCGTCGTTATCAGCTCGCCCGCTCGCAGGCGCTGGAGCGCTTGCAAAATCAGCGACTGCCGGAAAGCTTCACTCCCGATGTGCTGCGACCGTTCGAAGATGCGGTGGCGCAGCAGATTGCCCGCGCCCTCCAGTTCTTTTATTCGGCGAGCACCCATCACCGCACCGATCGGGTGCTGCTCTGTGGCGGTGGCGCGCGCCTCGAGAAGATCGACGACTTGGTGGCCGAGCGCCTCGGCGTGCCGGTCTCGGTGGCCGACCCGGTTGCGCCGATGGCCGTGGGCCCGGGCGTCGATCCCGGCGCCCTGGCTCGGGCTGCGCCGTCCATGATGGTTGCCACGGGTCTGGCGTTACGGGCATTCGACTGACATGGCGCGGATCAATCTGCTTCCCTGGCGTGAAGCGCAGCGCCGGCATCGGCAACGCGGTTTCCTGCTCGCCACGGGCGCTGCGCTGGTCGCGGTGCTGCTCGTAGGCCTGGGCGTGCGGGTGCAGCTCGAGCGCATGATCGCTGCTCAGCAGTCCCGTAACCAATTGTTGGAACAGGAGATAGCCCAGCTCAGCCAGCGCATTCAGGTCATCGAGCGACTGGCCGCGCGCAAGCGCGATCTGCTGGCCCGCATGGCTGTGATCCAACGCTTGCAAGCGAGTCGGCCGATGGTGGTTCACCTCTTCGACGAGTTGGTGACGACCCTTCCCGATGGCGTCTTTCTGACCGCCGTCAGCCAGCGCGACGATCGGGTCGAGGTCGAGGGGCGCGCCCGGTCCAATGCACGCGTGTCGGCCTTCATGCGCAACATCGATGCCAGTCGCTGGATCGCGGGCGCCAAGCTGCTCGTCATCGAAACCGAAGACCAGACGGGCACCGGCCTCAGCCATTTTCGGCTCAGCTTCAAACAACAGCCCCCCGACCACGATGCGACGCAAGCCGAACGCCCCGGGCTGCGGACATCGGCGCGGACCACGGCGGGTTGAGTCGCCGCACAGGTCCAAGGTTGCGGTAGACAAGGCATGCAGCTCAGCGATCTTGCAGACCTGGAGCTCAACAATATCGGCGCCTGGCCGACCCTCCCGAAGGTCATGGTGGCGCTACTGCTCTGCGCGGGCATGGGCTGGGCTTGGCACACCTTCATCATACGGGACCAGCTCGCGCACCTGGCGCGGCTGGAGCAGCGGGAGCGCACGTTGCGCGCGAGCTTCGAGGACACACAACAGCAGGCCGCAAGCCTGGAAGACTATGAGCGCCAGCTCGCCGAGATGGAACAGTCCTTCGGCGCCATGGTACGCCAGCTGCCGGATCGCACCGAAGTGGCCGGGCTCCTGGTGGACGTCTCCGACACCGGGTTGGCCGCCGGGCTGGAATTCGAGCTGTTCGAGCCCGCCAGCGAGCAATTCGAGGATTTTTATGCAGAACTACCCATCCGCATACGGGTGACAGGTCGGTATCACCAATTCGGGCGCTTTATCAGCGGGCTCGCAGCCCTGCCGCGCATCGCCACCATTCATGATGTGCAGATCGCCGCCGCGGATGAGCGCCGTGGTGGTGCCGCTGCCGGGGGCGTCCTCAGCATGGAGGCCACGGTCAAGACTTATCGCTACCTTGAGGAGGGCGGGGGCCAATGATTGGTGCCGGCGGGCCCTCTGGCGTCGTCGTGCTGCTCGGTCTGACAGTCGTGCTCGCGGGCTGTGGAGCGCCCGACGACGCTGCGCTCGAGGCCTACGTCGCGGCGATCAACGCGCGTGTGCCGGAGCCGCTGGAGCCCGTTCCTGAGGTGGTGCAGGTGAAAGACTTTGTGTACGATCCCGGTGGCCGGCGTGATCCCTTCGAGCGCGACGAGCACACAGCCCAAGCGGCGGTACCTCCGCAGCCCGAGGGCGTGGCGCCCGACCCGTCGCGCCGGCGCGAGGCGCTGGAGCGGTTTGCGTTGGAGGCCCTGCGGATGGTGGGCACATTGGAGCTCAACGACACCCGCTGGGGACTCATCGTGACGCCGGAGGGCCTGCTGCACCGCGTGCGCGTCGGCAACTACCTGGGTCAGAACAATGGTCAGATCATGCGCATCACCCCCGCAGCCATCTCGCTGACGGAAATCGTCGGCGAAGGGTCGGATGGCTGGCGTGAGCGCCAGGCCAGCCTCTCCCTCGGGGAGCCATAACCACGGCAGAGGTCACGCGCACCATGTCTGCGACAACCGGCTCCAAGGCGCTCGCCTGCGCTGCTGACCACATCCAGGAGCGTGGCTCGCGCCGCCGACGGTGGTTGCTGGCCGCACTGGGCTTGCTGCTCGCCCTGTGCTGGATGGCCCCGATGGCAGCTCCGATGGCAGCGCCGGTCCTGCAGGATGTGCAGTTCGCGTCCTTACCCGGCGACCAGGTGGAGATCGCGCTCGTCTTCTCCGCTCGCGCACCGACGCCGGAGGACTTTGTCACGGCAAATCCCGCACGGATTGTTATCGATTTCCCCGGGGCGAGCAGCGCGCTCACGCGCAGGTCCATCCCCATCGGTCTGGGCGATGCCCAAACCGTGGTCGCCATCGAGGCGGGTGACCGCACGCGCGTGGTCATCAATCTGAGCAAAGCCGTCCCCTACGCGCTGAATGCCCAGGATAACCGTGTCACCGTGTCACTGGATCCGGATCGGCCGGCGCCCCTGCCCGACCCGATGCGACCCGCCGGCATCCCCGAGCCCCGCCGCCCGGCACCTCAGCCGCAGGTCCCGCAGGGCATGATCGAGGCGATCGACTTTCGCCGCGGTGTCGACGGTGAGGGACGTGTGCTGATCACGCTGCCGTCTGCCGACACCCAGGTGAGCGTGCGGCGGGAAGGTCGGCGCGTCGTCGCAGAGATTACCAACACCGGGCTGCCACAACGGTTGTTGCGGCGTCTCGATGTCGTTGATTTCGCAACGCCGGTGACAGCGGTGGAATCGCGCAGCATCGGCGCTGATGTGCGCGTGGATGTGGAAGCCGCCGAGCAGTACGAGTACCTCGGATACCGGACCGGCAGGCTTTTCACGCTCGAATTCCGCGCCCTGAATCCCGCCGAGAAGGCGCAGCGCGAGCGCGAGCAGATCGTCTACGCGGGGGAGCGATTGTCGCTCAATTTCCAGGACATCGAGGTGCGGGCGGTCTTACAGCTGCTCGCGGACGTCACCGGTCTGAATCTGGTGGCCAGTGATACGGTGCGCGGCAATGTCACGCTCCGACTCAAGAATATCCCCTGGGATCAAGCGCTCGACATCATCCTCAAGATCAAGGGGCTGTCCATGCGTCGGGCAGGCAATGTCATCATGGTGGCGCCGACGCAGGAGATCGCCGCCCAGGAAAAACTGGAGCTGGAATCGCAGCAGCAAATTCAGGAGCTTGCGCGGCTGCGCTCGGAGTTCATCCAGGTGAATTATGCCAAGGCCGCAGATGTCGCTGCACTGCTCAAGTCCGAGGATAACAATCTGCTCACGCCCGAGCGCGGCAGCGTCACCGTCGATGCCCGCACCAATACGCTGCTGGTGCGAGACACGGCGGCCCGGCTGGAAGAAGTCCGTCGGCTCGTGAACCGTCTGGATGTGCCCGTGCGGCAGGTGATGATCGAAACGCGGGTGGTGATCGCCAACGATGACTTCGCCCGCGACCTCGGTGTGCGCTTCGGACTCTCGACGTCCATGGGCGATGACCAGCGCAACGAGCTTCTGATCGCCGGCGGCCGGCCGGGATATGCGCCGAGTGCAGACTACGACGCCGGACCGTTCTTCGGCAGCGCGACGCAAGAAGGCGAGACCATTACGGGTGATCCGACGGGCCAGCGTGCGCGCTTCAATTCCATCGTCGAGCTCCCCGACGGCGGCGGACTGCCGTCGCTGATGGTCAACCTGCCTGCCAACGCCAACCCTTCCGGCGCCTTCAACTTCATGCTCGGCAAGGTGGGCTCGCATCTGATCCAGCTGGAGCTCTCCGCCATGCAGCGTGAAGGACGCGGCGAAGTGGTGTCCTCGCCGCGAGTGGTCACCTCCGATCAGAGCGAGGCCGTGATCAAGGTCGGCACCGAGATCCCTTACCAGGAACAAACCGGCGGTGCCAGCGGCGGCACCGCGGTGGCATTCAAGGAGGCGGTGCTGAAGTTGGAGGTGACCCCGCACATCACCCCGGATGATCGCGTCATCATGGATCTGGAGGTCAACAAAGATCAGCCGGACTTCTCGAGCACGGTGTTGGGCGTGCCGCCGGTGGATACCCGGTCGGTGAGCACCTCGGTGCTCGTCGACAACGGTGAGACCGTGGTGCTGGGCGGCGTCTACGAGCGCGATAAGACCTACGCCAAAGAACAGGTGCCGTGGCTGGGCAATCTGCCCGTGCTCGGACGGTTGTTCAAAAACGAGCAGCGGCAGGCCAACAAGAGCGAGCTGTTGATCTTCGTCACCCCCAAGGTGTTGCAGGATGAGCTCTCCACACCCTGGGACTAGAGGCACGACGTCGGCCGGGTGGAGGCGGCGGTGATGCCCACACCCGTGCCTGATGGACGCTGTGTTGCTTGCCGGACACCCTTGCCCGCAGCCGCCAAATCTGGCATACCTTGTGGCTATGATACGACCACAGAACATCTTTCTTGTCGGCCCCATGGGCGCCGGCAAAAGCACCATCGGCCGCCAGCTCGCCCAGTCTCTGGGGTATGAGTTCCAGGACAGTGATCAAGAGATCCAGCGCCGCACCGGTGTGGACATCGCCACGATTTTCGAGTTCGAGGGCGAAGAGGGCTTCCGCAACCGCGAGCGCGCGGTCATCGAGGAACTGGCGCAGCAGGACAATATCGTGCTGGCCACCGGCGGCGGTGCCGTCATGGTGGCGGAGAACCGCCAGCAGCTCGCCGCCCGGGGCCTGGTGATCTACCTGCATTGCAGCCCGGAGCAGCAGCATGCGCGCACGTCGCGCGACCGCAGTCGTCCGCTGTTGGACACGGAAGACCCGCAGCAGCGGCTCAAGGACCTGATGACCGAGCGCGAGCCGGTGTATCGGCAAGTGGCGGATATGGTGGTCTCCACGGAGCGTCGTGGCACCTCGTCGGTGGTGAAAGAGATTCGCCGGCGGCTCGAAGAGGAAGATCTCTGACGTGCCCACCTCCACCCACGCGCTGGACGGGCGCGGTCGCGGGATCGCCGTGCGGCGGCTGCAAGTCGACCTCGGTGAGCGCGCCTACCCGATTCTCATTGGCTCCGGGCTCATCGCAGACTCGAGCAGCTACGAACCCTACGTGCGCGACCGGCAGGTGCTGGTGGTCAGCAACGACACCGTCGCTCCGCTGTATCTGAGCGTCGTGCAGCGGGCCCTGGCCAACCTGAGCTGCAGCACGGTGATCCTGCCCGACGGCGAGCGCCACAAGGACCTCGGCACGCTGAATCGCATCTTCGACACCCTGCTGCGCGAGCGCTTGGGGCGGGACGTCACCCTGATCGCCCTCGGCGGCGGTGTGGTCGGTGACATGGCGGGCTTCGCGGCGGCCTGCTATCAGCGCGGCGTCGACTTCATCCAGGTTCCGACCACGCTACTGGCGCAGGTGGACTCGTCGGTGGGCGGCAAGACAGGCGTAAACCACGCGCTCGGGAAGAACATGATCGGCGCCTTCCACCAGCCGCGCGCCGTCATTGCGGACACCGAGACGCTGAGCACCCTGCCAGACCGGGAGCTCGCCGCTGGATTGGCGGAGGTGGTGAAATACGGGCTCATNCGCGATGCGGCCTTCTTCGACTGGCTCGAGGCGAACCGCGAGCGGCTGCTCGCCCGCGACGGCGATGCGCTGGCCGAGGCCATCGAGCGCTCCTGCCGCAACAAGGCTGCGGTTGTGGCCGCCGATGAGCGCGAGTCCGGGCAGCGGGCGCTGTTGAACCTCGGTCACACATTCGGTCATGCCATTGAAGCAGGCCTGGGCTACGGCGAGTGGCTCCACGGTGAGGCGGTGGCGGCGGGCATGGTGCTGGCCGCCGAGCTGTCCGCGCGCCTGGGTTGGCTCGCCGCCGCCGAGGTTGCGCGCACACGCGATTTGCTCGCCGGCTTCGGCCTGCCGGTGGACCCGCCCACCAGCCTGAGCGTCGAGCGCTGGCTCGCGCTGATGGCTGTGGACAAAAAAGTTCAGGGCGGTCGGCTGCGCCTGGTGCTGCTGCGAGGTATCGGTGCGGCTGTCGTCACGGCCGATTTCGACCCTGATGCGTTGCGGGCACTGCTGGCTGCGGTGGCGGCGCCTAAGGCTTCTGGCATGCTCTAGATGGCCGGGGACACGACCAAGTGTCGACGGGCAGTGGTGCATCCGGGCGCATGCGCAGTCCTTTGGCAGCGGGCAGTCGCGCTAGCACCAAAGCCGTGCATCGAGACACAAGACTGCCCCGCCCGAGTGCCATGCTCGCCGCCGAGGGGCGCCGGTCGCCGGCGGCGTACTGGCATAGTCCCTGCTTCGACGTTATGATGCTCGGCCCGGCGCTCGGTCGTGACTTGCGGTGATGGCAGATGCCGGGCCGCTCGCCGCCTCCGACCCCACCGATGGCCGCAGCCGACGCCGCCCCAGGGTCTGCGTCAGCGAGCCATTGCCCGGGCGGCCTTCGTCAGGCGCCGAGCACAGCCGGCCAGTCAAAACCGCGGACGCTGCGGACGGTATTTCACCCGCGAGCGGAACTTCCCGGCGCGCAAGCCGACTGATCTGCGAATCACACACCACCCGTCGGGTCCGTTAACCGATCACCAGGCGACTACGAGGTCCTCCGTCATGAACCTTCGTGCCTATCCAGCGGCGCAGGGGCTCTACGACCCCGCCAACGAGCGCGACGCCTGCGGCGTCGGCTTCGTCTGCGATATCCACAATCGCAAGAGCCATCGCATCGTCCGGCAGGGCCTCGAGATCCTGGAACGCCTGACGCATCGCGGTGCCGTGGGCGCCGACCCCAAGGCCGGCGACGGCGCCGGCATCCTGGTCCAGATCCCGGATGAGTTCTTCCGGGCCAAGGCGGGCTTCGAGCTGCCAGCAGCCGGTCACTACGGCGTCGGCATGGTCTTCCTGCCGCAGGATGCGAGCGCCCGGGCAGACATGGAGGAGACGGTCCAGCGCCGACTCGAAGAGGGCGGTCAAACCGTGCTCGGCTGGCGCGACGTGCCGGTGGACAACTCAGACCTCGGCGAGAGCGTCCTGCCCTCCGAGCCCGTGGTGCGCCAGATCTTCGTCGCCTGCGGCGACAACTGTCCGGATCAGGACGCCTTCGAGCGCAAGCTTTTCGTCATCCGTAAGCACATGGACAACGAAATCCGCGCCGCGGGCTATGACAAGACGGCGTACTACGTCGCCTCCATGTCGTCGCGCACCATCAACTACAAGGGCATGCTGCTGGCGACCCAGGTGGGTAACTACTACCTCGACCTGCAGGACGAGCGCTTCGCCTCGGCCCTGGCGCTGGTGCACCAGCGTTTCTCCACCAACACCTTCCCGACCTGGGATCTGGCCCAGCCATTCCGTATGATCTGCCACAACGGCGAGATCAACACCCTGCGCGGCAACGTCAATTGGATGGCGGCACGCCGCCACACCATGCGCTCGGAAGTGCTGGGGGAGGATCTGGACAGCATTTGGCCGCTGATCCCCGAGGGCCAGTCCGATTCCGCCTGCTTCGACAACGCCCTGGAGCTGCTCGTGATGGGGGGCTATTCGTTGGCCCACGCCATGATGCTGCTGGTTCCGGAGGCGTGGTCCGGCAACCATCTCATGGACGAGAAGCGCCGCGCGTTCTACGAGTATCACGCGGCGCTGATGGAGCCCTGGGATGGCCCCGCCGCCGTGGCCTTCACCGACGGTCGCCAGATCGGCGCCACGCTGGACCGAAACGGACTGCGCCCGGCGCGATACCTGGTGACACACGATGGCATGGTGGTCATGGGCTCGGAGATGGGCGTGCTGGACATCGCCGAGGAGCGTATCGCCAAGAAGTGGCGCCTGCAGCCCGGTCGCATGTTCCTGATCGATCTGGAGCAGGGCCGCATCATCGATGACGACGAGCTGAAAGCCGAGCTCGCCGATGCCAAGCCCTACCGCGAGTGGCTGCACCGGACCCAGATCCACCTCGACTCCCTGCCGACGGACGTGGCCCCCATGGCGCCCGAGGCGAATGTGCTGCTGGATGCCCAGCAGGCCTTCGGCTACAGCCAGGAGGACATCAAGTTCCTGCTGACGCCCATGGTGGTCTCAGGACAGGAGGCGATCGGCTCCATGGGCGCCGACAACCCGCCATCGGTGCTCTCGTCGCGCTCCAAGCACCTGTCCACCTACTTCAAGCAGAATTTCGCCCAGGTCACGAATCCGCCCATCGACCCCATCCGCGAAGAGCTGGTGATGTCGCTGGTGTCGCTCATCGGTCCGCGCCCGAATCTGCTGGGCCTCAATGAAGCGGGCCAACACTGGCGCCTGGAGGTCAACCAGCCCATCCTCACGAACGAGGATCTGGAGCGCATCCGCCATATCCAGGACAACTCCGGCGGTGCCTTCCGCACCGAGACCCTGCACATGGTCTATCCGGCCGGTGAGGGGGCCGTGGGCATGGGGCCGGCGTTGGATCGACTCTGCCAAGAGGCGGAGCAGGCGGTGCTGGAGGGGCATAACATCCTGATCTTGTCCGATCGCCACACCAACGCCGATTACGTGCCCATCCCGGCGCTGCTGGCCACCTCCGCCGTGCATCATCATCTGATTCGCCAGGGGCTGCGCACCAGCTCGGGGCTGGTGGTGGAGACCGGGGCCGCGCTGGAAGTGCACCACTTCGCCACGCTGGCGGGCTACGGCGCCGAGGCCATCAATCCTTATCTCGCCTTCGACACCATCGCCTCGCTCCTGGACAGGCTGCCACACGATGGCGGCAAGCCTCGGTTCGAGGAAGTTCAGTCACGCTACATCAAGGCTGTCGGCAAGGGCCTGAAGAAGGTCATGTCGAAGATGGGCATCAGCACCTTCCAGAGCTACTGCGGCGCGCAGATCTTCGACGCGGTGGGACTCAACCGCGAGTTCGTGGCCAAGTACTTCACCGGTACCGCCAGCATGGTGGAGGGCATCGGCCTGGCCGAGGTGGCCGAGGAAGCCGTACGCTGGCACCAGCGCGGCTATGGCAACGAGCAGATTCTGCGCAAGCACTTGGACGTGGGTGGTGACTACGCCTACCGCCTGCGCGGCGAGGACCACGTCTGGTCCCCCGAGACCATCTCCAAGCTCCAGCACGCGACGCGCGCCAACGACGCCAAGACCTTCGCCGAATACTCCAAGCTCATCAACGAGCAGAGTGAGAAGCTGCTGACTTTCCGCGGGCTGATGGAGCTCAAGTGGGCCGATGAACCCGTACCGCTGGCGGAGGTCGAGCCGGCATCGGAGATCGTCAAGCGTTTCGCCACCGGCGCCATGTCCTTCGGCTCCATCAGCTACGAGGCGCACTCGACACTGGCCAAGGCCATGAACCGGATCGGGGGCAAGTCCAACACCGGCGAAGGGGGTGAGGAGCCCGAGCGCTTCCTGCCGCTGCCGGACGGCTCCCGCAACCCCGAGCGCTCCGCCATCAAGCAGGTGGCCTCCGGGCGTTTTGGCGTGACCGTGGAATACCTGGTCAATGCCGACGACATCCAGATCAAGATCGCCCAGGGCGCCAAGCCCGGCGAGGGCGGCCAGCTGCCGGGCCACAAGGTCAACGCGCAGATCGCGCGCGTGAGACATTCCACGCCGGGCGTGGGCCTCATCTCACCGCCGCCGCACCACGACATCTATTCCATCGAAGACCTGGCGCAGCTGATCCACGACCTCAAGAACGCCAATCCCAAGGCGCGGATTTCCGTCAAGCTGGTCTCCGAGGTCGGCGTCGGCACCGTCGCCGCCGGCGTCTCCAAGGCCCACGCAGACCACGTGACCATCGCCGGCTACGACGGCGGCACCGGCGCCAGTCCGCTCACGTCCATCAAGCACGCCGGCAGCCCGTGGGAGATCGGCCTCGCCGAGACCCACCAGACCCTGGTGCTCAACCGCCTGCGCGGGCGTATCGCGGTGCAGGTGGACGGTGGCATGCGCACCGGCCGCGACGTGGTCATCGGCGCATTGCTGGGCGCCGATGAGTTCGGCTTTGCGACGGCGCCGCTGATCGTCGAGGGCTGCATCATGATGCGCAAGTGCCACTTGAACACCTGCCCGGTGGGTGTGGCCACGCAGGATCCGGAGCTACGCAAGAAGTTCACCGGCCAGCCGGAGCACGTGGTGAATTTCTTCTTCTTCGTCGCCGAAGAGGTGCGCCAGCTCCTCGCCAGGCTCGGCTTCCGAACCCTGAACGAGGCCGTTGGCCAGATGGACCGCCTGGAGATGCGCCATGCCATCGCGCACTGGAAGGCCAAGGGGCTCGACTTCTCGCGCATCCTCACCAAACCGCACGTGCCGGACGACGTCGCGCACTACAACTGCGAGACCCAAGACCACGGGCTCGACAAGGCGCTGGATCACAAGCTCATCCAGGCGGCCGAGCCGGCCCTCGAGCGCGGCGAGCCGGTGCGCATCGAGACCGAGGTCAAGAATTTCAACCGCACCGTCGGTACCATGCTTTCGGGCCGTGTGGCGGAGCGTTACGGCCACGTCGGTCTGCCGGACGACACCATCTACATCAAGGCCCGTGGCATCGGCGGCCAGTCCTTCGGTGCCTGGCTCGCGCACGGTGTGACCATCGAGCTGACGGGAGAAGCCAACGACTATGTCGGCAAGGGACTTTCCGGCGGGCGGCTGATCATCTATCCACCCGCGGACTCGGGTATCGACAAGGCCGAGGACAACATCATCGTCGGCAACACTGTGCTCTACGGCGCCATCGGCGGTGAGGTCTACTTCCGCGGCGTCGCCGGCGAGCGCTTCTGCGTGCGTAACTCCGGCGCCACCGCGGTGGTCGAGGGCGTTGGCGACCACGGCTGCGAGTACATGACCGGCGGCGTCATGGTTTGTCTGGGCCCCACCGGCCGCAACTTCGCCGCCGGCATGTCGGGTGGCGTCGCCTATGTGCTGGACGCGGACGGCACCTTCGCCGAGCACTGTAACCAGGCCATGGTGAATCTGGAGCCCGTCCCCGCCGAGGACGCAGCGCTCGAGCATCTCGACCACCAGCGTGGCGATCTGGAATCCCACGGCTTCGTGGACGTGAGCCACGACATGACGCGCTTCGACGAGATCCGCCTGAAACAGCTGATCGTCAAGCACAAGCACTACACCAACTCGGACGTGGCCAAGACCATCCTCGATGACTGGGAGCGCAGGCGTACCCAGTTCGTCAAAGTCATGCCGGTGGACTACCGCCGGGCGCTGGAGGCCATGCAGGCCCAGCAGAGTCGCCCGCCGGGTGCGGCCACGCCGAATCTGTCCAAGCCGACCCTAACCAAGCCTTCGCGGCAATCCTGAAGGAGGGCATGAGCCATGGGTAAGCCAACCGGATTCATGGAATACGAGCGCGCCGAGATGGCCTACGAGCCGGCGGCGGATCGAGTCGTGCACTACAACGAGTTCGTGTTGCCGCCGTCCGACGAAGCGATGGCCATCCAGGGTGCGCGCTGTATGGACTGCGGCATTCCCTATTGCCACCAGGGCTGTCCGGTGAACAACATCATTCCGGACTGGAACGACCTGGTGTATCAGAACGACTGGGCGTCGGCCATCGAGGTGCTGCACAGCACCAACAACTTCCCGGAGTTCACCGGGCGCATCTGTCCGGCACCCTGCGAGGCGGCCTGCACCCTCAACATCGACGACAAGCCGGTGGCCATCAAGGCCATCGAGCGCGCCATTGCCGACAAGGCCTGGGACGAAGGCTGGGTGCGCCCGCAGGTGCCTGAGCACCGCACCGGTAAGCACATCGCCGTGGTGGGCTCCGGTCCCGCCGGACTCGCCTGTGCCCAGCAGCTGGCACGCGCCGGGCACGCCGTGTCCTTGTACGAAAAGGAAGACCGCATCGGCGGCCTGCTGCGCTACGGCATCCCGGACTTCAAGCTCGCCAAGAAGATGATCGATCGGCGCATGGCACAGATGCGCACCGAGGGCGTGGAGTTCCACACCCATTGCCACATCGGTGTCGACATCCCCATAGAACAGCTCATGGCAGAGCACGACGCCGTGGTGCTCGCCGGTGGCTCCGAGAAGCCCCGCGACCTGGACGTCCCCGGGCGCAGCTACGACGGCATCCACTTCGCCATGGATTTCCTGCGCGCCAACTCCAAGCGCGTGCAGGGCGTGCATGTGCCGGACGAGGACTTCATCAGCGCCAACGACAAGCATGTCATCGTCATCGGCGGCGGTGATACCGGCTCCGACTGCATCGGCACCAGCAACCGCCATGGCGCCAGATCCATCACCCAGATCGAGATCCTGGACAAGCCGCCGGAGAAGGAGGACAAGGGCCTTACCTGGCCCGACTGGCCGCACAAGCTGCGCACCTCCAGCAGCCAGGAAGAAGGCTGCGAGCGGCATTGGAACGTGCTCACCAAGTCCTTCGATCACGATGGCGATGGCAACGTCAAAGCCCTGAACTATGTGTTGGTACGCTGGGATAAGGACACGCACGGACGCTGGCAGATGACCGAGGTCCCGGGCAGCGAGGGTCACTTCGAGGCCGACCTGGTGCTGCTCGCCATGGGCTTCGTCCACCCGGTGCACGAGGGCATGCTGGCGGAGCTGCGAGCGGCAAAAGGACTGGAGCTGGACGGCCGTGGCAACGTCAAGGGCAGCACCGAGGGCCCGAAGGCTTACTACACCAACGTCGACGGTGTCTTCACGGCGGGCGATATGCGCCGCGGACAGTCGCTGGTGGTCTGGGCCATCCGCGAGGGCAGACAGTGCGCGCGTGCCGTGGACGAGTGGCTGATGGGGACGACCGACCTACCGCGATGAGCTCGGAAGATGGTGACCCCTCTTGGGGGACCCGGTATGAAAAAAGCGGCCTTTGGCCGCTTTTTTTGGTTGGATGATTGCGGTACGGCGCTGGCACCATTAGGCTCGGCCGTGTCGTTCTGCGGTCCCCCCGGGGCGGGTGCCGCAACGCGACACCGCCGGTCGGGCTCAGGCGGCGACGCGATGCAACTGCTGGTCGGGGCGCGCGGTCGTGGCGTCGTTGAGCATCCGCTGGGCACACTCGGCGCAGCGCCCGCAGCAGGTGGCGACCTTGAGCCTGCGCTGCAGGCACTCCATGGAGTGCGCGCCGTTCTCGCAGGCCGTACGGATTTGGCTGTCGGTGACCTTATTGCAGACACAAACGTACATGGCAGGGCAATACTAGTGGATGATTGATGACACACCGACGGTAACAGAAAAAAGAATGATTCGCAATAATGTTTTTATGATTTTGGTCAATGCTTTTGAAAACAGGTGGTTGTGCGCGCGAGACCTCGATCACCCTGCGCAGGGTACCGCGACGGCCTGGCAAACCTGGTGATGCTCTTGATTACTGTTGGGACAGCAGCATGTCGCGTGCCAAGGCGGGGATCATGTCGGCGGCGGATGCATCAGGTCCGCCCCGCTGGCATCCTGAGCACTTGATCAACACAACATCAACGTCATGACAACGACCGGAGAACCGCGCAGTGCAAGGCGACAATCCGATTCTGCAAGCCCTCAATGGGTGCCTCAAAGATCAGCTGACGGCAATCAACCAGCTCTTTCTGCATGCGCGGATGGCTAAGAACTGGGGTCTGAACGGACTCAACGACTACGAGTACAAGCGCTCGATCAAAGCCATGAAGATGGCCGATGACCTGATCGAGCGCATCCTCTTCCTGGAGGGTTTGCCAAACCTGCAGGATTTGGGCAAGCTCCTCATCGGCGAGAACGTACCGGAGATGTTGGGGGGCGATCTCTCCATGCTGAGCGTCATGCGCGGCAATCTACTGGATGCCGTGAAGCTGTGCGAAGACCGCAGAGATTATGTGAGCCGCGATGAGCTCACCGAGATTCTGGAAGAGGTGGAGGAGCACATCGACTGGATCGAGTCCCAGCAGTGGCTGATCGACAATACCGGGCTTGAGAATTATCTGCAGGCCATGATGGAGGGGGCGTGATCATGCAAGGTAGTCAACATGTGCTCGCACACCTGCAGGCCTTGCTCAACTGCGAGCTCGCCGCCCGGGATCAGTACCTGGGTCATGCCCGCAAATTCCGCGATTGGGGCTTATTCAAGCTCGCCGAGCACTTGGAGCACGAGCTCCAGGAAGAGGCCGAGCACGCCGACAAGCTCATCGAGCGCATGCTATTCCTGGAAGCGGAGCCGGATTTCAACCAGCGGGACAAGGTCAACATCGGTAACAACGTCGCGGAGATGCTGCGGCTGGACCTGGACGTCGAGTACCGGGTCGCGGGTGCGCTGAAGGAGGCCATCGCCACCTGCGAAGCCGAGCAGGACTATGAAACCCGCACGATCCTCATCCAGCTCCTCGACGACACCGAGATGGACCATGCCTGGTGGCTGGAGCAGCAACTGCGACGCATCCAGCTGATGGGTGTTCAAAACTATCTCCAGTCGCAGATGGGCGCGCACGGGCAGGGCGCCTGAGATTTGGTGGCTGACCTGACCGGCTCGGGCGCCGAGGCCCGTGTCCCGGTCGCCGGGGAAGCCGCCGCAGCGCGTCATCAATATGGACGTCCCGCGGTGTGGCGCCGGAGTCCCTGTGGGGCCGATCAATGCCCGGGCTGAGACCATGCTCGTGGCCATGCCCCGTCGCCGGATCGTCTGGTCGCCATCTCGCATCGCATGTCATGCCCATGCGCGTCGGCACGCCTGATCCGCCACCCCGGGTCGACCTGCACCGATGAGCCGCCACTGGCAGCGGCGCAGGTCAATGCGCCGATGGCGTGCAATGTCGGGTGGCTGCCCGGCTTTGGGCGGCCTCGCGGTATCCGTCGTTGCGCCCTTTTCGTGTGGTGTGCGGCTCAGAGGGGGAGCAAGCTCGTCAACACAAGTAGCAGCAGGCCGACGATGCCAAGCCAGTCGAAGAGTCGTTGCCAGCGTCGATGCTTGTGGTGCAAGCGAGCAGTGGCCGCACGCCACGCCGGACTCGCCGCCAGCGCTGGGGCGAGGTAGGTGCGCTGGTGCTGTAGCTCGATGGCATCCAGCGCAGCGGCGGCCTCCACCATGTCGGCGCGGTACGCGCGCCGGTTCACATCCAGCAGGTGGCGGCGAAGATCCGCGTGAAAATGCATCATCGCCGCATCCA
>PR_CR_10_Liq_1_inCRDRAFT_1000255_pt1 | contig 33457 bp, 24 predicted proteins | sample PRCRCaboRojoPR_3_FD_10241 | JGI IMG/M metagenome (IMG submission 10241)
AGCTTAAGTTCCTTAACTACTTCTTGTGAGTCAAGTACCTTGAACTTGTTTAGGGTTTGGATTTTAAGTGTTTTGGAAGTAATAGTGGTTTCGATTTCAAGTGGTGCTTTTCCTTTAGCCACAGCAACTAGTTTAAAGGGCAAATGGACTTTTTCAGAGTGAGTTTTGCAAACTCTGTTGTGGTTTACAAGGCTGCTTACGTTCAGGTACTCCAAAGCTAACTTGTAGAGGTGTTTCTTTTTCCACTCAATAGAAGAGTGCTCTTGTGGAACGACTTTCTTTTGGTTCTTTTCAAGCACTCCAACGGCTACCAGCACGTTCAAGGCGTCGTAAACTCTTCTTCGAATGTTTTTTTCGTTCTTGTTGGAGTCTTGCTCCATCTCTAGTTCTCTAAGTAGTTCTTCAGCTACTAGTTTGTAAGAAATCTTTTCTTGGCGCTGAACTATTTGTTTAATTCGCCAACTTAGGGCTTTTAGGCCGTTCCGTGACCGAGTGTTGGTGAGTGCTGGAGGACAGAGCTCAGGCAAAGGTTCTGGACCTGGTTGTGTTTCGCTCCACATAGTGCTTAGGCTTGAGTCCTCAAACATAAGGTTCGAGGTATCTAGTCCAAAGTCAAAAGGACTACCAAGTATATCAATATGGTTTTCATAATAAGTACGCATAAACTCGCCCGAAAGTCCTTCAAAGTACCCTAGGTCACTAGAGAAGAGCTTTGGAGAGCCTCTGTAAATCGAGTCGAGCTTAGCAATAACTAAATCACTCGAAACTAACCCAGGATTAGAGTCAAATGCTCCGAAGTCGTTTAGTACTTGGTGGAGAGAAGGGTCTTCTCTTGTGTAACTTTTATACTTAGGAAGCACTGAGTCCGCATACTGTGAATTTTCAAGTTCTGTGATGAGTTCTCTGACATAAGTGGGGTAAAAGTGTGATGGTTCAAACATGAATATAAATGTTGAGGGCCCCTTATTTGATTGAAACATGGAAAGACAGGCTCCTAAATTTGGTTTTATAAGTAACTTAAGTCTCTAACCAACTACAAATTGCATTACTCGCAGAATTAATCATAGGAGTTTGGTAGCTAAATAATGAAAAGTCTGGGGAAATTAATTGTAATGTGCTGTTCTTGGCGCAAAAAAGAATTAGGTTCCCAAGCCTCTATTGACTTAGAAAACACAGAACTCAAAGGCTACGACGACCACCTGATGGAAGAGCCTGACAAAGAACATCTTCCTGAGAATGAACTAGACCCACCAGAAGAACTCGTTACTTTTGCTAAAAAGGAAGTTCACTCCAACGACAACAACCTTCCAGACATTCCTGAAGAAACCCCTGAAGACCTAACCCAGATCCTGAAAGCTTCGCCTCCTTCCATCCACTTAATTGGCCCTGAAAATAATTACCAACCTGTTACCTTGTACGAATTTGCTAGAAAAAAAACTAAGAAGTCCAGCAAAAAGTCCAGAAAAGAAAAGAAACCCAAGAAAAAAAAGCATAGTTCTAAAATCGAATAACTTGTAATATAGGATTATCGTTATACTTAGGGAAGAGTCATTTTATCCTTCTTCATTATAACGGTTTTCGACTCCAAGTAGCTGTATATGGCGTCTTCGCCAAGTTCTTTGCCTACTCCTGAGTCTTTATACCCCCCAAAAGGAGTGTTGCACTGAAGTACGTCGTAGCAGTTCACATAAACTGTTCCAACACGCAAAGCGTTAACTAGGTGCAGAGCCTTTTCAAGGTCTTTAGTAACTACGCCTGCTCCCAGTCCGTAGTGAGTAGCATTGGCTCGTTTAATTACTTCGTCCATGTCTTTGAACTTCATGATGCTCATAACAGGTCCAAATATTTCTTCTTTGGCTATTGTCATCTCGTCAGTTACGTCACTGAACACAGTGGGCTCGATGTAGTAGCCCTTATTTCCCCACCTAACTCCCCCTGTACAAAGCTTAGCTCCTTCTGCCTTTCCTTTCTCAATGTAACTCATGATTCGGTCAAACTGAGTTTTGTCCACTTGGGGTCCTTGCTGAGTGGCTTCGTCAAATGGGTCACCCAGCTTCCTGCTTCTAGAGCACTCTACAGACTTCTCCACAAAGGCGTCATAAATCCTTTCGTGCACAAACAACCTAGACCCTGCTATGCAGCACTGTCCTTGGTTGAAGTACAAACCTATTTGGGACTGCTTAATAGCTTGGTCAACATCGGCGTCGTCCAGAATTATATTGGGACTCTTTCCTCCTAACTCCAGAGTTACTCGCTTAAGGTTCCTTTCGCCTGAGTTTTTAGCTATGAGTTTGCCTACTTCAGTAGACCCAGTAAAAGCGATCTTGTCTACTTCAGGGTGGATCGATAAGGCAGCCCCCACATCTCCAAAGCCAGGAAGTAAGTTCACCACTCCTGGAGGGAACCCAGCTTCAACTATGAGTTCCCCTACTTTCAGGGCACTCAAAGGAGTTTGTTCAGCTGGCTTCATAACTACGGTGTTTCCAGCAGCTAAAGCAGGGCCTAGTTTCCAAGACTGCAGAGCCAAAGGAAAGTTCCAAGGAATGATTTGTCCAACTACTCCTATAGGTTCGTACCTAGAGTAACAGAAAAAGGGCCCGTCAATAGGGATGGTTTTCCCTTGCACCTTGTCTGCAAGTCCTGCGTAATACCTGTAAGTAGACGCTGTCAACGGCACGTCTACATTTTTTGAATCGCTTATAGGCTTCCCGTTGTCCAGAGTTTCAAGCTTAGCCAACTCGTCTGCGTTGGCTTCTATGAGGTCAGCGAGCTTATACAGCATTTGGCCTCTTTCCCTAGCAGTGGTTCTGCGCCAAGGTCCATGCTCGAAAGCTTGTTTAGCAGCCATGACTGCTTTATCCAAGTCTTCGTCTCCAGCTCTCTGGACATCAGCTATTTTTTGCTCGTTGCTTGGGTCAAGCGTTGGAAAGGTTTTGTGAGTGGCTGCGTTCACCCACTCGTTATTAATGAGGAGCTGGGTCCTGTAAGACCTGTATACTGAGTTTCTGATCAGATTTTTCATTTTTATTAGTAGTTCCATTAACCGTTTGCTTTCGAAAAATTTAAATGTCGAAAGCACTGCCACCCCGACAGCCTCTGATGAATATCCCTGTGGGGCTGCTCAGCTACAAAAAACCAATTCTGCCAGCTATCAAAAAGCGGTCCCCTTCCACTTCCAGTCTTAACTCCTCCATAACTTCTACAAGGTCTTCATCGCCTTGCAACCAAAGCTTGAGTCGGCCAGCATCCCAGAAAAGAAATAGGTACCACAGCTTGCGCACTATTCCAAGGGTTTCTGCGAAGTCTTGGTGCATTATGGACTCTGAAACTCAAAAAGTTGTATACGGCCACGCCGAAACCCACATGCGCGAAATTGCCAGTTTGACTAAAATCATGACTTGTTACTTAAGTTTGCGACTCAAAGAAAAGTTCCAAGTGGACTGGGATACTTTAGTTAGAGTGTCCTCAACTGCAGCTGGGATAAACGGAACTAGTGCAAAACTCCAATCTGGAGACTGCATTAAGTTCATTGACTTGCTTTTTGGACTAATGCTGCCCTCAGGTAACGACGCTGCTTGGGCACTAGCTGAGTTTTTCGGGTTGCTGCTGAACCCAAAAACTCTGAAACCAGCCTCATGTTTCATTGCCGAAATGAACAACTTAGCAAGGGAACTTGATTTGATTTACACCACATACAACAACCCCCACGGGCTTACTTTTAAGAAGAACGTGTCTGCTGCCAAAGACGTGTGTAAACTTGCAGGAATTGCTATGCAGAACCAAGACTTCTGCAGAATAGTTAACACGCCTAAGTACTCTGCTGAAATCAAAGGCACAGAGGGCATGCGCGAGCAAGTCTGGGAAAACACTAACAAAATGCTAGGCAGAGGGTTCAAAGGTGTCAAAACAGGAGTCACGAGCAGGGCAGGACCTTGTTTGTGCGTTGCAAGTCAAAGGAATTCCAAAGACCTTGTAATCACTATTCTGGGCTCTAGGTCTATGGACGCCCGCTGGGCCGAGGTGAGGAAACTAGCTGACTGGGCTGAGTTTTATTTTGTTAATAAGTAATAATGAGTGTAGTGATTTTGCTTGAAACCCCAGAAAGTCTGCAAGTAGGTCTTGACAACTTAACTCTGCAGACAGGCAAGTTCTTTAAAGGAGTTAAAAACGTTCCTGAAGGCGCTCACTACCTTTACTATAGAGGACAGACCAGTGTGTCTGAGTTCATTTACCTGAACAAGTCTATAGAAGTCAGAAGGTGGAAGTCAGGCAGGTTTGTGAGCTTAAGTCAAGAAGAACAAGAAGTTTTTGAACAAGGAGTGCAAGAGTTACTTCCAGTATTGGTTCCTTACCCAAACGAGTCTTTTTCTGAGTGGAAAAAGCTAACTAGTTTCATTGACAAAGACTTAGTGGAGAAACTCAGACCTATTGGGAAAGTAATAACTGAAGACTCTGGTGTGTTTTACTCTACAGTGCCTAAACGAATAGTTAAGCCTGGAGTCAGTGGTTCTGACTTAACTCTGATCAATTTTGACAAAAGCTTTGCTTTGAAGCAGCTCATTGATCACGAGTACAAGCACCCCCAACAAGTTTTAGGAGAACTCCAGTTTGCTTTTATTTGCTTTATGCTAGGCGAGTCACTTGAGTCCTTCGAGCAGTGGAAAGGCCTTTTGAACTTACTTTGCAACTCAGAAGAAGCTGCCCAGTCAGACTCTTCACTACTAACAGAGTTCATTCCAGTGCTGTGCGATCAAATAGCTTCTTTGCCAGAAGACATGACACACGACCCTTTGTTGTCTTCAAGTTTCTTAGTTTCTGCACTGAGTTCTTTTATATGTATTCTAGACAACCCTGGACTGCCTAGTCTTCTGTTTAACAGAGGCCAAAAACTCAAAGCTTTCATCCACAAAAAGTTCGGAACGCTCTGCACTGAAGAAGAAGCCCCTGTAATAGTAGAAACTTAGCATTAGTAATTAGTAAAAGTATGAGTTGCCTCGTGTGTTTGGCCTGGCTTAACTTCTAAAGCTTCCTTGCTTAGGTAACACTCTTCGCATAACTCATAGGAAAAGCACTCGTTGCATCTGTACTTTGGAGATATTAAAGGAGACCTTCCGCAAGCCTGGCAAGTTGAGATTTTGCAGTTGTGCAGTGCCAAAGTAATCATTTCAATCTTGTGTTTTGAGTCGTGGCCTTTGATCTTTTCGAACTCTTTTAAACTACAGTTGAAGTAACAGTTCTGGCACAGTACAAGGTGGTTACAGTCTGCACATATAAAACAAGGCCCCAGTATGGGCTTCTGGTAGCACGACACACACCTTTTCCCTTCTTGAACTGGCAACCCAAACCCAGCTTGGGGCTGCTCGTGGGCTTCAAAGGTGTGGGCGAAGCACCCTGTTTTGGACTCTATGATTTCATCGTAGCAGTTTTCACAGTAGTCCACGTTCTCGCACTGCAAGCACTGGAACCTGTTGCCCCAAATAGGCTCTATGCCGCACCTATCGCACTTGTGGTAGTGATGCAAAACGTCTTTTTGGCTTTCGTTTTGAAGTTTAAAGTAGTCCGAGATTGTTTCATGCCGGTCACTCATGGTGCTTTCTATGCAGTCTTCACAGATGTCGAAGTTCCTGAACCTCCTGGACTTGTACCTAGGAACTCCTTCGGATATCTCTGTTTTGCACCTGTCACAAGTCATCATGTTCCTCCACTTTTCAAAGGCTTCGCCTATTTGGTTACCTAGAGATAACCAGCCAGGCCTTAAGTTGTGGTTTCTGGCAAAGACTTCTGCTTTCTTGGCACCTGGCATCATCAAGTCGATTAGTGTGTACAAGTGGTCGGGTTTCTGGGACTTCTTCCTCACGTCTGCAATAATTAAGTCGTTTGAAATCTTAGCTCTGAAGTCGCACCGCTCTCCAACTGGGCACTTGTAGCCCACTAAACAAGTTTCGGTTGAGTGCAGAAAGTAAAACCCATGGGAAACCATAGCTCTTTTGCCTCCTTGGGCAGTTTTCACCCAAACTAAATGCTCAACGCACTCATACCCCCACTTGTTTAAGCACTCGTAACCAGCATTGATGTTGCCACTGAGCACCCATAGAAAGCAAAAACCTTTCCTAGAAAGCTTTTCGAGGGGAATGTCCATGATTTCCTGGTTGGAAAGCGTGTCGTACTCTAAAGAAAACTTGTTGTTCGAAAACATGTAAGGAGAGTCTGAGTTCTTTTGGCCCCCTCTTATGCGCCAAGGGGGGTCTACTACTAGCACATCCAAGTGCCCATACTTCTCAACTAAGTATTCCAAATTGAAGTACCTCAGATCACAATTCACGTAGGTAGAAGACCCCAAACGGCTGAAGTCACCAGACTCTGCTTCGATTGTGTAGATCAATTCATCAAGTAACTCCTTTGCAACTAGAAAGGGGTCGTCTCGTTTGCGGACTATCTTCTTCTTAGGTTTGGGTTCTTTAGTTTTGGGTTTTTTAGATGGTTTGACAGCAACGAAAGGGTCTTTTTCTTGGCGGGGCTTTTTGATTTTCGATGGCCCAACGTAAGGAACGAAGGGTTGTCTCTGGACTCTGCAACGCTCCCTAAAATCAAACCTGTGCCCCCACAAAGACTTGTCGTTAATGTCTATTCCACGTTTGCGTTTCCCAACCATTATTACTTATTAAAAGCAATTGAGAACACTTCTGGGTACTCCTCTACAAATTCCACCTCCAAACCTTTAGTCAGTGACTCACTGAGTTCTTTCCAGTGGTGGATGTTTTGTTTAGGCAAAATCACTTTTTTCACCCCTTCGCGCTTAGCTGCTACCAGCTTTTCTTTAAGCCCTCCAATAGGCAGCACTTTGCCTGTCAGGGAAATCTCCCCTGTCATTGCTAGGTCTGGAAGCACCGGAGTCTCCAAAGCTAGCGAAAGCAGTGCAGTTGTTATAGTGATCCCTGCTGAGGGCCCATCTTTGGGCGTGGCTCCTTCTGGGACGTGGATGTGGATTGAGTTGTTGTCCAGAAAAGTGTTTCCTTTTCCAGAGGCAAACTTCCTGGCAAAGGTATAGGCAATCTGGATGCTTTCAGACATTACTTGTTTAAGGTTGCCAGTCATAGTAAGTTTGGGCTCGGATTCTTGACCTGCAAACTTAGACTTAGAGACTTCTATGTACAATGCGGAGCCTCCCATTGAAGTGTAGGCTAGTCCCATAACTACTCCTGCAGGCATCTTTTGGTAGAGTTTGTGTGTGGAGAACTCAGGCTGTCCTGCGTACTCTGCCAAGTTGTCAGGGGTGATCTTTATTACTTGCGACTCCCCTTCTACTATTCTGCGTGCTACTTTTTCGAGGATTCTGTTGATTTTCTTCTGAATTCCTCTGACACCTGCTTCTCTGGCGTAGTTCTGGATAAGTGCGTGCTTAGCTTCGTGGGAGATTTCGAAGTTGTGGGTTTTTTCTTCTAAGCTGGTGTTTTTCACAGCTTCTGGAAGTAGGTGTTTATTGAGGATTGCCATCTTCTCGTCAGCAGTGTAGCCTTGCACGTTGATTAGGTCCATCCTGTCTATCAGTATAGGACTTATTTCTTCAGGAAAGTTAGCTGTGGTGATGAACAGCACTTTGCTAAGGTCTACAGTGGTGTCTAAGTAGTGGTCTAGAAAAGAGTTGTTTTGGGAAGGGTCCAAAATCTCCAACAAAGCGTTTTCTGGTGACCCTTGGAACGCCCTTCTGCCCATTTTGTCTATCTCGTCTATAAGAATCACAGGGTTCTCCGAACCTGCGTTTTTAAGGGCAGATATTAACTTGCCAGGTTGTGCCCCAATGTAAGTTCTTCTGTGGCCTTTTAACTCAGAAACGTCTTCAAGTCCTCCCAAAGAAATCCTGAAGTACTTCCTGTTCAAAGCTTCAGCAATTGACCTAGCAATAGAAGTCTTTCCTACTCCAGGAGGACCTGAGAAGCACAGAATCTTTCCTTTAGAGTGTCCGCGCAACTTACTTACAGCAAGGAACTCCAAAATTCTTTCTTTTACGTCCTTCATTCCGTAGTGGTCCCTGTCTAGTATTTCTTTGGCTTTGCTTAGGTCAAAAGTTTCCTCAGTAAAGAGTCCATAGGGCAAAGAAGTCAGCCAGTCAAGGTAAGTCCTTATGATGTGGAACTCTCCAGACTGCTTTTCAGTCATCATGAGGCGTTCCATTTCTTCTTGAATGAGTTTTTTTATGTGTTCAGGAACTTCTTTGCCTTCTAAGTTGTTTTCGTACTTGACTCTAAGGGTTTCTTTTTCGTCCCTGTCCATTCCTAGTCTGTTTTTAATCAAGTTAAGTATTTCGCGGTACATGTGCTCTTCACTAGCTTTGGATATTTTCGACTGAGCTTCTTCCTGGAGGTCCCTCATGGCACTTCGCATTTGCAAGTGCTCGTCCACCAACTCTGTAGTTCTTTTGAGTCTTTCATAGAAACTTCCAGCTTCAAAAACGTGCTGCACCTTTTTAGTTTCGCACATGTAAGAAAGCATTGTTCCTACATAGTTAAGGAACTCCTCATCGTAGCGCATGTTGAACCGCTGGCCGATTATTTCGAGTGTAGCTACTTCTTGGTTGCTGAAGTGGTTTTTGAGCTCTTCGAGTTTCTCTACAAGGAGCTTCATAAAGGCTTGCTCGTCTTCTGAAGTAGCTTTTCCGCCTTCTTCGAAGTGCTTTAATCTCACTAGAGGAAAAGGAACTTCTTTAGAAGGTTCTTCAAGCACCTCTGTGTAAGTAACTCTGTTTAGGGGCTGCAGAGTTATAGTTCGGTCAAACTTGTTGAAGGAAGTTTTGCACACTGAGCCTACAGAGTAGACTGAGTCTAGACTTTCGAGTGGAAGAATAGAATGCAAAGCCATACTTTCTATTTCGTAACTCTCTTCTTTAGGCTTCATCACAAAGGCACCTACTTGGTCACTGTGGGGGTCTGCTGTGAGGAACCTAAAAAGTTCTGGGGACAGCCGGAACCTACTTGCATGCTTGGGAAAAATAGGGTGCCTAAGCACAGGAAGTGCCCGCACTACTTCGTGGGGTTTGGGTTCCTGGGTGTGCAATCCAGAGCCTTCTCCAAACTGGAACTCTTGGAAGAAACGGCGCAATGGCGAAGTTCTGATATACCTAGCAGCTTTCAGCATATTTATGGGACAGTACCCTTCGATTCCAAGCGCGCCTACACAGCGAATAAAGCCAACTCCTGGAGCATCTGGAAGTGCGATATACCGCAGAAATACCTTGTTTTTGTACAGTGACAGTTCCCACAAAATTCTTAAGTTGAGGGTGAGCGGGGATATGAAAATAAGCGAAGTGAAGCAATTACTAGGAAACAATTTTTCGCTGATGCTAAAAGGAGAACTTCTCCCAGAGGACAAGACCCTTGCAGAACTAGGAGTAAGTGAAAGGACCCTGGTTAAAGTGGTAGCAGAGGAATTCCAAAGCGACAAGTCTTCGAGCACATTCGACAGTTCTGCAGACAGTTTAGAAATTCCAAGAACTATTGGACCTAAAAAAGAAGAACAACCCAAACCAGCGAAACCTAGTTACGAGTCAACTTTAATAGAGTCTTTAGAAGAAGCATCTGGGATAGACTTGGAGTCCTTAGCTGCGCCTGACTTGGAACTAGAAAAAAAAAGCAAGCCCAAGAGTTCACTGTATTAATTTAGAATTTTACTTCTTCGCCAAGTTTCTTGTTTATTGTTTTGATATTGAAAGTTATCCCGTTGTCTATAAGGTCTCTTTGGATTTGGCCTTCCGACTCAATAGGGGACAGTATGTTGAGTACCCTGATGCTTTCCCGCACTACGTACTCTATGTAGGTGAGTTGCACACGTTCCTTGTTAGTGTTGTCTCGGTCCATAAATGACGACACAGGGATGCCTAGTTCCTTTTCCATGTCTCCTTGCAAAAAGAACTCTTCCGTCATGTTTTCTATCCATTGGCGGTACACAAACCACGGCCTTGCAGGCTTGCAGATGTCTGCGCAGTGCAAAGTGTAGGTGAGCAGAGTCACTCTGTCTTCCACGTTGCTTGTAGGGAACTTTTCACTGAGGATCTTCGTTTGAATCACATTGTACAGTTCGAAGTGGTAAGCAAGGTCTGAACGTAGCACCATGTAAATAAGCATCTTACGGGCCAAGCGGTAGTTTTTGTCATCGAGGAAGTCGAAGATTTCTTTGTCCTCAGACATCATGAGTTTGAACGCAGCAGCTACGTGGTGGTTTTCTAAAGGAGACAAGTCTGAGTACCTGATGGCTTTAGGGTGCTTAGTTCTAATGAGGAACTGGTTGTTGAGTCCAGGGTGTTCGTAGTCGTGGATAAAAGCTGCAGTGATTCCTATAACTATGTCTTGTTGGGTTAAGTAGTACTTGAGTCCAGCTTTTTCGTAGAAGTAGTGGGTGGCGTGCACAGTGTCTATGATATGTTCGTGTCTGTGGTAAGGATTGTTAATGGTGTAACCCAAGTAGAGTTCCAGAGTGAAGTTCATCCACTTGTCCATGTTAAAGTCATTATAGCTTTTGTAGATATCATACTTGAGGAACAGCTTCAAAGCCATAAAAGGAAAGCAGTAGTCCCCCGAAACAGCTACGAACTTGTTCATGTCCCAGTTCCACTCATCAACGCCCTCAAAGGCTTCTTGCATCTCGTTTACTTTTTCAATGTCTAAGGCGTCTCGGTCAATGGTGTGCGTAGTGAACAACTGAATCACTCTTTCTTTGTAAAACTCTGAACCACTCATTTTGATCTCAGCTGCACTTTGGCGTTGTCTTCTGAAAGTTTTATCTTCGCCCTTAGTTTCTTTTGAGGCGGCTTCACCTTCGAATTCTTCGTAGTCGTTTTTGATTTTTTTGCGCCAAAAGTTAACTTCTTCAGAAACTTCAGTTTCTTCGAAGGAGTCGTTGGAAGCCATGTAGAGTTTCCTAGTTTGAACCAAGTCGATGATCCAGGCTAGGTCTTGTTTTTCGTTTCTAGAAACAAACTTTTCGCTTTGGATTTCTTCTAGGATGTCCAAGACTTTAGTAACGTTGGAGCTCACACTTTGATCTTGGTTTCTGAGAAGCAGTAGTTTTTTCTTGCCTTCGCTTACTCTGCGCATTGCTATCACAACACGCACGAGTCTGAGGAGTCTCAGAATAGCTATTCCTTTGACTTGAAGTCTCATAATGCTAAACACAAAAGAAACCAGCACTACTACTGTGTCTAAGAAGTTCCAAGGGTCAAACAAAAACTCAAAAGTCCACGCAAAGAACCTCAAAAGGATTTCTAGCACAAAGATGCACAGCAGCACCAAGTCAGTGTAGTAAAAAAAATCAAGTGCACCGTCTGAATTCTGGATGTAGGGGTCCACTGATAAGTTAACTAAAATAAACACTGCATAAAACAACACCAGCCCTGTGATTCCGTATGTCATTGGTTTGGTCTGGAAAAAAGACTGCGTCATTCTCCTAATTTCCATCAGAAAGGAGTCATCGTTGATAGCTGGAACTACCTGCTCGTCCCTCCAAACGTCAAAGTCGCCTGGAAGCTTTCCACACCTTCTAAGCACCACCCACCAAATCAAGGGCTGCACTAGTAAAGACTTTACTTGGTCGATTAGTAAAGCACTTCCCCACTCCAACCAAATAGTATCTGGTCTTCCATATTTGTAAGCTGCTATCAAGCACAAAATACTTGTGAGCACTGAAGCTAAGAAGCAAATCGCTATTACCATTTCGCCTGTGCACTTCTTAGTCACTTTTCCACAGGAGGGTTCTTCGTCTTCTTTAAGACCTTCGTCTTCTCTCTTGAGTACATACTTTCTGTCAAACTCAGTGGGCTTGTAAGTAGTGTTAAGTGTGTAGTAAAGAGCTTGCTCTAGCATTAACTGGCCTAAGTTAGCTATTCCTATACTGATTAGCACTACAGTCCAGCTCCAGCACACTCCGTCACTCAAGCAGATTTCGTCCCACCATCTGTTTGGCTCACAGTCACTGTCAGAATTCACACACAACAAATCGAACTCGTAAAACTCGAACTTAGTAGAGTCCTGGAAGACTTGACACTCACTTCTTCCGTCCTCTTCGAAGTTAGGGTCTTCAGAGCCAGGCATTTTGCAAGACCTGAAACAGGTGTGCACGCGCCATTGTCGGTCAGTTTCTTGGTTGCTCCAGTCGAAGCCTTCGTTGTCTTCCATATAGTCTTTGCAGGTTTGGAACTCTTCAGTATTGGTGGCGGGGTACTTGAAGAGGTCAGTGTACTCGTTCCCGTTGTAAGTGATTGACACACCCGTTTCTTGGCCGCAAGTCAATTCTGGAAAAACGTCAGCTTGGCAGTAAGCCATGCACTGGTTTCTGCGCAAGCACAGGTCGTAAATTTCTTTGGTATTCACCATGTTCAGTGCACTTACAGCCATGAGCAGCATGATGGGCACTGCTATAAGTAATCGCGCTACTCTAAAGTACAAATTCAAACGCTGGTGAGGCGGAAGGTAGTTTTCGGGGTAAATAGTTTTCAGGAAGTCGTTGTTTTGCTTGTAGTGGTTTTTGAGGTCTGGAATGCGAACACTGCCTGTGTTCACAGTAAACAAGTGGTACCACATTTAGATTTTAAAACTGTTCTTAACTTAAAGACTCAACATATTTATAAATAGAAGAGCTAAGTGTTATTAAACCTTAGGAGGAGGCACAACATTTTGCCTGGGGTCTTCTTTTTTGGGTTGGTTGTCGTCCTCTTCAGTCATTTGGTCTCTATGCTGCTTAAAACTTACAGTAATTCCAAGTATGATATATACAATACCCACTATGATGTTGACCACGGACACTACTATTTTCCACCACTGATTCACTCTGAGTATAAGGGTTCCCATGCTGCTTAGGCCTTACAATATAAAGTAAACTCCTTTTCCAATATACTTCTTCAAAAAGGAAAAGTACTTCGCAATGTAGGGAATAGGGAACTCACACAAAATCCCTAGCACTCCAAACAGTCTAAGTAAGTTTTACATGAAGTAAAAAGCCATTACGAACTCAATGGGGTTGTCTATCCTCCAAGTTATATAGTCCATCAGCCCCACTAAAACCATTCCTAGCCCACCTACTATGCTTAGTGACTTCATAAGCACAGACAGCCTCTTATTGTCCAGGGTTTGCCCAACCATATTTAATGCTGTTAGCTTTGGTTCTTCCAGCCCTTGCGCTTGCTGAGACAGTTTACCTCATAGAGGTATGCAGGCACGGCGCTCGCTCACCAATTGCCTTTGACTTTCCTTGGGACAACTATGAACGGTGGCCTCAGGGTCCTGGGCAACTCACTCCTTCAGGGATGCGACAGCACTACCTCATTGGTCATGAGCTCAGGCAGCGCTACCAGTACTCTTTTTTGGCTCCTAACTACACCCAGCCTCAACTGAGGGTTGTCTCGACCGATGTAAACAGAACACTTCAAAGTGCTTTGAGTCAAATGATGGGTTTGTACCCACCTGGAAGTGGACCTTTGTTAAGGGAAGTTGGCCTTGAGCACGTGGCAGTTCCACCTCTCAACAACTCACAAATCATGGAGGAAACCATCAACAAGTTAGGAATGGACGCCTTACTCCACAAGACTCAGCTTGTGCCAATCCATACTAAAAAAATTTCAAGGGCCAACATTTTGCTGCCTGAAGAAACTTGCCAAAAGTACCAAAACGCCATAGCTTCACGAAGTAGTACTGAGATGTTACAAAGCCTTGTTAACAAATACAAAGAAACCGTTCAAGCAGTTATGGATTTCGCAGGAGTAAAAGACATGGAAACAGGTGTAAAGTTAACTCTCAGGATGTACGACTCAATAAAGTGCAACGACTTCCACAAGTACACTATACCTACAGACCCTTTCAACAAAGATTACTTTAAACAAAACGTGAGTGACTTCTACAATGAAGTTACTCAGTTCGTTTACTACGGAACTGACTTCGAACAAAGAGTTGCAGGGTCTGACTTTCTGTCTGCAGTAGTGGAGCAGTTTGAAGAAGCCCAAAACTCAGACTACTTAAGAAGGTTTATGTTTTACTCTGCCCATGACACTACTCTACTCAACGTTAAAGCAGCTTTGCAACTAGACACTTCAGAGCAACCTCCCTTTGCTTCCCAGTTGTTCTTTGAGCTCATGAAGAACGAAACCGGCTACTACGTCCAGGTAAGGTTCAACGACGTGCCTGTCAAGTTCCCGACTTGTTCTGAGTACACCTGCACTTACAGTGAGTTCAAAGGACACTTAATGAACAGGATTCTGTACAACGTAACTGAGGCTTGTACTTCCGGTAAAATTCCTGGAGTCAGCGAGCAGTCCTCTAAAACTTCGGACTTCGGAGGCCCAGGCGGTGACAATGGAAGCATGAAGTGGTACGCTTGGTTCGTGATTTTCTACTGCGCTGTTGTTCTTATAGGAGTATTGGTTTTAATTTACATCAAAAGAAGAAAAACTGCCTCAACTGAAGAACAAGCCATTCTCGCAATGCAAGAAGCTTAAGTTAACCACCCATCATACTCACAAACTCTTCAAAGTTGATTTCTCCGTCTCCGTTTAGGTCAACTTCTTTGATGATTTCTTCCCAGTAACCAGGGTCTGAAACTGTATGGTCGTGGTCCAGAACTTCTCTAATATCTTCTGGCGTTATTTTGCCTGAGTTTCTTAAGTCGAACCTTTTGAACGCGTTCCAGAGTTTTTCTTGGTTTAGGTACAGTTTTGCGTCCATCATTGCTGCTATAAACACGTTCATTTCTATATGCGACTTTTCAGTTGACAAGTCATTGATTAGCTGGACTAGAGTGTTATGGGGGATCTCACTGGAGTTCACTACATTTTGTATTTCTTCTATGCTTAGGTACCCGTTCTTCCCAGTGTCTATGCTTCTGAAGGTGCTGATGAGCTCTTCTAGCTCTTCACTGGAGCACTGTGTAGCCATGTAGTTAAGCACGGTCTTTTTGAGTTTATGGGCTCGTCTGTACTCTTCAAGTAGCTTTACTTCCAGGTTAACTTTTATGGTTTCAAAGTCTTCATAGTTAGTGATCCAGGGGTGCCTGAGCGCTTCTTCAGCAGAAATCCGAGTTTGGGGGTCCCTATCCAAAAGCTTCTCAATCAAGTCTTTTGCTTCGTCAGAAATGCTTTGCCAGATTTCCTGTGAAAAAGCTAACTTACCTTGTTTTACAGTCTGTATGATTTCTGCGTCAGTGTCTCCATCGAACGGAGGAAACCCCGAAAGCATAATAAACAAAATCACTCCTAAACTCCACAAATCACACTTAGAGTCGTAGTCACCTTGAAGCACTTCGGGTGAAATATAGTAACTCGACCCTATTTTTGTGTGGAACTTTTCCTTGTTTTCCACACTTTTTGAGAGTCCAAAGTCTATGAGTTTCAAAGTAGAAGAGAGCTTTTCTGAAGCAAACATAAAGTTTTCGGGCTTAAGGTCTCTGTGTGCAAAGCCTTTTTCGTGCATGAAAAGAACAGCTTCTAGCATTTGGGTCATGATTGAAGCAGCTTCTTTTTCAGAAAAGTGGCCCATTTCCATAAGCTTATCGAAGAGTTCGCCTCCTTCACACATTTCCATAACTAAGTAGATGTATCGGCTGTTTTCATAAACTTCGTAAAGTCTCACAATGTTAGGGTGGTCCATTTGTTTGAGGACTTTAATTTCGCTGTCAAGTATTTCTCTGTTTTTAACTCGGCTTTTGGGAATAATTTTAACGGCTCTTATTTCGTAGTCAGAGTACCTAGTAGCCATCCTAACTACTCCATAGCTTCCTTCACCCAAAGTAGTTGAGCTAATCATGTAGTGCTCTCTAATGTTGGAACCGTGGCTGATTAAATCTTCTCTTCTGACTTTAAAATCCATTTAACAAGTTTTATACCCAAACCTTTCAAAGTTTCTTTGAAGGACTTCAAACGCAATGGTGATCTTTCCAACGTTCTGAATAGATATAACTTCTCTGCCCTGGCCCTGGGCTATTGCTTCTGGATCTTCTTGGATCTGGCACTCTGCTCCGAAAAACTGACTTTTAAGCCTGGTCCACCATGAGTCTTTTAGTGGGCAAAACACCCCTACTTCAATTGAATGCTTCCCCGGAACTGTTGGCACGTGTGCACAAGCATACCCCTTCACTATTTCTTGGCCTAGTTTATTTGGCCCAATGAGTTCTATTACTACTTGAGGCCACCCTGCAGGTGAGTACCCTCTAAACAACAGGTTAAAAGGAATGTTCCAAGTGTACTTTCCGGAGTTCTTGCTTGAGTACTGTGCTGAGTTAGAACCCTCTCCCTCTATAAGTTCCCATTCAGCTCCCTTTACAAAGGTGTAGTTGAGTCTCAGTAAGTCAGAATTAAGGATTTCGCCACCTTCAACTTGTCCGACCACCATCAAGTAGAGAAAAGAAGCTAGTTCGGCTTCTGGGTCGTAAATCTCAGAGGACACTTTTGGCGGTTCTTCTTCGGCCACTTCTGGTTTGCTGTAGTCCTCCACAGGTCTGAAGTAACCCTTGGGAAGTTCCCTCCCAGTTTCAACTGCTTTAGTTTCGCCGTACACGAAATCCTCTGTTTTTTTGCCAAATATCACTTCCATAATTATGAAGCTAAGGAGTTATCAATCTTCCCCTGCTGAAAAGTCGAGTCCTCAGCCTGGCCAAAGATACTCTGAGCCTCAGATGGGTTACGTTATTTCTAGCCTCCACAACAAACTTCTTAACTTAGAACAGAAGTACGTGAGTTTCGTCGACAGATGCGCAAACATGCTCCAGGAGTCCCAAAACAACCTTTCTGGGAAACTCAGCTTCCAGGACAGCTCCGAAGAACCAAGCGGGTACGACCTCTTCAAAGAGCTTTCAGAGGAGCGCAAGAAACTCGACGAAGACCTGAACAATTTACTCTTGACCAGAAATGGGCCACAAGGCCCAGCTCTTCCCAAAGACTTGTTTCGAAGGATCTCAGAAGCAGTGGAGCAGTGTGAAGAAGAAGTTTGCGAGTACCTAGAATACTCGTGCTTAAGCCCTGTAAAAAAGAGTTTCTACGAAATGCAAAGTCGGATCTGGAACATCTTGTCCACTAAAAGAGGTTCTGAGGAAGCAACCTGGATAAGGGAACTCAGAATGCTTGAAAGCCAAAAAAGCATACTGGACACTCAACGCGAGGAGTACTCACAGAAATACAATAAAAACCTTCACGAAAAAAAATCCAAATACAAAGACTTACTAGACAAGTGCACCCAAGAAAAAAACTCACTCCAAGAAAAACTCAAACAAGTCAAGTCAGAACTTTCCAAAAAGAAAACTGAAGCATCCAAACTCGAAGAAAAGTGCAGAAGCATCCAAAAAAAGTTCGAAAACAAAAGAGAAGAAAACCTTACTTTGGTGAAGGACTTGTTTAAAGCTAACAACCAAATATCTTCTCTCCAGAGAAGAATCTCAGTACAATACTCGCCAGTTAAAACTTCAAGACCTTGCTCTCAGCAGTACAAGTCCTCTCCTAGGTCGCCTTCTTCAGACAACAACCGCAAACTCAAGTCAACTCTAATCCAACTCGAAAAACTCAAACAAGAAAGAGACGAACTTTTGGTGTGGAAGCAAAACTACCAAAAAACTGACAGAGAAAGACAAAAGCTCCAAATCAAACTAGCTAACTTGCAGAAAAAAGTCTCCAACCTGAACCAAAACATTAGACTGCTGCTTGATGAAAGTCTTAAGTCTGAGAAAACCAAAAACTTCAACCACTCCTACGACTTCCACAAAGCCCAAACTCTCAAAAGCTTAAAAGAAATCGAACAAGACAGTCCTTACCAGTCCAGCAAAGGTTTCTGGACCTCAAGAGTCTCATCTCCCAAAAGTCCTACTGAACTCTACAGACTCGAACAAATGCTTCAGCACGAAAGAATGAGTTCTGAAATGTACTCTGAAACACTAGAACTCAAAACCCACGAACTAGAAAACCTCAAAGTCAGTGTTTCTCAGTTACTTAACGACTCCTACGACTACTTTTTTTATAAGTTTTCTGAGTTAAAGAACTCAGCTAACAGTAAGTTATTTGAATACAAAGAAAAAATACGCACACTTTCAGGAAACATTGAAGTGCTTCAAAAGAACTCAGAAGAAAAAGCTATTCGCGACCACAAAAGACAAGAGTTCATTAAAAGCACAAATGAAGAACTCATTGAAACTAAGTACCAAAGAGACAGACTAAACGACAAACTCGAAACCATGCAGCAAAGCTTACAAGATTTAGAGGACCTGCAGAGCCACGTTAAGTTCCTTGAAAAAAGGAACCAAGAACTCAATTTCCAAAACAAAACCAAACAAGAAGAACTAGAACAAGCTTTTCAGAGTTCCCAAGAATCTGTAGAAACTCTACAAAACCAAAAAACTGAACTTGAAAACAAAACACAACAACTGAACAACGAACTTGGCAACATAACTGAAGAACTTAGAAGCTCACAGGCTAGAAACTCTGAGCTGCAAACTGAACTTAAGCAACTACAAAGTGAGTACGAAAACATCGAAAAGAGCCTCCAAGCGTTTAAGTGTTCTTATATGGACAAACAAAGCGAGTATGACGAACTAGTTTTGAGCTACGAAAATGAGATTTTTGAACTCAGTCTGTGCTTAAGCAATATTGCTCAGAAAAAACACGCAGACTATAACTCTGAAAACTTAAATGAACTCCAGAACTTGTTTTTTGAAAACGAAAAATACTGGAAAGACCAGTTAGAACACATGACTCTTGAGTTGAATCAGCTAAAACAACAAAATAACAACTTAAACTCTAAAACTCAAGAACTCAAAAAGCTGACTGCTGAAAACTCAAACTTAAAAGAAGAACTGAACTCAGTAACACAGAAACTAAGCGAACTGCAAACTCAAAGTAGCTTTTATGAATCTAAACTCAAAGAAACAGAACCAACTATTGATCGCTTAGAAAGTCAACTAAGAGTCCAAATCGGACAAAATAAGGAACTTAGTAGTCAAAACCAACAGCTTCAAAACCACTACTTAGAAGTTTGCAATGATTTAACTGGAAGCCAAAACAAAGTGAATGAGTTGGAAACTCAGAATCAGAGACTCCAAGAGTCCTACTCAGAAGTTTGTGCTGAGTTGAATGAGAGCCAAAAAGCAATAAGTGAACTAAAAACTCAGAACGAAGAGTTTCAAAAGTTATACTTTAAAGATCTAACTGAAAACAAAAGGATTTTAGAGAATCAACTTGAGGACCTCCAGAAACAATACTCAGAAGTTTGCAATGATTTGACTGACAGTCAAAACAAAGTGAATGAGTTGGAAACTCAGAACAAAGAACTCCAGAAACAATACTCAGAAGTTTGCAGGGACTTAACTGAGAGTCAAAACAAAGTGAATGATTTGGAAACTCAGAACAAAGAACTCCAGAAACAATACTCAGAAGTTTGCAGGGACTTAACTGAAAGTAAAAGCAATTTAGAGACCCAAATTGATGAGCTCCAAAAACAGTACTCGAAAGTTTGCAATGACTTAACCGATACCCAAAGCAAAGTAAAAGAATTAGAAACTCAGAACCAAGACTTCCAGGAGCAATACTCAAAAACCTCCAATGAACTAAATGAAAACCAACATAAAATAACCACCCTAGAAACTCAGAACCAAGAACTGCGAACACAACTAGACAAAGCCAACTCAGCCATACAAAAGCTAGAAACTAAAATCCAAGAAATACAAAAAACCAACAATTCACTCATAACTGAAAAAAACAACCTTCTAAACCTTCAACAAGAAAACCAAAAACTATCCCAGGAAATCACCTACCTAAAAGGATCCAACACTCAACTCCAAAACACAATCCAGGAACTCAAAGACCAACAAGAGACCAAAAAAGCAGACGAGTCAATGCAGAACCAACTAGAAGAAAAACAAGAACACATTGAAAAACTCAAAAGCACACTGAGCCTCACCACTCAGAACTACGAAACTCAAAGACAAAACTTGCTTGATGAAACAAACCAACAAGTCGAACAACTAACCCAAAAAGTAAGGTTCTTCGAACTAACCAATGAAGAGTTAAAAGAAGACACTAAAACACTAGAAACTCAGCTAGCAGTTGCCCGAGAAAGGAACCAAGCTTTAAAAAAGCAGTTAGAAGCTAGTGAAAAACTCAAACAAGAACTAGAAAAACACAGCTTAGCTCATTCTACTGAAAGCACCAACCAGAAACCACTTATAGTGTCTGAATTCGAACCTGAAATAGAAGAAATCACTAACCTTTTGTCCAACCTCAACTTTTACAAAGACACCAATGGAATTGAGCTTATCAAAAAGTTTGCAACTGACGTTGAAAGCACTTTTAAGCACATAGAAGGAACAAGCATCAACGAAGTATTTAAGCAAGTCACTGAAGAAAAACTCAACTTGGAACAAGAAAACCAACAACTACTTAAAATAAAAGAAGAACTGACTCAAGAAGTCAGGACTAAAAAGCAAAAGATTGACTCTGTATCTAAACAGAACTTAATACTCAAGTCTTCACTCGAGTCAGCTAAGAGCCGTGAAAACTTAGATGACGACACTCCACGCTCCATCACTGCTAAGCTACTTTTAAAGGTGCAAGTTCACAATAACGTCTGGGTCCTCATCAAGTACCATGAAACAGGGTCGTACGAGTGGCAGCCCCTAAACAACGTGACTTTTGAAGGAGCCAACGAAATGCCNTTAGAAAACCTAGACAAGTTGAAACAGAAACTCAACTTGCAAGACAACGGAACGATTACTCAGAAAGTCACTGAAATGCTAGAGTCTGAAGAAAAAAGGTCAATTGAGGAGTTGAGTTTTGGAGCTGAAGAGATGAAAGAGTCTTCAGGAATGGGTGACCTAGACATATCTTCAGTAATGGTTGAAGAGAAGTCCTCAGAAAAGGTCAAAGAACTCCAAGACAAACTCACTGAAAGAGAGTCTAAACTCGAACAAAAACGCAGAACGATCAAGCAACAAAGAGCTGAGTTAGACTTTCTGAAACAAGAAATCAGACAACTCCAAGAAAACCTAAAAGTAGCCAAGTCAATCAACCTAGACTACATTAAAGAACTTTTCCGGAACGTACTGGTTATGTTGCCAGTGTTAAGCACTGAAGGAGAAACTGCGTTGGAGTTGTTAATAAGGGTCTTGGAATTTAACTCTGACGAGAAACAAGAAATTGAAAACATGAGAAAAGACAAAAAACCCAAAAAGATCTTTGGCTTCTTAAGAAAAGACTAATGCTAAAATTAATACCCCCATAAATGGAAATCACCCTTCCTAAAGGTAAAAAGATCACCCTTGAAAGCTTGTACACTTCTGAACATCGCATAAGAGAAATACTTCTCAACAGTATTAAAAAGCACTCAACTGGGAAAAAACCTTTTAAACTCAGAATAACAGGGAAGTTCTTGTACCTAAACGAGCACATGGACTTAGTTCCAGACATGAACACTCAAGCCATGAACTTACTCAAGACTTGGAAAGAGCTATCCCCTCAAGACAGACTTCACTGGGAGAAACAAGCTAAATTTGTAGTCGAAGCTAAAAGTGCCTTTGATGTGTTTAAGTTAAAACTAGACAAAGAAGCCAAAAAGGTTTCCCGCAAAAAAGGAAACGAAAAAGACATAGTGGCTGAAGCTTGGGAAAAACTAGACAACCAAAGCAAGAAAAAGTTCCAACAAGATTACAAAAAAACTTCAGAGCTAGTTAAAAAGTTCATTCCTGACATATACTGCAGCAAAAGTTCACAGAAAAAACCAGACAACTACTTCAAAGGTAATGGGAGAGTTTATTCATACATAGCTCCTAGCCCAGCAAGGGCCCCAGTTATCTTTTACATAGTTGACACAGAGAACCTTCCTATTTATTCTCTGTTTTATGGCTACCAACCCTTCTATGTAAAGGCTAAAGAAGACTTTGAAAACTTGCCTAAAGAAGAACAACAAGTCTACACAAAGGCTTATGAACTAGACAAGTTCAGACTGGAAATCGAGTCTGCTAAAGGCTGCTGTGTGGCTTATGCAAAAGCCCTTGAAAAAAAGATAAGTTGGCATAGTATATATAAACGACCTTTAGCCAGCTCTGTAGGAACTGTGCTTAGTAATATTAACAAAGTAAGTGTCCTTACCAGTGTGTTTCCTGATGACTTGTTCAACGACTTAGTTAACAAGCTGAATGAAACCTCTGAAGTTCAAAGTTTCAAACACAGCATAAAGGTTCTGAATTCCTTTATCAAGTCGCTTCCAAGAGATAAACCTAAGTTCCAGTATATATTCAACACAATAAGTTTAAACAGCACTACAATCAACCTTTATATAATTAAACAAGGGATTCTGCACTGTGAAGAATGGGAACCTTGCAACTCAGAAGACACTGGGTATGTAAACTTCGAGTGCAAGTTCATGAAGTACCCTTCAAGAACTGAGATGTGCACTTGCACAGAAGTAAGTTTGTACGAAATTGAAGACTTAGAGTTCTTAAGTACAAATCCCACTAACAAAAAGAAACCTAGGAAGTACAGTGTTGATTCTTTGGAAGATCCTTTAGACCATGTTATAAGCTGGACTCCTACCTAAGTTAAGTATTTGTTTGTGTTTAGTTCTTTTAAGCTAATACACCTCTTAAAGACCTGGGGCTTATTGAACCCTAAATATATTGCTATTAGAGGACCAAAAAGCATCTGAAGCATTAAGAATTCGCCTAGAAGAGACTTCGAGGAAATAGAAGCCTACTTCTTAACTAAAGACTTAGAAATCACCCTTAAAGACTCCAAACTCATCAAAGACTGGCCACAACCTCTGTGGAAAAGTCGACTCTAAAGGTGCCAAAATAAGTAATATAATTAGATATGGGAAACAATTGCTGCCAAAGCGAAAAGCCCAGTGCAACTCCTAAACACTCAGTAGTGTGTCCCAGCCCTTCAATTCCAAACATGCACCCTAAAGTTCACAGTTTAATAGACAATGTGTACAAAGGAAAAAGCCAAGAACTAACTAGCATAGACTTCTCAGAACGCAAAATAGGGGAAGAAGGTGGCCGGTACCTAGCTGTAGTACTTCCTTACTGCACCCAACTCACACAACTCTCGCTGAATAACTGCGGCTTAAGAAACCTGAGCATAGACTCCATTACAAGTGCTTTAAAGAATTTGCCAGAACTACAAATTTTGGAACTAAGCAACAACCCACTAGAAATACAAGGTAGCTTTTTAGTAGGAGAAGCTGTACATAGCTTAAGTAAACTCCGTAAACTAAGCCTTGAAAACTGCAGAATTCAAATAGGAATCGAAGGACTCAGTAAAGGCCTCATAAGATGCAAATACTTACTAGAACTAAACCTAAGCCAAAACAAACTAGGTTCAGAAGGAGCTAAGTCGCTTAGCAGAACACTCAGAAGCCTACCTTCACTAGAAGTACTGCAGATTGTAGATAACAATATAGGCACCGAAGGAGCCCGAGCCCTAGCACAAGGACTTAAGTTGCTTGACCACATGAAGAAACTGATGCTTTCCACTAACAACATAGGAACTGACGGAGTCCTAGAAGTTTGGCCGTGGCTGCCAAGCACCCTAGAAGAAATTCACCTTGAAAACAACCTCATCACTGACGAAGGAGGAAAAAACATCTGTTACGACTTGCTTAGGTTCAGTAACCTCAAGGTGCTTATGCTGGACAGAAACGAGTTTTCCAAAAAGACCGCAAAAGGCCTCATTGAGGTGCTTCCCCAACTCCGAATAAGTTTGCTAGGTCTTTCAGAATCAGGACTTTCAGAGCAAAAGAAGGTCCTGAGTATGGCTGCTATGGACTGTGAAATTCTTTTTTAGTACTTAATGTTTAATAATGAAAAACAAAGAAGAAAAAGTTGCCTACCCCGACTCAGCTGAAGTTAAAAGTCTAAACAAGTTCTACTCAAAGTCACAAGTCTTCTCAGACTACACTTGGAAAGGCAACCTCCACCCTATTCCCAAAGTCAACTCTAACACCGAAAGTAACTTTTCAGAAATTTACAATTTACTTGAAAAGAGCTCTCGCTACAACTTAGAACCTATTGGAGAAACTAAAAGCCCATTTAAAAGCATTGCAGAACCTAGTGAAGGCTTTGAAAGAAAACGCATCACCAGGAAACCCCTTAATTCTATAGAGAGCATTAAAAGCCACCTAGAGTCACTTGAAAAAGCAAAAAGCACCAAAGAAGTCCTGAAAAAGTCCCAAAAGTTAATATCTGAAGTTCCTAGTAGACAACTTTTTAGCACTCAAAAGTTTGACTTCTTACTCAAAGAACTCTTTACAGCAGAAAACGTGTTATCAGAAACTACCACTAAAAAGAACAGTGAACTTTACAAAAAAGCCCAGCAGTTCAAGTCTGGCTACTCACTTAAAAAAGTCAAAGAACAAGAAGACTCAGCTGTCTTACAAGAAAAAAGACCGAAACTCATAAAAGTAATCACCACTTAGAAAAACTCTAACGAACCAAGTTTTTCCTCAAGTTACATCCACAGCTTTAAACTACAAGACAAAGAAAAACTGAAGTCCCTAGGCAACTCTAGCGCAAGAATTCCATTTACTCTTTTTAGTAGAAGTAGTAACTAACATTCTTAGAATTTAATGGAAACTGAATATTCAAAAACTGAAGAAACCAAACCAAAAGAACCCAGCAACTTATCTGAAAGAGTTGAGTTTATTTTTTCAAAGATCCAATCTTCTTACACATACTGGAGCGCCAAAAAAGCCATTAAAGAAGAAATAGTCAAAACCAAGTACAACCCTAGTGAACTCCTTTCGTCACTTCCTAAAATCGTAAGGGAAATTGAAGCTGACATCAAAATCAAAAACAAAGTCAACGAAGTGTACTCCTCTATGCTCTCCCAAGACCTAAACAACGACTTTGCAATTGCCCTTGTCAACGGACTCGACGCCTCCCGCCCTATTCCTGAGTTGCCTCAGTACTTCACTCAGTTTTACTTTGAACCTTTAGAGTCAGTAGCTTCTTCCCGAGTGGAGTGGACCCAGTACTTAAGAAGCCGCATGCTTACAATAGCTTACGACGTAGACAAGCCTTTGCTGCGTCCACGCACTGAACAGTGGCTGTACGCCCTGCCTAAGTCGGCTCCTGAAGATAGAGAAGACGAAGACAGGTTTGAAAGCAAAAAAGAGTCTGACATTCCTTGTGTGTTTGACTCTATGGCTTTCTTGAACGCAATCCTAGCTATTAACAACGGAAACTACAAAGAAAAGTTGTTTGAGTGGGGAAGTGTGAAACTTAGACTTAAAGTCCCTTCGATGGACGCTATAAGGACTGAGTACGAGGAACTAGAAGTTAACTACAAACAGATCGGACTAGACGAAGACAGAGTTTTCATCGAAGAAAGATCTAGTTTAGCTGAAAAGTTACTTAAAAAAGACTACGTGCCTTACCTGACGCAGTTTGCCAAAAGAGGGGTGCCTCCAGGCATCAGGGCTAAAGTCTACTCCAAAGTGCTTGATGTGAGTTCTAAAGACTACAGCTACTTCGACTACTTGTTAAGCCAAGTCCAAAAGTGGGAACTTTCCATTGACAAAATTCTGCAAATTGACGTGCAGGAATGCTGTGACGACGAAAAGTACTTTATCTTTGAAGAGTACTTGGAGAAGTTAGTGATGTGCTTCATGAGGGACCCAGCAGTTTTTGAGAACCTCAAGTCTCTGCCCAACCTGCCTTTGACAGGTATTGCCAGCAACGGGAAACCAGTAGGAAGCATCCCTCCTTGCACAGTCATTCCTTGCCAGCACTTTTCTAGACTTGCGGCTCCTTTCACTTATATTTGCGATCGGCCTGAGGAGTCTTACTTGATTTTCAGGAACTTTTACTGTAAGTACTTGTGTTACCTGCACAGTTTAACTAGCCAAGAAAAAGGAATCATTAGTTTGTGTAGGTTGTTTGAAAACACTTTGCAAGCCTACGACCCTGACTTGGTGTTTCACTTGACTCAACTCGAAATAAACCCCTTGAAAATAGCTTTTCCGTGGCTTTTTTACAGTTTTGTTGGGACTTTAGAAGTGGACCAGGTGTTTTTGTTATGGGACAGAATCATAGGGTACGACTCCTTGGATATCCTGGCACTTATGGCAGTAGCTTTGTTTATTTACAGAGGAGACATGATCATGCAGTCTACTACTGAAGAAGAAATCCAGGACTTGTTTTATGAACTCTCTCATGTAAAAGTAGTTCCTATTCTGCAGCACTTCTTGTTCGTTGATAAGCATATAGTTTAATTATAATTACAGTTCAGGCTCGGTTTTCTTTAGTTTGGTTAGGTTCCTCTTCTTCTTCCTTCTGTCTTTGGTCTCCAGGCGAAACCCCAGTTACGTAGTAGGCTCCCATCAATCCTGTTTCACTTGTCTGAGGGATTCCTCTTCCTTGGAGTTGAGCAAACACTACCCACTGCGAAAAGAACTCAGAAAAGTAATTTCCGCACTTTATAAACATATTCGCGATGTTTTCTAAGCAGGAGTCGACCAACTTGAACACATGGGGAACTATTTCAGAGCAGCATTCAGAAATGTTTTCGCACTTTTCAAAACAAGAACACAGTTTTTCACAGGAAAAGTCTTTACAGCACTCTTCAAAACAAGAACACAGTTTTTCGCAGGAAAAGTCTTTACAGCACCCTTCACAGAACTTGCAATCCTCAACGTTGCAGGACTCAATAACCAGTAAGCATGGACAACACAAGCACTTAGTCAAGTCATCTGACATTATTACTTATATAACAATGTAAATTGTGAGGGTTACAAAGAAGCACAAGTACACCAAAACAAGAACTAACCCTTGCATGTTAGTGATTCTTCCTTTCAAACCTACTCCAAACAAAAGTCCCACTAGAATAGAAGCCAGTAAAAAGAAAACAGCTATAGTTAACACTCCTTCCTCGAAAATGCTGAACTCAACTCTTTGACTAAAAGTAGAGTACATCAATGCTAGTCCTAGTCCTATAAGCATATTGAAAAGAGGCCCTGCGTAGCAAGCTGTAAGTGCTGTCTGACTCAGGCCTATCTTCGCAATGGCTTTGTTAGCCCAGAAATCCCCTGCTGAGTTGCCCCAGGCCAAAAAAGTCATTCCTAACAAAGGAATGGGCACTTTTAAAAGCAGTCCCACTAAACTTAGCAAGTCCACTACGTAAGAGCATATGTTGCATATCCACAAAATAGACATCACAAAGGCCACACAAGAAAAAACCCAGTTGTAACTAGGGGGCTTAGAAACCTTAGTTGTGCACCAAATAAAACCTGAGCTAGTTAAAGAAAGCACCAGTCCCAACATCCACACAGGAAAAGGCCCTACACTAGAACCCAGGAGTTCCTCTGTAGTAAGTAAAAACAAAGCAATAAACAAAGGCACTGCACTAGCTTTGTCCCTACTCCAGTTAGCTTCAGTATAGTAAGGAATCGTAAGTTCCCTGAAAAGATTTAAAGGAAACAGCACTATAAAGAGTATTTGCTCTGTTATCGAAAGACTTTCAAAAGACTTTTGGGAGTGCTCAACAAAGTAAGTGAACTTAAGCATGCTCCACTGAAGGTTGGAAGAAAAGGAATGGGGTTTGCTTTCCATAATTGTAATGCTTTGGCAGTGACTTTCTTCTACCTTTAAGTAGTCGTCAATAATGCTTCCCCACTCCACAAAGTTAGACTGCAGCACTGGCATTTCCAGCTCTTCTTCTTGCTCTTTGGGGCCTTTAGACTCCTTTTCCATGTACAACACCAAACACACATAAACTATGTAAATCAATGGGAAAAGCGAAGCTTCAAGTATGCCTATTTCTCCTATGGCTCCGTAAGTAAGTATCAGAAGAACTGTCAGTAAGTAAAACCCTACGTCCCTTACTAATTTATCAGTGGGCATCTGAATCTCTCCTCCTGAGTACACAACTGAACTAACCACTACTGCTGTTACAAAGAGTCCTGCACCCACTAGCCCTCCCAAAGAAAGGTAAATCTTGAGTTTGCTAGCAGCCAGCAAAGAAGAAAACACGTCTGGAGCCCCGTTTCCAAAAGCAAGAAGTGTGACTCCAGCTAAGCTAGGACTCAGATTCATCTTGTCAGCTAGGTCGGACAAGCTGGGAGAAAAGTACTCATCCGCAGTAGTCCCTAGTAAATACACAAACAGAACAAAAAAAACTATCAGAAACACCCAACTCCAAGGGCTCTCATTCAAAGTGCAGAAGTAAAAACTAAACATCCAACTGCAGTTGTTTTGTGCGTACAAGCAGTGGTCCTCTGATGAGAATACATCTTCACACTCTGCCATTTAAATAAAGCTTTTATTAGTGTTTCTTGAAAAAGACCTTAGTCTATGTTTGCTTGGTTTGGAGGTTCTTACTTGGATGCTTTTTTTGGTTCTTATATTTTTGGGAGAGTACATTTCCCAGGGACTGAACTGGAAACGAATTAAAGGAAGTTGTTTTGACTTTCTAGTGCCAGGAGTTGACTTGTTTCTCAAGGTGTTTCCTAACAGTGTTTTCTTATTTGGTGAAGGATTAGCCACTTGGGACTTAACAGTGTTAAGACGTGTTACTAAGTCCTCGTAGTTAAAATGTGCTCCGTATCTAGTTTTTTCCAGTGGGTTTTTCTTAGGAAATAAAAAGTTTTGCTTCTTAGGGTTGTACATATTGTAAACACTTAAATGGAACACATAGCGGAAACTGATATAAGCCCGGGAATGAAGGAGTCTAAGTACTTACTAGAGCAGCTAAAGACCCTTATTCAGAAGAAGCACTTGTTAGTTAAAAGAGGGAAAATACTCAATAGACAAGTCTTTCGTTACTTTTGCTTGCACAAACAAAACCTGGTGTACTACAGAAGTTTGCGCTCAGAGTTTAGCTCAGTTCCCGTAAACTTGACCAAAGCTATAGCAGTTCCTTCTAGTTTTAAAAGATACCGCTACGCTATTAAAGTAAATACCCACAACTTCCAGAAGAAGTTTTATATTTTGCCAGAATCCTACCAAGAACAAGTTCTCTTTATGATGTACTTAAAGTTCGCTTCTAACGGTCAGGTTTCTCAAGTTCTTAAAGAAGACTCTAACTACTCTACTTCTGAACTCAGACTTTTTGAGGACATCAGTTCTCCTGTGAAAGAAAAGTCTCCAAGTCCACTTGAGTCTGAAGAAGAAATAGAAACACCTGAAGAAAACCAAGCCCAAGTTGTCCCCATTACAAACATGCGGCCTGCTAGCTTGAACGTAACTAAGTCGTTAGTGGCTGAAGAAAAAGAAAGTTACTGCCAAACCACTCGCGAGAAAACTCCAGACTTTGCTTTTTTCGAACGGAAACAGTCTGGGTTCAAGTTGCCTCCAGTGCAAACTCCAGAGTCTATTAGACAAACTGGACTGAACTACTTACTTAACTTCAAACTAGAAAACGCCAAAAGGTGCTTCAGTGTGATGAAGCATTGCGACTTAAGGTGCAGTTTGCACTTTGCAGAGGTAAGCATGTTCAGAGTGCTGGTCACAGGGCGGAAAAGCGACGTAGTCAGTTGCACAGAAGCTATTTCAGAAGTAGAAAGGACCCTTTGCAACCTCTCAGAAAAGCACTCAGAAGTGATAATGGCAGAAACTAACTTGTTTAAGAGCATTTTGTTGTTACTAAGTGGACAGAAGTTAAAGGCGTTTATTACTCTGCGACAAGCTTGGAAACTCTACAAGAAGTTCGAAAACCGACTAGAAAGAGTAGAAGACCTAGACATAAGAGGAAGGGTTTTGTTCGGGTTGGGACTGTTTATGCTGTTTTTGTCTTTAGTTCCTTCTTCTATGTCGACTTTGCTTAAACTTATTGGGTTTTCAGGGTCCCGCGAAAAAGGAGTGGAGTTCTTGGAAGCATGCAAAGACACCAAAACTTCCCGGTCTGTTTTTGCAGCTGTTACTTTGGGACTATACCATATAGACATGGAACCTAACATTGAAAAGTCAAGTTACTTACTTAGTCAAGCAGCAGAAGAGTACCCTGGTTGTGTGTTGGTCCACTGGGTATACAGTGTGGTGGCTTGGAAAAACAACCACGTAGACTCAGCTGTGCAGAAACTGCACCAAGCTTTAGATTGCTGTGGAGAGACACTTGCACCTTTGGCTGCTTTTATAAAGTACGAACTTGGTTGGTTTTACTTCCTCAGAATGGAGTGGAAAAAGGCCCAAATTCAGTTTTCTGAAATACTGGGAGACAGTTTGTCACTGAGTTCAGAACTTGATGAGTACGTAAAAGAAGCCTTGGCTCACGGAAAGATTGCTGAGCATAGAGAGGCTTCTTTTGAAACACTGTTTATGCGGAGACTCAGCAGTAAGAAAAAAACCAAACCAGGCTGGACAGAGTGCTCGCAACCCAAAAATGACAGAGTGTTCATTCCACACAAAGCTTGTTTGATTGCTCAGTTAGCAGGGTGCTTTGCAGCTCAGAACTTAGACAACTTAGAGTTTTGGCTTAAAGTTTGTAAAATAGCTGCCTTCACGCCAAGTGCCTCTAAAACCAAACTAGACGAGGACTTTGGATCGTTAGCTCAGGTTTTTTTAAATAGGGAGCACAGAGAACTGCTGCCTTTTGAAGTAATTTACTTTTTGAAACAGCATACAAAACTAGTTTCTTGGATGCTAGACTGGATACTCGACAAAGCAGAAGAAGTCCTTGAAAAAGTGTCTAACAACAACGACTTTTTAGTAGAGTTTTGCTCTGCCAAGATGCTGCAAATCATGGCTTTGAGTCTCGACGGAAGCACTGACGAAGCTTCTGAAATCGCTGATGAAATGCCTAGTTACTTATATAGGCTGCCAAGTTGGGGAGTATACTTAGCTCCCCACACTTTGTACTGGAGTGCCAGGGCCTATGTTGCTGAACTCAGGTATGAGGATGCTGTTAGAGTTCTCAAACAAGCAAAAAAGTATAAAAAGTACATCTTCAACATCAGAGGAAAGATTTCTAGAGTCATGCAAGACACCCTAAAGCTAATGTAACTTTTGATATAATATGAATCATCCTGCAGGTTGTGGTGAGTTTGCAAAAGGAACTTATTGCCAATTTGTATTCACAGACCTTAGCAAGTCAATTGAAACCAAGTTATCTAACTGACGGAAACCCTTTTCTTATCAGATAACCATTTTTGTACAAAAACTAGAGAAAGTAGTAGTTAAACTTAACAAATATGAAATTTCTGATAGGAATCTGTATATTTGTATTTATAACTTCTGCAGCCAGGACACCTGGAAAGGATTGCTTTGAAGGCAGGCCAAATGCCTTCATTTGCAAAGACAAAATAGAGTTTAGAAATGACTGCAACGTGGATGAAATTGAATATAACTTCAGTGATGACATAGAACCTATAAATTTTTATGCAATCAAATGCGCACCTGAAGAATTCGAACCTAAGGCTTTTGAACAAGGGAGAAAAGAAGAGGAACCAAGGGAATTCAATGAACCCAAAGCACCCAAAGTAGACATTGAAGGCATCCAAAACAGCAAAGGCACTATCAAGGATGGAATAAACAAAATCTTCGATGAAGAAATGCTCGGAAAAAGAGCCTCCAAAGCTAAAAATAATTTCAACAAGTTTCTGGACCAAGACAACTTTGATTCTGATGATCATTAAGACTAAGTTAACATAACTAACTTATTACCATATTTGAATTTCCTACAATTAAGCTACAAACCTAAGTGGAGTACTGAAATGAGCTAATAAATGAACTTAGTAAGACTATTATTTTCTCTTTGTGTATGCTTTATAGCATCAGCAAGTGACCACTGCTACAGCACAGACATTATCAAACCAGGAGACTCCCTTAAAAAGTACCAGGGCTATGACTTTTGCACCAAGCCTAAGTACAAAGCTCCTGAAAATTGCTTATGGTATGCCATTCGCAAAAAGATTGATGGAGAAATAGTTTACCATTACAGGTTATTCTGTAGAGGAGATAGAAGGCTTCATCGTTTCTGGCGCTATTTTGATAGGGACGACGACGAAGACGACTACTGGGACGACGACGACGATTGGGATGACTATGACGATTGGGATGATTGGGATGACCGGGATGACTGGGATGACTATGACGACCGTGATGACTGGGATGATGACTATCTAAGAAGGCGTTCTTATGGGAGAACTAGATACGATGAATACTTGCATTGGAGAAGGAGAGGATACTAATAAGTTTTATAAATAACTAATTTAGTTATAAACTTGTTGTTTACCTTAAAAACGCATATAATCTGAAATGTCTGAGCAAGTTGAGACTCCGCTTCTAGACAAGCAAAAGAAGCCCACTGGAATGCTAGGTAAGGACCCTGAAATCTCTAGCTCCGACTCAGCCAAGATTCCCTTTGCAAAACTTTACCAATTTGCGGACTACAAAGAAATAGGCCTACTAAGCCTAGGGATACTCAACATTACAATATACTCAATTCTGCCTATCTTCTTAGCAATTCAGATAGGAGAGATCATAGAGGCGATGCAGAAGGTCGACACAAGCGAAAATGACTTTTACGAAGAAGAAAAAGAAATTGCGATAGTAAACTTCGTATTAGGAGCCATAACTGTGGTTTTTAGTTGGATTTCTGTGGTTATCTTTATAAAAGTAGGCAACAAACAAGGGCTTAAGTGGAAAAGCGCTTACTTCACTGCAATAGTGAATAAACCTGTTAAGTGGTACGACAAAAACAACCCTGCAGAGCTCGGAAGCACTATTGACTTAGACTGCGACGCTATTGAGCACTCTTTAGGGGAGAAGCTTTTGTTTGTGATTTCTGCAGTGGTTTTCTTCACGGCGAGTTGGGTGCTAGCTATAATCATTAACCTTCAATTGACACTGATTGCACTGATTGCAGTGCCTTTACAACTAGGGGCTGCAATTATGGTGCAAAGGGCTTCAGTGAAGGCTGCTAAAGAAAACCAGGAAAAGTACAAAGTAGCTGGAGGAATAGCAGAAGAAAGCTTGGAAGGTGTGAAGACGGTAGCTAGTTGCAACGCACAAGAAGCTAGAGCTAAAGCTTACCAAAAGGAACTAGAGCCTTTGAAGAAGCTAACTACTTCTATGGGGTTCATTCTTGGACTGGGCTGGTCTGTTTTCTTTTTTGTGTTGTTTGTGTTGTCAGGAGTATTGTTTTATTTTGGGTCAGTTTTCATCGACGACAGCCAAGAAAACTGGACTAACGGAGAAGTTGTGGAAGCTAAAGACATAGTTATTTTGTTTTTTGCAACTGCCTTGTCAAGTTTCACTTTAGGAACAGCTATTCCTTGTTTGCAGTACATTGAAAGCGGGAGAGCTGCTGCTTACAGAGTTAGCCAAACTATTGGCAATACTAAGAAGTACGATGGAAACAGAATAGCTGAACAGGTCGAAGGCAAGGTTTCTTTTGAAGACGTTCAGTTTGCTTACCCTTCTAACAAAGAAATTCCTATTCTCAAAGGAGTTACTTTCGATCTTGAGTCTGGAACTTCAGTAGCTATAGTGGGTGAAACTGGGTCGGGCAAAA
>PR_CR_10_Liq_1_inCRDRAFT_1000256_pt1 | contig 33366 bp, 26 predicted proteins | sample PRCRCaboRojoPR_3_FD_10241 | JGI IMG/M metagenome (IMG submission 10241)
ACTGCTCAGCCCTCCGGCTCGAAGGCCAGCGAGATCGAATTGATGCAATAGCGCTGGCCGGTGGGCCGCGGGCCGTCCGGAAACACGTGACCGAGGTGTGCGCCGCAACGGGCGCAATGCACCTCGGTGCGTGTCATGCCGTGGCTGGTGTCCGTCTCGGTCGCGACGGCGCCATCGACGCTCGGCTGCCAGAAGCTCGGCCAACCGGTGCCGGAGTCGAACTTGTGCGCGGACGCAAACAGCTCGGCACCGCAACCGGCACAGCGATAGCGTCCGGCGTCCTTGGTTGCCCAGTAGGCCCCGGTGAAGGCGGGCTCAGTCCCCTGTTGGCGCAGGACACGATATTGTTCTGCGGTCAGCTCGCTACGCCACTCGGCATCGGATTTTTCGATCTTTTCGGTCATCAGNCTCTCCTCACAACGCATTGGCGGACGATGAAACGACTNCCCACCACATGACGNCAACGCGGCTCTGGCCGGATACGGTTGTGAGCGCAACCCCAGCGCCGTTATACTGACGGGCTCGCCCGTTCAGCCATCGGGCACCCCCAAGAGGCTGAAAGATAACGGAAACCGCCATGCAAATCAGCTCGTTCCAACCGCCCGTACGGACACTCATGGGGCCGGGTCCCGCCGATGTCCACCCACGTGTGAGCGCAGCGCTGGCGAGACCCACCGTCGGCCACCTGGATCCGGCGTTCGGCGCCATGATGGAAGAGCTGAAGTGCCTGCTGCGCTACGCGTTCCGTACCGACAACCCCCTCACCATGCCGGTGTCGGCCCCGGGGTCCGCGGGTATGGAGACCTGTTTCGTCAACCTGGTGGAGCCGGGGGATAAGGTGGTCGTCTGCATCAACGGCGTCTTCGGCGGGCGCATGCGCGAGAACGTGCGGCGCTGTGGCGGCGAGGCCGTCGTCGTCGAGGACGAATGGGGGCGGGCCGTAGACCCGCAGAAGCTGGAAGACACGCTCAAAGCCCATGCGGACGCCAGGCTGGTGGCCTTCGTGCATGCCGAGACATCCACCGGCGCCTGCTCGGACGTGAAAACCCTGACCGAGATCGCCCACCGTCACGACTGCCTGACCATCGTCGACGCCGTCACGGCCCTCGGCGGCTCGCCGCTGGAAGTGGATGCCTGGGGTATCGACGCCATCTACGCCGGCAGTCAGAAATGCCTGTCCTGCACGCCGGGCCTCGCCCCCATCAGCGTCAGCGAGCGGGCGCTGACCAAAGTCACCGGCCGCAGCACCCCGGTGCAGAGTTGGTTCCTGGATCTGAACCTGGTGCTCGGCTACTGGCAAGGCCCGACGGGCGGCGGCAAGCGTGCCTATCACCACACGGCACCGGTGAATGCGCTCTATGGTCTGCACGAGGCCCTGGTAATGCTCACCGAAGAGGGCCTCGAGGCGGCCTGGGAACGGCACTATCGTCACCATCTGGCGCTGCGCGCCGGGCTCGAGACGCTGGGTCTGGAGCTCGTGGTACCGGAGGCCGAGCGCCTGCCACAGCTTAACGTCGTCGCCGTGCCCGGCGGCGTTGACGAGGCGGCCGTGCGCTCGCGGTTGCTCAGCACCTACGGCCTCGAAATCGGCGCCGGGCTCGGCACCTTCGCCGGCAAGGTCTGGCGCATCGGGCTCATGGGCTACTCCAGTCGCGCCGAGAACATACTGCTTTGCCTCGCGGCGCTCGGCAGCGTCCTGAACGACGCCGGCCAGCAGGCGGACACCGGCGCAGCCCTGACCGCGGCACAAGCCATGCTGAGCCAGTGAGCTCGGCCACTGCGCCATCGGCGGTGCTCCGCACTTGAACCGGCCACCGCACAGCGCACGCGGTCGGCGGCGCGGCCGGGGGCTGCTGCCGCGACTGGTGATGGCGTTAGCCGCCATTGGTCTTTTCCTGCTGGCCTATCAATGGGGCAATCAATACCGATACGGCGGCGGCGAGCCGCCGGTCATCGGTGGTGTGCTCATCCGCCCGCCGCAGCCGCTACCGGACTTCGTGCTGTACGACACGACCGGTGAGCCGGTCGAGCGCGGCGCCCTCCTCAAGCGCTGGAGCCTCCTCGCCTTCGGTCATCTGTCCGGCGCCGGCGGCCACCGGGGCATCTCCCGACTGGTGGCGGTATCCAATCGCCTCGCCGACGTACCGGACGTGCGCGGGCGCCTCAGGCTGCTGCTGGCCACCGCGGATGCGGCCCCGTCCCTGGCGCGGGACTTCGAGCGGTTGTCTCCAACCATCGCCGTGCTGAGTGGCGAGCGCAACGCGATCACCGAGCTTGCGGCGGCCTTGGGGGCGGACGCGCAGCGCGTGCTCGACGGTGCTTCGGATACCCCACCGACCCTGTTCCTGGTGGATCCGCGCGCCGAGCTCGTGGCCATCTTCCCCGGCGCCCTGTCAGCGGCGACCATCGCCGAGGACGTTGCCGCGCTCGCCGAGCAGCGGGCACGCGAGTCATGAGCAACATCACCAACACCCGCGCCCGATGGCGCCTGCACGCGGCCTGGGAGCGCTTGTTCGTGGGCCTCCAGACGGTGTTGCCGCAGCATCCGCTGTCACGCGTCATGCACGGCCTGACAAGGCTGCCCGGGGGACCGATGACGCAGTTCGCCGTGGATGCCTTCGTGCGCGCCCATGGCGTCGACTTGCAAGACACGGCGCCGCCCGCACAACCGTCCTACCGAACCTTCAACGCGTTTTTCACGCGGGCATTGCGCCCGGATGCCCGCCCGCTGGACCCCAGACCCGAGGCTGTGCTGGCGCCGGTGGACGGGCGCATCAGCGAAATCGGCAACCTCCGGGGTCGGCGCCTGCTGCAGGCCAAGGGCCACACCTTCGATGTCCAAGCGCTGCTCGGCGGCGATGCCAGTCTGGCGGCGACCTTCAGTGACGGCGCCTTCGCGACTCTCTACCTGGCGCCTCAGGACTACCACCGGGTGCATATGCCGCTCACCGGCACGCTGCGCGACGCCTTCCATGTGCCGGGCCGGCTGTTTAGCGTCAACGCCGTCACCGCCAATCGGGTTCCGCGGCTCTACGCCCGCAACGAGCGCGTCGTGACCGTGTTCGAGACCGCCGCCGGGCCCATGGCGGTGGTGTTGGTGGGGGCGATCTTCGTCGGTGGCATCGAAACCGTCTGGCAGGGCGTCGTGACACCGCCACGGGGGCGCGCGCTGCGGCGTTTGCCAGTGCCGACACCGGCGCCGACGCTCGCCCGCGGCGCCGAGCTCGGGCGCTTCAACATGGGCTCCACCGTGGTGATGCTGCTAGCGCCGGGCCGGGTCGCCTGGCTGGCGGAGCGGCGGGCAGGACAGCCACTGCGCATGGGCAGTGCGCTGGGCCTGCTGACGGACGGTCCGGCCGTCTGAGAGGAAGCGCCGGGGGCACGGCGTCCAGCGACGCCAACGGCAGCCTGACACCTGCGGGATCAATGTCCCCGCAACCTGTGTTGCGGGGCCATGGGTGGGTCGGGCGCCGTTTGGACTGTCGCCGACGAGCGGCCAGTGCTTTCGGCGCGGATGTCTCCGTTATGCCCTCAGCGGCGTTCGGGCATCGGCGGCATCGGCGAGTATTGCGGCGCCCACATGGGGACCGGCCGGCTTGGCACCATGGGCCTCGGTGCAATCGGCACCACGAAGGTGTTCGGCCCGCCGGTGGGCACCAGGGGCATCAGCCGGCGCTCGGGCTCGCGCAGCATGGGCTTTGCGGTGGGCAGTTGTGCCGTTTGTGCTGGCGCTGCCGGCGCCTCCTCAGCGGGTGCGGCTTCCGCCGGTGGCTCCGACGCTGCTGCGGTTTCGGTGGGCTCGGCGGGCGCCGGGGCCGTGGCGGGCTCGGCGGCGGCCGGAGCGGGTGCCTCAGCGGCGGCTTGTGCGGGTGCCTCAGCAGCGGCCGGGGCAGGTGCCTCAGCAGCGGCCGGAGCGGTGGCCGGAGCGGGTGCCTCAGCGGCGGCCGGAGCGGGTGCCTCAGCGGCGGCCGGGGCAGGTGCCTCGGCGGCTGCCGGTGCTGCTGCGGGCTCGGCCGGCGTATCCGTCGTCGCGGGCGCCGCCGGCGTTGACGGGGCTGCCGCCGTCACCGGTGCCTCGGGCTCGGCCGGGGCCTGTTCCGCAGCCGGCTCGGCGGGCGCTTGTGCGGCGGCGGGCGCCTCGGCGGCGGCCGGCTCAGCAGTGGCCGCCGGCGTTGCGGCCGCGGCCTCCTGAACGGGTTGCGGAGCCTTTGCTTGCGCTGCGGCCTCCTCCTCCGCCGGCGCCGGCGCCGGCGCAGCTGGGCTCTCCTTGGGCGCCGCATCCGCAGCCGACGCCGTCGTGGCAGGCGCGGGTGGCGCCGCCGCTGCGACGGGCTCAGGCTGCGGCGGCTCCGCGACGGCGACGGTGCCGATGGGCGCGAGGTTTGCAGCCACCTCCGCCGGCGAGGGCGCATCGAGCTTGCTGGCGGTCTGTCCCAGCAGCAGATAGGCGCCCCCCACCACCAGAAAGACGACGGTGCCTTTCACCATCAGCGTTCCGATGTCGTTGGTGTAGAGCGTGGAAAACTGTTTAGCCAGCCAGGACAGTGCGTTGCTCACAGTCGTGATCCTCTGTTAAGGCGATGTGTTTATCGTGTGTGAAATCCGAGTGAAGTCTGGCTCCGGCACCTGAGGTACTGCGTGGGCGCGGACCGCATCCGGTCATTCGGCATGCCAGCGAGCCGCGGCCGGCGTGCGCCCCTGCGAACGACGCGGCCGGCGCCTGTCGTCGCGCATCGAAGCGCTGTCGCAGACCCTCCGAGTGCGGTCGCCCGATAGATCACGGGCCGTGGCCCGCAGCCCCGCGTCCGTGGCCCGTTCGGGCGCAGCTGTCGACGATCGATGCGCCCGACGCACCGACGCCCGCGACGGCCACCATGTGCGGATGCGGCAGCGGGCACGAGTGCGTCCGATGACCGCGCGCTGAGTCCGCAGCCTCCGAGCTGTTTGCTCGCCCGGCCCGTAGCCAACGTGCCGCGGGCGCCGTACGCTGCCTCAACGGCGGCTCCGATGCAAGGGGGCGAGTGGACCTTGTCCCGCGATACAGGCATTGCTCACTCAGGCTGGGAGTGCTCGTCGGCGGTTGCCGCCACCCGGTGCGTCGGCGCTGCGCCCGTCATTGTGGCTGAAGTTGCGGTCGGGGTGCGGCAAAATCCACCCATGCCGGCATGGAATTGGCCGCGCCGCGAAGGCCGCACCGGGAAGTTAGCGCGCCGGCACCTGAACGCCATGCTCGGCGAGCCACCGGACGTCGAGTTGCCAATCCACGCGCTCCACGTCTGGCTGGCCGAGGATCAACGTCTGCGCGCGCTTTTGATGCTCGATGAGCGCCTGCTGGGCGGCTACCATCGCGGGGTCGTCCTGGGCCTTGCCGGCGAGGCCGGGCTCAACGATCTCGAGAAAGCGCATGGCGGGGACGGCGAAAGAGCGCGGTGTCGAAATCATCGCCACACCGTCATCATAATCGACGACCCGAAAGTCGTAGACGTAGCCGGCGAGCGCGGGGTCGGATTCGAGCACGGCGTTCAGCGCGCCGACGCGCGGGTTCCAGCTCACACTCACCCACCAAACGAGCAGACCGAGCACGATGGCGACGAGGGCAACGCTGTAGTTACGCGTGAAGGTATCCATGGGCATCTCCAGCAGGCGGCGTGAGCCACTTGATATTCCGCGGCCACCGGCCGCATAGGCTGAGCACAGGGTGCCTGTGCCTGCGCACGGCGCGCCATGAAGAACCGCAAGGGCGGGCCCAGAGCAGGTCACCAGCCGCAGCCGTGACGATGCTCGAGCAGGCCATGCCCGCAACCATCGCTCCATCCACGCCCGTGCACGGGCGGCCGTTGCACGCCCCCGCCCATTCCATCCCGAGCCAGGAACGACGATCCACACAGGCGATGACACAGAACAACCTCAACAAACTGGTGCTGCTGGCCCTGGTGGCAGTGATCTCGCTGCTCTTCCTCGGCATGATCGCCCAGTTTCTGATGGCCATCCTCATGGCCGGGCTGTTTTCGGCCCTGACCCAGCCGGTGTTTCGCTGGCTCACCCGGCTCTTCGGTGGCAACCGCTACCTGGGTGCCGCGGTGAACCTTTTGCTGCTGGTGCTGGTGGTCCTCCTGCCGGTGGCGCTGCTCGCCGGCGTGTTCATCGCGCAGGCCATGGACGTGGGCAGGTCGCTGACGCCCATCGCGGTGGAGTTCGTGCGCGAGCCCGAGGCGTTCGTGAGCTGGCTGCAGAATCTGCCGTATTACCACGAGGTGATGGCCTACGAGGACGAGCTGAAAAACCGCCTCGCCGCCTCTATCGAGGCAGCCGGGAGCGTTCTGGTGGGCGGGTTATCGCAGGTGGCCATCGGCACCGTAAACCTATTGTTCATGGCGCTCGTGTTCCTCTACACGTTCTTTTTCTTCCAGCTCGACGGCCACAAGGTGGTGCACGCCATCCTGTACTACCTGCCGCTGGAGGATCGCATGGAACGGCGCCTGCTCACCAAGTTCACCCTGGTGACTCAGGCCATGCTCAAGGGCACCTTCCTGATCGGTCTGCTGCAGGGCGCGCTGGCGGGTATCGCCTTCGGCATCGCGGGCGTGCCGCAGGCCGTCTTCTGGGGCACCGTGATGGCGGTACTGTCCATCGTCCCCGGCATTGGCTCGGCGGTGGTCTGGGTGCCGGCGTCCATCATTCTCGTGCTGCAGGGCAGTGTCGCCGCCGGCATCGGACTGTTTGTGTTCTGTGCGCTGGTGGTAGGCAGCATCGACAACCTCCTGCGGCCCATCCTGGTGGGCAAGGACACCAACATGCACGAGCTCATGATCTTCTTCGGGACCCTCGGCGGACTCTTCACCTTTGGCATGGCGGGGCTGTTCGTCGGGCCGGTGATCGCCTCCCTGTTTCTCACCATCTGGGAGATCTACGGCGAGGCCTTCCATGACGTGCTGCCGGCGGTGGCGGATGAGACCGTACAGGCGCCAGCCCGCGCTGTTGCCAGGGACGATGCGTACGACGACGCCACCGCCGCCGCCATGGCCGCCGCCGTGTCCTCGTCCGACGCGTCACCGGTCGCCGGGGACACGGCGGCCGCGCTTGAGCGACGCAGCGACGACGCCGCCCCGCAGTGAGAACCGCGCGAACCGCTGTGCCGAAGCAACGATATCCGGATCAGATGCCGTCAGCCGTCGAGGCACGGAGTCGCTTCCGTACGGCCCCGCGAACTCCTGACACTGCTGCAGCGCCCAACATCCGACACCTGCATCAACGATACGCTTTGATAGANTCTCTAGGTACACTTGATCATCCATGCCGGGCATGGGCGTCGTGCGGACTTCGAGATCCACGCCGGCATCCAGCAGCAGGCGCAGGCTCTCCCACGCCGGCGCCCCGGAGCCGGCGGCGCCGGTGATGCGGGGGTAGTCCTCGGGCAGGGCCTTGATGTCGAGACCCACCCAGTCCACCAGTGGCAGGAGCCGGGCGAGGCGCGCCGGATAGGGTCCGCCGGTGTGCAGGCCGATCTTGAAGCCCAGGGCGCGGACTTCGGCCATGGCCGCGGGGAGCGCGCGCTGCGCCGTCGGCTCGCCGCCGGAGAAGACCACGGCGTCGAGCAGGCCGTAACGTTGCTCGAGGAAATTGAGCACCTCGGGCCAGGCGGGCTCGGACGGGCCGTCCGGGTTTTGGAGGTCGGCGTTGTGGCAGTAGGGGCAGCGCCAGGGGCAGCCGCGGCAATAGATCACCGCCGCCAGCTCGCCCGGGTAGTCGACGCTGGTGAGCGGGGTGAGGCCGCCGATGCGCAAGCGCTCGGCATTGTCGACAGAACCGGTCATTGCGCCTTTTGCCTTGGATCGATGCTTGGATTGGCTATCGGCTCGCCGCAGGAGCCGGCATCAACCACGAAGCGCATCGCGGCCGTGCGGGGCAGGTGGCAGACCCATTCGGCCTGCTCAGGCGAGCTCGGCGCGGCGCGGATGCTCGGCCCGGGCGCCGCCGGGCTGCTCGCTGAAGCAAGTGCGCTCGCGGTGCTCGGACTGCTTGCCGGTGTTGAATGCGCTCACCGGGCGGTGATAGCCCATGACGCGGGTCCAGACCTCACAGCGGGTGCGCTCTGCGTCCTGGATCTCGATGCCATCGATGATCATCTATCGGCTCCTCGTTGGTTTTGCGGTTGAAAGGTTGGGTTGCATGGGCGGCTCGCAGGTCTTGTGATCGCTAGGTATCCCGGCCCGCTCCTTGCGCTTCTTCTCGATCAGCGCCGCATCGCACTTCGGGCAGAACGCGTGCTCGCCGGCGATGTAGCCGTGGTGCGGGCAGATGGAGAAGGTCGGGGTGACGGTGATGTAGGGCAGGCGGAAGTTGGTGAGCGCGCGCCGGACCAGACGCTTGCAGGCGTCGGCGGAGCTGATCTGCTCGCCCATGTAGAGGTGCAGTACGGTGCCGCCGGTGTACTTGGATTGCAGCTCATCCTGCATGGCGAGGGCCTGGAAGGCATCGTCGGTGTAGCCCACCGGCAGTTGGGAGGAGTTGGTGTAATAGGGTGCGTCCTCCGAGCCGGCCTGGATGATGCCGGGGCAGCGCTTCTTGTCCTCGCGAGCGAAGCGGTAAGTGGTCCCCTCCGCCGGCGTCGCCTCCAGGTTGTAGAGGTGGCCTGTCTCCTCCTGGAACTGCACCATACGCTCGCGCACGTGATCCAGCAGCCGCGCCGCGAAGGCGTGGCCCCCGTCGGTGGTGATGTCTTCGGCGTCGGCGGTGAAGTTGCGGATCAGCTCGTTGATGCCGTTGACACCAATGGTGCTGAAGTGGTTGCGCAGGGTGCCGAGATAGCGCCTGGTGTAGGGGAACAGGCCGGCGTCCATGTGCCGCTGGATGACCTTGCGCTTGAGCTCCAGGCTCTTTTTGGCCAGCTCCATCAGCTCGTCCAGGCGGGCCAACAGCCCCGGCTCGTCGCCGGCGTGGGTGAAGCCAAGGCGGGCACAGTTGATGGTGACGACGCCGAGCGAGCCGGTCTGCTCCGCGGAGCCGAACAGGCCGTTACCGCGCTTGAGCAGCTCCGATACGTCGAGGCGCAGGCGGCAGCACATGCTGCGGACCATGTTGGGCGCCATGTCGGAGCTGACGAAATTGCTGAAATACGGGAGACCGTACTTGGCCGTCATCGAGAACAGCCGCTCGGTATTCTCGGCGTCCCACGGGAAGTCGTCGGTGATGTTGTAGGTCGGAATCGGGAAGGTGAAGATCCGCCCCTTGGCATCGCCCTCGGTCATCACCTCGATATAGGCGCGGTTGATCAGATCCATCTCGGCCTGGAGCTCGCCGTAGGTAAAGGGCTGCTCCTCGCCGCCGATGACCGGGACCTGTGCCCGCAAATCCTCCGGGCAGACCCAGTCGAACGTGAGATTGGTAAAGGGCGTCTGGCAGCCCCAGCGGCTCGGCACGTTCAGGTTGTAGATCAGTTCCTGGATGTACTGCTTGACCTGGCGGTAGCCGAGGCCGTCGATGCGCACGAAGGGCGCCATGTAGGTATCGAAGCTGGAGAAGGCCTGGGCACCCGCCCACTCGTTCTGCAANGTGCCCAGGAAATTCACGATCTGCCCGACGGCGCTCGACATGTGCTTGGGCGGCCCGGCCTCCACCTTGCCCGGCACGCCGTTCANGCCCTCGCTGAGCAGCGTGCGCAGGGACCAGCCGGCGCAGTAGCCGGCGAGCATGTCCAGGTCGTGGATGTGCAGATCGCCGGCGCGGTGCGCCTCCCCCACCTGCGGCGGATAGACATGGGAAAGCCAGTAGTTGGCGATCATCTTGCCGGAGGTGTTCAGGATCAGCCCGCCCAGCGAGTAGCCCTGGTTGGCGTTGGCCGACACCCGCCAGTCGGAGCGGTCCAGGTACTCGTTGATGGAGGTGGCCACATCCACCAGGGTGTGGCGGNCGCTGCGCAGCTTGGCGCGCTGCTCGCGGTAGACGATGTAGGAGCGCGCGGTCTCGAAGTGGTTGGCGGCGATGAGCGTCTGCTCGACGACGTCCTGGATGCCCTCGATGTCCGGCATCTGCGCAATGTCATCGCGACCGTAGCGATGTGCGAGCACCTTCACCACCTGCGCCGTCAGCAGCTTCGCTTCCGGCGCGTCGAATTCGCCGGTGGCCTGCCCGGCGCGCAGGATGGCGGATTCGATCTTGCCTGCGTCGAAGGGCACCTCGCCGCCGTCGCGCTTGGTAACCCGCGTCGGCAGCACTGCCAAGACCTTGACTGGCATCTCCATCCCGTCACCCTCGAATCATCTTAAGCACTATATATTGTGTCTGACATTATAGCGATCCCTAGATATAGCGAAAGCCCCTTGTCCAAAAAAGGTTGATGCGCGTCAGCGCGCAGCGCCCGTCGGCAACGCCATCAACCGCTTACCGCACCCTGCCGAGCCGCCGACGACAACGTGCCCGAGGTCGCAGCGGCCAGCCGCCGGCGCCGCCGGATGCGTGCTGTCCACGCGCAACCGCGCGCCGGCTTCAAGCATCGTAAACTGAGAGGCTTCCACACACGCGATTGGGCAGGGATTCGCGGGCCGCCGGCCAGCGCAGTCTCGATGCGGGATGCGCACGCCTGGCCTTGCGCACCCCGCCGCGGATGCTTGCCCGGTCTCACAAGCACCGGCGCCGGCCACGGCGCCGGTGTAGGTCAGCCAAGGAGACAGTCCCTGATGACAGCACGCATCGGCTTCATCGGCCTCGGAATCATGGGCCGACCCATGGCCCTGAACCTGCTCGCAGCCGGACACGCGCTCAGCGTCTACGCGCGCCGGGCAGACGCCATCACCCCTCTCATCGAGGCCGGCGCCCGCGCCTGCGAGAGCCCGGCCGCCGTCGCCCGCGAGACAGACATCGTCTTCACCATGCTCGCCGACACGCCCGACGTGGCCGAGGTGATTCTGGGCACCGGCGGGGCCAGGGCGGACGACAGCGCTGGCGAGGATGGCGACGGGGGCCGACGCGCCCGGGCCGTCATCGCCGGTATCCGCCCCGGCGGCGTGGTGGTGGACATGAGCACCATCTCGCCGGCGGTGACGCGGCAGATCGCCGCCGAGCTGACCGCCGCCGGGGCCACGATGCTCGATGCCCCCGTCTCCGGCGGCGACATCGGCGCCCGCGACGGCACGCTGTCCATCATGGTGGGCGGCCCGGCCGCCGCCTTCGCACGGGTCGAGCCGTTGTTTCAGGTGATGGGCCGGCACGTGGTGCACATCGGCGACCACGGCGCCGGGCAGGTCTGCAAGGCGTGCAATCAGATCGTGGTGGGCCAGACCATCGCCGGGGTCGGCGAGGCCCTGCTGCTGGCGGCGGCCGCCGGCGTNGACGGGGCGCGGGTGCGCGAGGCGCTGCTCGGCGGCTTCGCCGGCAGCCGCATCCTGGAAGTGCACGGCCAGCGCATGCTCGACGGCGACTACCAGCCGGGCTTCAAGGCCGCACTGCACCAAAAAGACATGCGCATCGTCCAGGAGACCGCCCATGCGCTCGGGCTCGCACTGCCGGGCTCGGCGCTGGTGGCACAGCTGTTGAACGCGCTGGTGGGCCAGGGCGAGGGCGAGCTCGACTCCGCCGCCGTGCATCTGGTGCAGCAGCGCCTGAGCGCGCGCGACGCATCGCACTAAGGCCTTTACAGGCCGAGGCCGGCGCCGTCGCCGCGCGCCGTCGCGGGCGGTGTCCCGCCGTCGCGAGCCCTGGCCCGCACTGTGTTAGGGTCAGGGGTCAGAGCACCACAACCGCCTGCTTGGGTCCATGTCGACGTTCACCACCTTCCGCGCCATCGAGTGCCCGCAGCAACTGCCCATAGATCGCAACGGCGCGCATCCGGCCTTTACCGTTCGCTTCGCCACGGATGGCCGCATCCCCTTCGCGCAGGTCATTCTGCGCGCTGCGGGTCGGGAAACCCTCTTCAACGGCGACGCAATCGAGGCCCGACGAACCGACACCGGCGATTGGCTGCACGGGGTCGAGATTCCCGCGGACAGCGTCGCCGGCGACCGCATCGAAGTGCAGGTGGAAGGCTGCCGCCGGGCCGACATCGCCCGCGCCGGCGGCGGCGACTGGATCAAAGCCTTCCGCGCGATCCGCCTGGTGGGCGGTGGCCACGATGCCGGCACCGATGGCGATGAGTGCCCGGGCGGCGCCGCGGACGGAGCCCGGGCCACCGGGCCCCGCGCCAGCATCGCCCCCGCCCTGGCCGGCGGGGCCGAAGTGACGCTCTACTTCGGCATCCACAAGCACATGCATCAGCCCTGCTACAACACCACCGACCCCGACGCCTGGGACGGCGAGAAAGACGCAATCTTCGGCTCCCGCGGCGGCAATTACACCGACTTCGTCCCCGCCGCAGTGCAGCAGTACATCGACGGCGACCTGCCCCACGCCGGACTGTCCACCAGCTGGAGCGGCTCNCTCATCGAGCAGCTGGACCGCTGCGCCGATCAAGGCCGCTGCGGCGGACGCTTCGGCGGCTGGCGCGAGCCACTGCGCCGCATGGCCGGCGCCACCACGGCGCTCGGCAACCCGCGCATCAGCTTCTCCGGGCTCGGCTTCTTCCATCCGCTGATGCCGCTCATCCCGCCGCAGGACATGGTGCGCCAGATCGCCTGGCACCGCGAAGCCATCGAGCAGGCCTTCGGCGTACCGGCCTCGCGGGTGCTGTTCCCGCCGGAGACGGCCTTTCATGTGCGCATGATCCCGGCGCTGCTCGAGGCCGGCGTGGAGGCGGTGATCTACGACTCCATCCACCGCTTTCGTGCCTGCCGCGACTATCCCTACGCCGGCATCGAGGAGGGCATGCTGCCGCCAAACCCCGCCGAGCAGGTGAACCCGCCGGTGGACGACTGGCTGCAGCTGCACAACATCTGGGCGGCATCGCAGATCTCGCCGACGCTGCTCAAGCCTGAGTACGTGGGCTACGAAGACCCGGACGGCCGGGTCCACAAGATCATTGCCATCCCCGCCGAGCGCTACATCGGCAACGAGGACGCCCGCGGCGGCTTCGGTGCGCTGCAGTATCCCGACGTTCTGGGCCAGCTCTACCAGCGCATCGTCGACAGCGGCGGCTTCGATCCCGCGCATCCGCCCTACTTCCTGCTGCACTCCGACGGCGATAATCACGGCGGTGGCGCCGACAGCTACTACCACCACAACACCGGCGAGCTGGTGCGCTGGCTCAAGCAGGACCGGCGCTTCGAGCTGAGCACGCCCGAGGACTATCTGCAGCGCTTCCCGCCGGACCCGCAGCGGGTCATCCACATCGAGCCCGGCGCCTGGGCGGGCGCCGACAACGGCGACCCGCAGTTCATGAAGTGGTTCAGCCGCTACGACCAGCCCTACTCGCCTGACCTGAATTCCTGGGCGGTACTCACGGCCTTCCAGAACCTGGTGCATACCCTGGCCGCCGCCGAGCCCGGAGATCCGCAGCTGGCGGCGGCCCTGCGATTGTTGCTGACGGCGGAAACCAGCTGCTACTGGTACTGGACCGGCCAGCCGGTCTGGGACGCGCAGGTGACCCAGGCCGCCAACCGTGGGCTTGCCCTCATCAAGCCCGCCGTCGATGCCCTACTCGCCGCCGGGCGCGAGCGCACACCGCCGACCATCTTCCCGCCCTGGGTGGTGCCGGAGAACCCAGGCGGCAAGCGCTGGGGCCAGGGCTGTCTGCGGGATGCACCGCGGGCGGCCACCGCACACAGCTTCGTCGCCGACTGCGCCGGCCTCGAGCGCGTCGAGCTGGTACTGCGCACGGCGGCCGGCGAGCAACGCCTGCCCATGCACAATCACGGCCCCTACCCCACGCAGACCGGCGCCCGCGTCAGCGCCGACTACGTCACCGCCGAGCTGCCGGTTGGTGCCGGCGATGTGCGCTATTACGTCGAGGCGGAAGATCGGCGTGGCAACGTCGCCCGCGGGACGCTGGAGCGCATCTTCCTGGCCTGAGGCGTGACAGGTGCGGCACCTCGGCGCCCCGGCGCACCGCCGCAGCGTAATGCCTCCGCACGGTCCTGGCCGCCACCACCCCACCGCTAGCCACTGACGGCGGCGTCGCGGCGCAGAATCAGCTCCTGTGTCGGGAACGCAAAGGCGATGCCGGCCTCCTCGAAGCGCCGGTGAATGCCGAGATTGATGGCCTGCTGGGTGTCCATGTACACCGTGTAGTCGGGGCTCAGCACGTAGTACACCACCTCGAAGACGAGGGCATAGTCGCCGAACTCGACGAAATGCGCCCGCTCGAAGCGCGCATGCGGCTGCGCCGCAATGGCCCCGCGCAGCATGTCCGGGATGCGCTCGAGCTGCGCCCGCGGCGTCTCGTAGACGACCCCCAGGCGAAACACCACACGACGCTCCTTCAAGTGCTTGTAGTTGTGGATACGGCTGCTCAGCAGATCGCTGTTGGAGAGCACCACCTGTTCGCCCGAGAGGCTGCGGATACGGGTGGTCTTGACGCCGGTGTACTCCACCACACCCAGCGTCTCGCCGGCCTGGATGAAATCACCGACGCGAAACGGCTTGTCCAGCACGATGGCCATGGAGCTGAAGACATCGCCCAGGATGCTCTGCAGGGCAAAGCCCACCGCCACGGTGCCGACACCCAATGCGCCCAACAGACCAGCGATGGGATATCGGAAATAGGCCAACAAGGAGACGACGACGGTGACCCAGATCCCGGCACGGATGAAGAACATCATCACGCCGTAGCCGGTCACGGCGGATGGATCGCGCATCTCCTGGCGCGTGCGACGGCGATTGAAGTAGTCCACGATCGCCGCGTTGGCCCAGATGCCGAGCTGGGCATAGAAGGCAATCACCAACGCCGTCCAGAGCCAATCCTTGACCGTGGGAGTCGCGAGCCCCGAGAACACCATGGCCACGTAGAAGGCGGCGATGAGCACGAATATCTGACGGGTGTTTCCGGCAATGGCGGACAGCACCAGACGCAGATCACCGGCTTCGGCGCTTTTGCCGCGGGCTCGGCGGCGCTGCAGCGTCCGCCGTGCGCCCATCCGGATCAGTGCGACCAGAACCACCACCACCAGAAACATCACCAGGGCCGTCGCCAGATCGCGGGCGCGCATGCTCTGATCATCGATGACCAGCAGCTCGGCACGCCACCAGCTCACCAGCGCCTCCCGGACCTGGCGTATCCGCAAGGACTGGGTTTGCACCCGTTCGCGCAGCTGATGACGCATGCCATCGAGCAGTGCGATCAGCGCATCCTTGGTCTCCAGCAGCTCGCGGCCGTAAGCTTCCCCCTCCTCGAGGACCGCGCTGCGTGCCGTCAGCGCGTCGCGTCTGCCCTCGTCCAGGCTCGGATCGCGCAGACGCCGCGCTTGCGCGAGCTGCAGCGAGCGCAATGCACTGAGACGCTCGACGATGTCGTCCTTCGCGTTGCGCGCGCCGTCCAGATCGGCGCGTACTTGCGCGAGCATCTGCGGGAGATCCAGCGCCTCCGGCGTCTCCATCAAGCGATGGCGTAATTCCCAGAGCCGGCGCATCTGCTCGAGGTCGGCGAGCGCCGCGGTGAGGGCATCGACGCCATTGCGCGCGACACGGACCTCGGTCTGACGGGTCTCGACCCACGCCTCCAGCACGCCGCGCTCGGCTTCGGCATCGGCATCCGCGTCCGCCAGGCGCCGACGGGCCCGATACAGATCCGCCTCAGCCGCATCGCCCGCCGCCGCAACGTCGTCGACTTGGGTGCCGAGCGCATCGATGCGCGCCGTCAGCTCCGCGAGGCGCTCTGCCAGCGCCGCACGCGGCAGCACGACGCGACGCTCCAAGTAGCGCACACGCTCGCGCAGCAGGACCTGCTTCACCGCGGCGAGATCCTCTTGGACACGCACCCAATCGAGGGCGCTCGTCGCGGCGGCGACTTCCTGCCGGGCCCGCAAGTCGCTCAACTGCGCCAGCCGCAGTGCCTGGCTCAGCGCTGCGCGCTCGGCGTCGCCGACGTCACCGGCCGCAGTCAGCCGGTCACGGGCCGCCCGCCGCTCGCTCACCGCCCGACTCAGGGCCCGTTCGGCGTTCTCAAGGCGCCGGGTGGCCGTCTGCAGACGCGTTTCCGCCACGTCTTCGTCGGCCTCGGTCAGCACCAATTCGGCCCGCGCTTGATCCAGCTGGGAGACCGGGAAGGGCGGCTCCTGCGCAAATCCATCGCGCTCGAAGGTCTCCACCTCGGCCCGCAGCTGCGCCAACTCCGCCTCGCCCTCGGCGAGGCGCTCGCCCAGGGTGGCACGCCGCTGCACCACCAGACGCAATGCCCGCAGCAGTTCCATCTGCTGCTCGAGATACTCGGCAGAGCCATGGGCATCCACCGCAGCAGGGGTGTCCGCCGCGGCGGTTGCATCGGCGGTGATGTGCGTGGCTGCTGCGTCGGCGGCGTCCGCCGACAAGGCCTCGAGGGCTGCCTCCAACGCCTGCAGCCGCAGGTCGATCAAGGCCAGGGCCTGACGCAAGTCTTGCGCTGAGGTCAGCGGCTGCGCCAACCCCGGCAGTCCCACCGCCGCTGGGTCGAAGGGCAGTGTCGCCGCCTGCTGCGCGGGCGCCTGCGCCGGCTCTGCGGCCGGCGACTGGGCCGGAGAGACGGCGGTCCCCGGCTGCACTGCGGCGGGCCGCTGCCCGGTGTCGTTCCCCGGTGACGCGGGCGTAGCGTCTGCGGCGAGCGCCGGCGGCATCGCGACCAACAGACAGACCGATAACAAGCAGACGCGCGCCACGCCCGGGTGGTGCTCTAGAGCCATATCAAGCAAGCGTAACTGGCGGTATGCATGCGGTAGCAAGCCGGAGTGGGCCGCAAGGCAGGGCCATTGGCATTGGTTTGTTGCGGGTCAGTCTACGGATCTGGCCGCGGGTGGGGCAACCGCATCAACCGCCGCAAGCCCCGGCGCCACAACATTGCGACTGACGGGAACATCGCGGCTAGGTCGCGATGGGGTAAGCAACGGCATGTCTGCACTCGAGATCGCTGGCGATCGCCACTTTGCCTACCGCCGGCTGCCCCAACCATCGATCCGTACCAGGGATGCCCGCGCGCTGCGCTGTGCAGCCGTGGCTGCCGCCCGTCGCCCGGGCGGCGCAGACGTCTGCCCGCACAGGGTCGTGTTGCCGGCGTCGGCGGCCTGTCATCGGGCACGCCGGGCGCGGGCCATTGGTGCCGAGCCCTTGATTGGTGGCAGAAGCAGGGTATAACGTGCATTCGGGCTCGGCCGCGCGCGCCGCCGACAGCCCGCCCGCAGTGCCACGCCCCGGCGGCGGGGACCCGACCGACTCCGATTCCGTGCCGCAGTCACACCCCACGGCCACACCATCACGCCAGTTACCAACGCACGTCGCAATGGAACCCGCTGTTCATATCGGTCCCCGATCGGCCACTTCCACGCCTCTGGCGGAGCCGGATACCGGCCGCTGGCGCCTGCCGGACCTGCTTGATTTCGACTACTACGTGGACCGCGACGAGCAGCGCATGCGCGAGGACCCGGCCGAGCGTAAGCACCTCGCGGAGCGCGATCGCCGGCTCTACCGGGAGCGCATCGCGCCGAGCATCAAGGCCCGCGAGCATACCCCGGCGCACCGTAGCGCCGCGCTGCGCCGCTGGCTCGCCGTCCGCCGCGGCGGCGAGGACGCATCCATCAAGGCATTGCTACCGGGCTCCGCTTTCGCACGCGGACAACGCCTGGTTGCCATCGCCCTCGGTGTGCTCGGCTTCCTCGGCGGCGTTGGCGTGGCCTCCGCGCTGTTGCAGTATGAGGGCGAACAGCCGGTCAACGTGTCCTGGTACGTCTTCGTGCTGGTGATCCTGCAGGTGCTGCTGCTTGCGGTCACCGCCGTGGCCTGGTACACGCGGCGCTCGCGCGCGATGCAAACCGCGGTGCAGGATTTCACACTGGTCGGCCACTTGCTGAAGCCGCTGTTCGGCGCCGCCGCGCACTGGGTGCAGCGCCAGCGCCTGGCGCATCTGCCACCGGATGTGCGCGAGCACGCCAAGGCCCGCCAGGGTCTGCTGTCCGGCCATTTCGCCCTTTATGGACCGGCCGCCTATCTGCCCATGCTGATTCCCGCGCAGTTGTTCGGGATCGGTTTCAATGTCGGCGTCATCCTGACCACCATCGCCTTGGAGTGGTTCACGGATATGGCCTTCGGCTGGGGCTCGGCGCTGAATGTGCAGCCGGGCACCATCCACACCCTCGCCCACATCATCGCCCTGCCCTGGTCCTGGCTCTTCGGCGATGGTGTGGGCGTGCCGACACTGGAGCAGGTGGAAGGCACACGCATCAGCCTGAAGGACCCGCTGTTCATCATGGATGCCGAGCACCTGCGCTCCTGGCGCTGGTTCCTGGTGCTGGCGGTGCTCGTCTACGGCCTGCTGCCGCGGCTGCTCCTGCTGGGACTGTCGCTGCTGACGGTGCGTCGCACCCTGGCGGCACTGCCCTTCACGCACCAGCGCACGCAGGCGCTGTATGCGCGCATGATCACACCCCAGTTGGAGACCGCCGGCGGCACCGGCCAGGGCCCGGAGATGCCGATCCCGGGACCATTACATCCAATGAGCGCGGCGCGCGCGGCACCGCCTGCGGAGCCTGTGACGCCGCGCCCGGCAGCGGGGCAGGCCGACACCAAAGAGGCAGCCCCCGCCCAACGTCCACCGGCGCCGGCATCGACGCCCGAGCCAGCCGCGCCGAAGCCGGTGCCGCAGCCCATGACGTCGGTACGGCCCGAGCGCGAATCCGCGACGGTGCTGACCGAGCCGACGCTGGCGCAATCCCGGGTGGAGCGCTCCGGGACTTCGTCGGGCGACAAGCAGCCTGCCGCAGCAAGCGCCGCAGCGACGACGCCCGCGCTGGCCCAGGCACCGCCGAAGATGGCCTCGTCAGCGGCGCAGCGAACGACGGAGGCCGGTGCGGCACCAGCGCCAGCCGCGGCGCCCGCCCCGGCACGAGCGCCGGCGTCTCGGTCCACGCCGGCGGCGACCCAGTCCAAAACCGCTCTGACCGTTGCCGCCGACGCCTGCGTACTGCTCATGCATGTGGACGTGGCGGATGTGCTGGCTCCCACCGACCACGAACGGCTGCAGCGACTGCTGCACGGGCACTCGGGCTGGCAGGTCGCGGGCAGCGCCACCTTCGGCGGCGGCAGCACCATGGCCAGGCAGGCACTCGACATGATCGAGTCCGCCCATTGGCGCGCCCCCCCGGCTCGGGTCGCCCTACTGGCGGACGGCTCTCAGCCCCCTATCACCGAGACCCTGAGGTTTCTGCGGGCTGCGCGGGCGGCGGCGGGTGCCCATGCACAGCTGTTGCTGGTGCTCGTGGGCGATCCGGACGGCGATGACCCGCTGCCGCCGTTGTCCACCTTCGAGCTGCAAGACTGGCAGAGCAAGCTCGAGCAGTTGGCCGACCCCTACCTGCGGCTGGAGATGCTGACGGGGCCCGCAGAGGAGACAGAGTAATGGCACACGCAGCCCGCATACAGATGCCGCGGCGCGACGGCGGCGCCGCGCTTCGATCGCCAGTGCCGCAAAGCGTGAGCGAAGCGGCCGAGCAGGTGCCCGTGCTGGCGATCATGGGTCACCCGAATGCGGGCAAGTCCTCGGTGGTGGCGACCCTCACCGAGAACGACCGTATTGCCATCGACAAGCGCGCCGGGACCACCACCACCACCGACGATTATCCGGTCATCATCGACGGCCGCACGGTGATGATGTTCGTCGATACGCCGGGCTTCCAAAACCCGAGCGACATTCTCGAGTGGTTCCAGGCCCATGCCGACGAGCCGGATCTGGCGGGCGCCTTCGTGGCTGCGCACGGCGATGACCCGATGTTCAGCCACGACTGCGCCCTGCTGCGCCCGGTGGCCGCCGGCGCCGGCATCATCCTGGTCGTGGACGGCTCCAAGCGTATCAAGGAAAAGGACCGCACCGAGATGGAGCTGCTGCGCCTCACGGCGCGCCCGCGCATGGCCATCCTGAATAACCTCTCCAAGGTCACCAGGCACATGCCAGCTTGGCAGGATGCGCTGAACAAATCCTTCAACTCGGTGCGGGAGTTCAACGCCCATCGCGCCACTTATGCCGAGCGCATCGCATTGCTCGGCGCACTCAAGGCCATCGACCAGCGCTGGGAGCCCATGCTGGAGGAGACCATCCGGGCCTTCCGCGACGACTGGGCGCGGCGCATCGAGCACAGCGCAGACACCATCATCCGATTGATGAAAAATGCCTTGACCAAGCGCGTCACCCGGGTGGTCAAGGCGAACGACATTCACTCCGACGATCAGCGCACGGCGATCCAGCGCCAGCTCACCGAGGCCCTGCAACAGGCGCTGCGCCAGTTGGAGGTGGACGCCCAGCAGGATATTCGCGGCCACTTCCGCCACAACGTCTGGGATGTGCCCGCCACCTCACTGCTGGCGAAGGATCTGTTCTCAGAGGAAGTGGAAGAGGCGCTCGGACTGCGCCAGCGCCAGTTGGCGATGGCCGGTGCCGCCGCCGGAGCCGTCTCCGGCGGCGCCATCGATCTCGGGCTCGGCGGCCTGTCCTTCGGCACGGGTGCACTCATCGGCGGCGTGGTTGGCGGTGCGCTCGGCGTGCTCGGAGGCGCCGCGCTCGCGAAGCTCGACATCCAACGCACCCTGGGGGTCGAGCGTTTTTCGCTGGGTCCGGTGACCAACCCGCGCTTTCCCTTCGTGCTGCTCGATCGGATCATCCTCTACGCTGCGCGGGCCATGAACTGGGCCCACGGCCGGAAGGCGGCGGACGAGACGGCGCCCAACCGCGTCCCGGAGAAAGATCTCGGGCGCAAGCGTGGCTTCACCGAGACCCTCAGCGCCGAGGACCACCGCACACTGGCCAAATTCTTCGTCGCCGCCCGGCGCGGTAAAGAGGACACGGCACACGAGGAAAAGAGCCGCGAGATCATCGTCGATCTCCTGCGCGGGCTCTCCACCAGCGACATGGATGCCCGGCTCGGGCTCTAGTGGGCGCCCACAGGCGGCACCCACCCTACAGACGCCCTCAGCCCGCTTCCTCGGTGGTCTGTGTCGACCGTGCCTGGCCGTCACCGCCTTCACGATCCACCAGGTGGTCGATCACCTGAAACATGCGGGCACTGCTGCCGGCCTGCCTGGCGCTGGTGACGTACTTGCCATTGACGACCATCGCCGGCACGCCATCGATGGCATAGCGACGCACCAGATCAGCTGATTGACGGACCTGCATATCCACCGGGAAGGAGTTGTAGGCGGCGCGAAACTGCGCTTCGTCGATGCCCTGCTCGCCGGCGAACGCGATGATCTGCTCCTCGGTGAAAATCTTACGGCGTTGGTCGTGCAGCGCTTTGAACAGGGGCTCGTGCAGCTTATCGAGGGCGCCGATCTGCTCGGCGGCGAAATAGGCCTTGGCATGCGGCACCCAGCGCGGTGAAGCGGCGGCCGGCATGCGGCGGAAGGTCACACCCGCAGGCTTATCGGTGAGCCAGCGCTCGATGAGGGGCTCCAACTGATAGCAGTGTGGGCAGCCGTACCAAAACAGTTCCAGCACCTCCACGTCGTCGCCCGCCTCGGCACGTGCGGGCTCTGCCACCACGCGGTAGTCGATCCCCTCATCGAAGCCGTCGGCCGCCGGCACGATGCCTGCTGCCGAGAGCAGGGCCAGCAGTACGCCCATCCGCGCCAGCGGCAGCAAGCGGTGCAGTGTATACGGTTGCATGGTCATGACTGAGCTCTCCTCTTTCAGCGGTCTCGAAGGGAACGGCGCCGACATGCGCCGACTGCATGGCAGGTGGGGACGCCGACGCGGATTATGCAGGTGCCCGTATGGGGTGGACGCCGTCCGGTGCGACGGCGGGCCGGGGGGCATGGCCGTCATCCAGCGCCCTCGCATGGACACCGGCCACCGCCGCGGTCGCCCATGGCGGCTAGCCGGCGGTCACCGGGTAGAGCAGATAATCCAGCACCAGCCCCAGGAAAATGGCCATGCCGAAGTAGTTGTTGTTCAGAAACGCGACGAAGCAACGCTTCGGCTCGCGGTCACGGATCAGCCATTGCTGATAGACCGCCAGCAGGGCCGCCACACCGAGCCCGGCGAAGTAGACCCAGCCGCGGGCGCCGGCGGCGCCCACCCAGGCGAGCAGCGCCAACATCAGCACCTGCAACAGACCGACCACCAGACGATCGTAACGACCGAACAGGATCGCGGTGGACTTGATGCCGATCTTCAGATCATCATCGCGGTCCACCATGGCGTACTGCGTATCGTAGACCAGCGCCCAAATCACCGTCGCCGCGAACAGCACCCAGGTGAAGCCGGGAATGCCTTCCTGGATGGCCATGAACGCCATGGGCACCGCCCAACCGAAGGCGGCCCCCAGGAAGAGCTGCGGAAAGTGTGTGTAGCGCTTCATGAAGGGGTAAATGGTCGCCAGCACCACCGCGACCACCGACAATGCCACCGTCTGCCAATTGAGCATCAGCACCAGGGCGAAGGCGACCAGGCACAGCACCACGAAGACGGCAACAGCCTCCGCCGGCGCGATGATCCCGAGCGCCAGGGGTCTGGCGCTGGTGCGCGCCACATGGCCATCGAGCTCGCGATCCGCGTAGTCGTTGATGGCACAGCCCGCCGAGCGCATCAGCACCACGCCAGTGATGAAGATCAGCACCACGCGCCAGGGCGGATACCCCTCGCCCGCCAGCCAGAGGGCCCACAGCGCCGGCCACATGAGCAGAAAAATGCCGATGGGCTTATGCAGGCGCACCAGCCGCACATAGGCGTCCAGGCGCGCGCGCCAGATCGGTGAGCGGGGCGTCAGGGGCTTGGTCTCCGGAAGGCTCATGGGCGGCGAATCTCTGGGTTGCCGCGGGGCGGCCATCGCACGTGCCCCGGGGGCGCCACACGTCAGAGCAGGCGCGGCGTAGCGTCGAAAAACCCCGAATTATGGCACAGCGCTGATCTTGGTTGGGTGCGACGCAGCGCCGTCAAATGGCATCCAGTGCCTCGGCGAGGGCCAGCACCGGCTTGATGGCGAGCCCCTGGACACCGCCCTTGGGCACATTGGCCTTGGGCACGATGGCCTGCTTGAGTCCGTGCTTGGCGGCTTCGCGCAGCCGGTCCGGGCCGTTCGGCACCGGACGGATCTCGCCCGAGAGGCCGATTTCACCAAACACCGCAAGATCCAGGGGCAACGGGCGGTCGCGGTGGCTGGAGAGCACCGCCAGTAATAGCGCGAGATCGGCGGCGGTCTCGGTGACCCGCACGCCGCCGACGGCGTTGACGAAGACATCCTGATCGAACATCGCGATGCCGCCGTGGCGATGCAGCACCGCCAGCAGCATGGCGAGCCGGTTCTGCTCCAGCCCCACGGCGACGCGGCGCGGATTGGCCAGCGGGCTCTGATCCACCAGGGCCTGCACCTCCACCAGCATGGGCCGGGTGCCCTCGCGGGTCACCAGCACCACCGAGCCCGGCACGGGGCGGTCGTGGCGGGCGAGGAAAATGGCCGACGGATTGCGCACCTCGCGCAGGCCCTTGTCGGTCATGGCGAAGACCCCGAGCTCATTGACGGCGCCGAAGCGATTCTTCACGGCGCGCACCAGCCGGTGCGTGCCGTCCGCCTCGCCTTCGAAGTAGAGCACCGTATCCACCATGTGCTCCAGCACCCGCGGGCCGGCCAGCGCGCCTTCCTTGGTGACGTGCCCGACCAGAAAGACCGTGGTCGCCGTGAGCTTCGCGAAGCGCACCAACTGGGCTGCGGTCTCGCGCACCTGGGAGACGCTGCCCGGGGCCGAGGCGAGGGCGTCGGTGCAGAGCGTCTGGATGGAATCGACGATGAGCACCTGCGGTCGCTGTGCCGCCGCGGTGACGAGAATCTGCTCGACGCCCGTCTCCGCGAGCAGTCGCAGCCCGCCGCCCGCCGCCGACGGGTCGGCGGCGGTGGATTCCGCCACCAGCCCCAGGCGGTGAGCCCGCAGACTGACCTGTTGCGGCGACTCTTCGCCCGTCACGTAGAGCACCGGCTGATGCGCCGCCACGGCGGCCGCCGCCTGCAGCAGCAGGGTCGACTTGCCGATGCCCGGATCACCGCCGATGAGCACCACCGAGCCCGGCACCAGACCGCCGCCGAGCACCCGGTCCAATTCCCCGATACCGCTCGGCGCGCGGGTCTGCTGCTCCGGCGTCACCTGCGCCAGCGACAGCACCTCGCTCGGCGACAACGCCGCGCCGCCCGGGCCGACCGCGCCGGCCCAGCCGCCGCCGGCGCGGGCTGAAGGCGTGGGCGCCACAACAACCTCCTCGAGACTGTTCCAGGCGCCGCAGTCCGGGCACTGGCCCGCCCACTTCGGCTGCTGCGCCCCACAGGCGTTACAGACATAGGCGCTGCGGGGCTTCTTCGGACGTTGGGCCATGACATGAATGTTGTTGCGGGGGCAGCCCGGCTATCGTCGCCGGTCGCTCTTGGCCGTGCCCCGACGGGCGCGGCCATGCCGCGGCGTTAAGCGGCTCAGTAACCGTCGTCGCCGTAGAGATTATCGGCGAGATTCTCGAACTTGGTGTACTGCCCCAGGAAGGCCAGCTTCACGGTACCGATGGGGCCGTTGCGTTGCTTGCCGATGATGATTTCGGCCACGCCCTTGTCCGGGCTGTCCTCGTTGTAGACCTCATCGCGGTAGATGAACACGATCAAGTCCGCATCCTGCTCGATGGCGCCCGACTCGCGCAGATCCGACATGACCGGGCGCTTGTTCGGACGCTGCTCCAGGGAGCGGTTCAGCTGCGAGAGGGCGATCACCGGCACGCTCAGCTCTTTGGCCAGCGACTTCAGCGCGCGGCTGATGGCGGAGATCTCCGTGGCCCGGTTCTCACCTTCGGTGGGCGCCTGCATGAGCTGGAGATAATCGATGACGATGAGCCCGAGGGTCTGCTCGCTGCGCTGCAGCTCGCGCTGCAGCCGCCGCACCCGGGCGCGCACTTCGGTCGGCGACAGCGCCGGCGTGTCGTCGATGTACAAGGGCGCCTGCGAGAGGATATGCACGGCTGAGGTCAGTCGCGGCCAGTCCTCGTCGGTGAGCTTGCCGGTGCGCACCCGGTGCTGGTCGATCTGCCCCAGCGACGACATCATGCGCATGGCCAGCGAGTCGCCGGGCATCTCCATGCTGAACACAGCCACGCCGGTACCAGTCTTGATGGCCACATTCTCCGCCAGGTTCATGGCGAAGCTGGTCTTGCCCATGGACGGCCGTCCGGCGACGATGATGAGGTCCGCCGGCTGCAGGCCGGAGGTCTTCATGTCGAAGTCGATGAAGCCCGTCGGCAGGCCGGTGATGGGCTCATCGCGATGGAACAGCTCGTCGATCTTGTCGACGGCGAGCTTGAGCAGGCTCTCGATGGGCTGAAAGCCGCCGCCGCGGGCGAGCTGCTCGGCGATCCCGAACACCTTCGCCTCGGCGGCATCGAGGATCTCCGCCTCCGAGCGCCCGCCGGTATCGAAGGCCAAATCGGCGATGCCGGTGCCGGCCTTGATGAGCTGCCGCAGCACCGAGTTGAAGCGAATGATGCGCGCGTAGTGGGCGGCATTGGCGGCGGAGGCGGTATTGCGGTCGATCTCCGCCAGATAGTCCATGCCGCCGACGTCCGCGAGCAGCTTGCGCTTCTCCAGCGCCTCCGCCAGCGTGATGACATCGAAGGGCTGGTCCTGCTCGGCGAGCAGGGCGACGGCGCGAAAAATCAGCTGATGCTCGCGGCGGTAGAAGTCGACCTCCCGCACCTTGTCCGCCACCAGCTCCCAGGTGCCGTTCTCGAGCATCAACGCCCCGAGCAGGGACTGCTCCGCATGCACGTTGTGCGGCGGAATCCGCATGCCTTCGAACGCCGCCGCGCCATCATGCTCGCCGCCGAAAGGCGCCGGGGGCTGCGCATCCTGATCGTCGATCTCCACGCGGCTTCCTCCTGTTTTTTTCAGGCGAGACAACAACGACCGCGGCATCGTCGGGGCCCGCTGGCTGCGGGGGATCGGCGCATGCTCGGCGCTGCTTGAGGGTCGATTGTCGACGCACGGGCGGGCTGCGGCAAGCAGCACCGGATGGCCAGCGGAACGTCACGGCGCGTATCGAGCCGTCGCCGTCCGGGGGCAACAGCCAGCGGCGCGGCGGCTAGGGGCTCGCCGGCAACGGGCTACGGATCTGTGCCGACCGGCGCACAACGCGGCAGATGGTTGCTGGCGAAGAGATCGGCGCCACCATGGGGACGGTCGGCGCGATGACGCCGGAGAGCGGCAGGCGGCGGGGGGATGGGCGCGCGCATCTTCCCGCAGGCCAGTGCGGCCCGGGGAGGTGACCCCCCGGCCCTGTCCCCCACCGCAGGCCCGAACGACTAATCCGCCGGGACCACTTCGATGAGGATGACCACGTGCACATCGGAGTGCAGATGCACCTCCACCTCGAACTCGCCGATGTGACGGAAGGGGCCATGCGGCAGGCGCACTTCGTTTTTCTTCACCTCGTAGCCGGCGCCGGTGAGGGCATCGGCGATGTCCGCGGCGCCCACGGAACCGAACAGCCGCCCCTCATCACCCGCCTTGCGTGGGATGGTGACTGTCAGACCCTCGAGTTGCTCGCGCCGGCCCTCGGCGTGCGCCAGCGCCGCTGCGGCCTGGGCCTCGAGCTCGGCGCGGCGCGCCTCGAAGGCTTTCAGGTTGTCGTCGGTGGCGGGCACCGCAGCACCTTTTGGAATGAGATAATTGCGACCGAACCCCGGGCGCACGGCGACCTTGTCGCCGAGATCGCCGAGACCGACGACCTTCTGCAGCAGGATGACATCCATTAGAAGTCCTCGAAAAATAACATCACGGCCACGAGCGGGCGGCGCCTGCCATGAGCCGGGGCCCGCGCGTCCGGGCCGGGAGTTGGTTGCCGGGTGGAGCGCCTGTGGTGGGAGGCGGCTCGTCCTCGCCAGCAAACCTGATTGGGTCCGCGACGACGCGCGCCGATCAGTGACCGTCGGTATATGGCAGCAATGCCAGATAGCGAGCGCGCTTGACGGCATCGGCGAGCTGGCGCTGATACTTGGCGGAGGTGCCGGTGATGCGGCTCGGGACGATCTTGCCGGACTCGCTGACGTAGGCCTTGAGCAAGTTGAGATCTTTGTAGTCGATCTCGGTGATGCCCTCGGCGGTGAAGCGGCAGTAACGCTTGCGGCGGAAGAAACGGGCCATGCTGGGTATCCTCTGGGTATCCTGGGGTAACGGCGACGTCAGGCGTCTTCGCGCCGCGGCCGGGAGGCGCCTTCGTCGTCGCGGCGGCCGCGGCGCTCACCACCCCGGTCTCCGCGCTCGCCACGCTCCTCGCCGCTCTCCTCTTCGCCCTTCAGCAGTGGCGAGGGGTCGGTGACGGCGCTATCCCGGCGAATNATCAGGTTGCGCAGCACCGCGTCGTTGAAGCGGAAGGCGTTCTCCAACTCGTCCAGCGCCTCTTTNTCGCACTCGATGTTCATGAGCACGTAATGGGCTTTGTGGACTTTGCTGATGGGATAGGCCAGCTGGCGGCGGCCCCAGTCTTCGAGCCGGTGGATCTTGCCACCGCGTCCTTCGAGATTACTGCGGTAGCGATCGATCATCGCCGCCACCTGCTCGCTCTGGCTTGGGTGCACCAGAAATACTACTTCATAATGTCGCATTGAGCTCCTCACGGATCTGCAGCCTCCCGACGGCGGCTCGGCTGCGGCCGCGGTGAGGCAAGGAGAGTGCCGCTGACGCGGCAAAGCCGGACATTGTGCGTTGTTTCGCCATCACGATCAAGCAGCTGACGCGTGATCATGGATGCAGCCCAAGCCTGGCCCCCGATGCAAGCACAAGGGCCGGACTGGCAAGCCGCGACGGTCGGGGCGAGAATCTGCGGCGCGTCGGGCTCGGACCAACCCTGAATCAGACCAACCCACTCGGACCAAAGAGCACGAGAGATCGCTCGCCATGCCTGCTGTAGCGCTTCGCGTTTTCATCTTCGCCGCCGCCATCATGGCGCTGACGGGCTGCGGTGGCTCCGGCGGCGGCCTGCGGGACATCGCCATCAGCGCTCACGAGACCTACCGCGGCCCCCTCGCCGCTGCGGTGTCACCGGTCCAGTTCGCGGGCGCCTCGGCGACGGACCGCAACTGGCTGCAACGGGAAATCGTGCGCGTGCTCGGCGAGTCCGATGGCTTCGCCACGGTCATTGCCTTGTCCGCCCGCGGCGAGAGCAACGAGGCCGAAGTCCTCATCGACCCGAGCGTGGTACGCGCCGAGCGCTACAGCGGCGGCATCAATCAAATCGATCTGCGGCTGCGGGCGCAGCGCAAGAGCACCGGCACCGTCGGGCTCGATCAGGTGTATCGGGGCCGGCGCCGTGGCGATCGCAGCGCCATCATCGACGCCGCCAGCGCCGCGGCGAAGGATCTGTCGCGCCAATACGGCGATTAGGGGATCGGAACCCGGGACCCGGATCGAGGCGCCACAAGGGCCCCCAGGCCCCGCGCCCCGCTACCGATACTGACGCAGATACCACCACTCGAAGCCGCGCTTGAGCCAGTGGAAGGCCACGGAGTTGGGCAGGATCCAGTTGCGCTTCTCGGTGCGCCAGACCACCATGCCGCGGTCGTTGGCGTCGACGATGCAGAGCAGCTCGACGTCGAAGGTCGCCTGCGCCGGCTCGCCCTTGAGCTCCGCCACCAGATTTTTCGCCGCCGCCTTGGCCTGCAGATCCGCCATGTGCGCCTGTTTGGGCATCCAATCCGGTCCCGGGAAGCTGCCGGAGTCGCCGACGACGTAGACCCGATCGGTCCCCGGCACCTTGCAGTGGGCGTCCGCCTGGATCAGGCCACCCGGCGAGCGCGGCAGGGAGGTCGCGTCGAACCAGTGGTTGCCGGTCATGCCGGGCATGAAGATGATGAGATCCGCCGGCAGCTCGCCGCCTTCGGTCATGACTTTGTCCGCGGTGAAGCCCTTCATCTTGTGTCCCAGATGGGTCTCGATGCCCACCTTGCGCATCTCGTCCATGAGCTTGTCCACGGCCTTTGGACCCAAGCGGTTGCCGGGGCGCTCCGCGGGCGTAAAGAAGACGATGCGAAAGCGCTCGCGCCGCCCCTCTTTGCGCAGTTGGCGGTCGAGCCCGAACAGGAACTCGAAAATCGGCCCGCCGCGCATGGAAGACGGCTCCTTCGGATTGCCCGCGAAGCCCATGGCCACGGTGCCGCCGTCGAGGGCCTTGAGCCGGTCGCGGATGGCCTCGGCCGCCGCAATGCCCTCACAGGGCGTGATGGCGTGCTCGATGCCCGGCAGCTTCTTGATGAAGCGCCCGCCGCTGGCGATGATCAGCCCGTCGTTGGCGATGTCGCCGTCGCTGGTGTGCAGCGTGCGGCCATCGGCGCTGAGACCCGTCGCCTCGGCGGCGTGATGGGACACCTGCATGCGGCGGAAGAAGGTGGTCAGGTCGATGCGCAGGTCGTCGCCGCTGCGCAGGCCCGAGGGCACCCAAATGAGCCCGGGGTAGTAAATGAACTCGGGCTTGGGACTGACCACCGTGATGTCGAGGCTCGAATCCGCCTCGCGCAGGGACGAGACGGCGGTGAGCGCCCCGAAACCGGAACCAACGATGCTGACGCGTGGCATCGGATCTCCTCCTCATATCGATGCGTGCAATTGCTTGGAATTCGATTCTGGCCCCGGGCGTGCAATCCCTCGGGCCATGGACCGATCGACTTTGGCACCGGGCGCGTGCTCGCGGCTCAGCCGCCGGCTTCGCTCACCCGGGCCGTGGCTTGCAACAACGGCAGCAGCACGGGCCAGACGTTCTCGAGCAGCCGCGGCTGCGCCGCGGCGCTTGGATGCAGGCCGTCGGCCTGCATCAGCGCCCGGTCCTCGGCGACACCGGCGAGCAGCCGCGGCACCAGGGCCGCCCCCGTGTCCTCGGCGACCTCGGCATACAAGCGCTGGAACTGTTCGGCATAGCGGGTGCCATAATTGGGCGGCAGCCGCACCCCGATGAGCAACACCTGAGCACCGGTGGCCTGGGCCTCTTCGACCAGGGCCGTCAAGGCCGCGGCGATGCGCTTGGGCGGGAAGCCGCGCAGACCGTCGTTGGCGCCGAGCTCGATCACCACAACCGCCGGCTCGTGCGCCGCGAGCAGCGCCGGCAGGCGCGAGCGACCGCCCGCCGTGGTATCGCCTGAGATGCTGGCGTTCACCACCTGGTGCGGCAGGCCCTCGGTGGCCAGGCGCTGCTTGAGCAGGCTGACCCAGCCCTGATCGAGCGCCGTCCCGAAGCTGGCGCTCAGACTATCGCCCAACACCAGCAGCCGCGGTGGCGGATCAGCGCTGGCCGTCGCGACGACAAGACCGGCGAGCAGTGCCGCAACGCGCAGCAGCAGGCGCCACGCCGATGTAGAGCTTACGCAAGGAGACCGCATGAATACCCCAGAGATCTTGTGCCGCGCCCATGGCCTGGCCAAGCATGTTAGCGGCCCGGGCGGGCGTCTGACCATCCTGCACGGGCTTTCGCTCAGTATCGCCGCCGGCGAGGCGGTGGCCATCGTCGGCGCCTCCGGCAGCGGCAAGTCCACGCTGCTGGGACTGCTGGCGGGGCTGGACGCGCCGAGCGACGGCGAGGTGGAGCTCTGCGGCACGCGCCTGTCCGCGCTCGACGAGGACGGCCGCGCCGCACTGCGGCGCGGGCGTGTCGGCTTCGTGTTTCAGAACTTCCAGCTGCTGCCCACGCTGACGGCCCTGGAGAACGTCTCCCTGCCGCTGGAGCTGGCCGCCGCCGGCGCCCGCAGCCCGCAGGGCCGTGGTCAGGTGCGGCCCGACACCGGCCTGAACGGCCACGCTCCTGAGGCCGTGGCCCGCACGGCGCTCGAGCGCGTCGGCCTCGCCGCCCGCGCCGGCCATTATCCACGCCAGCTCTCCGGGGGCGAGCAACAGCGTGTCGCCATCGCCCGCGCCTTCGCGCCGGGGCCACAGATCCTGTTCGCAGACGAGCCCACGGGCAACCTGGATCTGGGCACCGGCCGCAGGATCATCGATCTGCTGTTTGCGCTGCGCGCCGACGCCGGCGCCGCCCTGGTGCTGGTGACCCATGACGAGGCGCTGGCCGCGCGCTGCGACCGCCGGCTCGGCATGCGGGACGGCCATCTGGAGGTGCTGCCGTGAGCAACCCGCACATGCCCGTGTGGCGCCTGGCCCTGCGACTGCTGCGCCGCGACTGGGGCAGCGGCGAGCTCTACCTGCTCGCCGCCGCCCTGGTCGTGACGGTCGCCGCCATCACCGCCGTCGGTTTTTTCACCGATCGCATCGAGCGGGCCATGCAGCGCCAGGGCGGCGAGCTGATCGCCGCCGATCTCGCCATCGATGCCTCGCGCCCCATCCCCGAGGCCTTCGCCCAGGCAGCCACCGAGCGCGGCCTGAGTGTGGCGCGCACCCTGACCTTCCGCAGCGTCGTGCTGGCCGGCGACGACAGCCAGCTGGTGCAGGTGAAGGCCGTGGACGACGCCTATCCGCTGCGCGGTCAGATCCGCCTCAAGACCGATCTCGATGCCGCCGAGCAGCCCGCGGGCGGCCCGCCGGGCCAGGGCACGGCCTGGGTGGAGCCGCGACTGCTGTATGTGCTCGGCGCCGACGTCGGCGCCGGCATCGACCTGGGCGAGGCGCGCTTCAGCGCCGACCGGCTCATCGCCTACGAGCCCGACCGCGGCGGCAATTTCTTCCAGATCGCCCCGCGGGTGATGATCCGTCTGGACGACGTGCCGGCCACGGGCCTGGTGACCGAGGCGAGCCGGGTACGTCACCGGCTGCTGCTGGCGGGGCCGCGCGATGCCCTCACCGACTACGCCGACTGGGCGGAGCCGCAGCTGCCGGCCGGCGCCGGGCTCATCGACGCCCGCGAGGCCCGCCCGGCGTTCGCCACCGCCGTGGACCGGGCGTCGCGCTTTCTGCATCTGGCGGCCCTGACCACGCTGCTGGTGGCCGGTGCGGCCATTGCGCTGGCGAGCCGCCGGCTGGTGGACCGCCAGACCGATGCCGTGGCGGTGATGCGCTGCCTGGGCGCCCCCCGGCACCTGCTCACCCGGCTCTTCGCCATCCGGCTCCTCGCCTTCGGCTTGCTGGCGAGCCTCGCCGGCTGCCTGCTGGGCTGGCTCGGCCAGCACGGCCTGGCGCAGCTGCTGGCGCAATGGTTCGACGGCCCGCTGCCGGCGGCATCCATGCAGCCCCTGTTCGTCGGCATCGGCACCGGCCTGGTGGCGCTGGCCGGCTTCGCGCTGCCGCCGCTGCTGCAGCTGGCGGAGGTGCCGCCGCTGAAGGTGATCCGCCGTGACCTGGGACCGCCGCGGGTCTCGGTGGCCTTCGCCGGCCTCGGCGCCGCCGGCGCCCTGGCGCTCATGATCCTGTGGCAGGCGGGCGACTTCGAGCTCGCCTGGAAGCTCCTGCTCGGCGTCATCGCCGCCGTCGCCGCCCTGGTCGCCTTGGGCGCCCTGATGGTTTGGCTCGCCGCCCGGGCCGCCGCGCGCAGCCGCGGCATCTGGCGGCTGGGCCTCGCCGGGCTGGCGCGACGGCCGGCGGCGGCCATCCTGCAGATCACCGGCTTCGGTCTCGGCATCCTGGCCCTGCTGCTGTTGGCAGTGGTGCGGGTGGATCTGCTCAGCAGCTGGCAGCAGACCCTGCCCGAGGGGGCGCCGAACCACTTCCTGATCAACATTCAGCCGCATGAAAAGGATGCCCTGGCAGACTGGCTCAGCCAGCGCGAGATCGACGGCGCCGGCCTGTTTCCGATGATCCGCGGACGCCTCACCGGTGTCGGTGCGCGCGACGTCGAGCCGGAAGACTACGATGACCCCCGCGCCGAGCGCCTGGCGGCCCGGGAGTTCAACCTGAGCTACGCCGTGCAGATGCAGCCGGACAACAGCGTCATCGCCGGGCGCTGGTGGTCCGACGGCGACCCGAAACCGCAATTCTCCGTCGAGGCGGGCATCGCCGAGACGCTCGGTATCAGCCTCGGCGATCGATTGCGGTTTCAGGTGGCGGGCGAGGAGGTGACGGCGCCGGTGACCAGCCTGCGGCAGGTGCAGTGGGACAGTTTCAATGTCAACTTCTTCGTCATCGGCACGCCGGGACTACTGGCCGATCAGCCCGCCACCTACATCACCAGCTTCTACCTGCCCGAGACACGGGAGGCCCTGGTGCCCGAGCTGCTGCGGGCCTTTCCGAGCGTGACCCTCATCGATGTAGGCGCTCTGCTGGCACAGGTCCGCGGTATCATCGAGCAGGGCATCCGCGCCGTGGAATATGTGTTCCTGTTCACGCTGGCGGCGGGGCTGCTGGTCATGTATGCCGGCATCCAGGCGAGCCTCGCCGTGCG
>PR_CR_10_Liq_1_inCRDRAFT_1000258_pt1 | contig 33321 bp, 27 predicted proteins | sample PRCRCaboRojoPR_3_FD_10241 | JGI IMG/M metagenome (IMG submission 10241)
AACAGACTGTGAAGGAAGCGGGGGAGGTGTAGGTGCATTACTAGGAAGTGGAGGGGGTGTAGGTGCATTACTGGTGCCATTGTCTTTAGGAGTTTCAAAAGATTTTTGGTTGTAAATGGAGTTTCTGAACTGTTGATCCTCAGTTGGAATCTCTACGTTGTCTAAGTTTTGTTCCTCGTCGTAAAGTCCAATCCAAGGGTCGTTGAAGAAATTAGTAGTTCCAAAAAGGTGAGGAAGCTTCTTGATGCACCCTCTGAAAACTTGAGACCCAAGTGTCATGTTCGAAACCATGTCATCAGCGTCGCCTTCTTTAATGAGGTCTTCAACTTTAAGGCCTTTGATAGCTAGTGACAACGCTTGTTGCTGTTTAGGAAGTAAGTTTTGCTCTCTAATTTCCTGAGACTGGATTTTTTCACGCCTTGCGTCAGAGAGAGTTTGGAGTCTTTGGAGTTGTTCGTTCCTAGGAACTTCTGATTGGGAAGAGTTGTCAGAAGGAACTTGGGTGTCTTTTTCTTGGATCAAGTTGGCTACGTACTGGGAGGAAGCTAGGTTGGACAAAGAGTTGAACACACAGTTTAGTTCGCAAGCTGTAGCGTTGGTTGCTTTTACGAGTTCTTCAAGTTCTGAACTAACTTTAGAGGATCTGTCTATGATTCTTTCAGCAAAGGACTCTAGTTGGGTGAACAGCTTTTCATCCGACTCTACACTCCAGTCGTATTTGTTTTCTCTTTGCAATTCAGCCCAGCAAGACATATTATTTCGCCTAACTACAGTTTACCAATGGAGACTGACCAAACAATTCCAGGTCAAAACAAGCATGCAGTTACTCTACAAGAAAAGTTTGGGTATTTGTACGACGAAAACGGGTTTCTCAAGAACTCAGAAACAGGAGAAGGGTTCCAGTTTGTTGACCAGAAACACTATGAAGAACTAGGTGACTTAGTGACTAACTACATCCAAGAAGAAATGAAACTTACCTACGGACTTCAAGAAGTTTGGATTCCTAAAGACTTTGAAGGTTCGCCTAAGTCCAATATATTTATTTCACAGGACTGGGAACAAAACACTTCAAAAGCTTTGCTGCTGATTCAAGGAGCTGGAGCAGTAAGGCCAGGAATTTGGGCAAGATCCGTAGTGATCAACGAAAGCCTTGAAACTGGAAGTATGCTTCCTGCTATAAAGGAAGCCCAGAACCAAGGCTACTCCTTGCTGGTTTTCAATCCTAATGTGCACAGAGACCCAGAAACTAAAGAACCCATTCCTTTGAACGACACCCTTTCAGCCCACAGCAACTACATGTGGAGCACTTTCGTTAGTAAGTCTCCTGCCCAGGAAATCTTTATCATTGCTCACTCTTGTGGAGGAGTAAGCACTATGGAGCTCATGAAACTCCACTGGGAAGACTTTTCGCAAAGAGTAAAAGGGATTGCTTTTACAGATTCCGTCCACAGCGTAGACCCTAGGTTTACAAAGGAACAGAAGGACTTCCTCATGGAGAAGTCAGTGGATTGGGTTGCTTCAGAGAAACAGAGAGACGAACTTGTAATGAAAAAGGGATACAACGGGTGCGTAAATGTGTCATCAGGGCACACCAGGCACGAATACACTACTGGGTATGCTTTCCCCTCGATCTTTCCTTTCTTCAGCAGGCTGAGTGAAGGTTCTAACCCCTACCATAATATATAAATGGGCTGTTGTTCTTCTGGAAGAAGCAGAATGCCCCTTTCTAGCGAGTGTTACTCTGAAAGTGCTTTTGAAAAGCAACTAAGTCAACTTTCCCCCATCAATGAAGAACTTTTAAGAGTTAACGTAAAAGAAATCCACATAACAAACAACGCTTTTAGAGTAGTAAAAAAACCTTTTAAGGTTTTCCTAAGACTCAAGTACAAAGAAACCATTGTGAACACTGAGAAACTGAACCTACAGGGACTGCACTACCTTTCCAAACCAACAGATGACTTAAGTTTCGAAGCTATTTACGAGCAAAAACCAGTTGAGATTGTACTGATGTGCACTAAAAGAGGAAAGGACACAGAAATAGGCTACATGAACGTTAACACTGACTTCTTAACTAAGCACTCTAAGTTCGAAGGAGTCCTTCACTTTTTTTACAGGTGCCAAAAAACAGGAACGCTTAACTGCGAAATCTCAAAAGAACAACTAAACGAAATGAACTTCATGACTCTCACAAACATCCACAGGAACAAAGTTACTAGTCTTCCAGTTAAAGAGTACCCTCCTCAGTACAGTTCCCATTTCCACAGAACTCCTGGTTTCTTTTCAGAGAGTTCTTCTTTCGAAAAGGAACTAACCACTAAAATAGACTTTTCCAACACTCTGAACAAACTTAAAAACCAGGTAGTTCCTTTCGAAGAACTTTTAGAAAACCTTAAAACTGAAAACTCTGAAGTAGTGTACTACACTTGTGACAAACTTAAGTTCTTTGCAAGTCAAAAAGCTTATGCAACCAAAATACTAGCCCAAGCTGAAGTAATCAGGCACATAATAACTAACTACTCAGGTGACAAACTGGTGTGTGAGCAAGTTTTAGGACTGCTTTACAAACTCGAAGAGTCAGTTTCGGTAACTGCTAAGCAGCTAGGGCCTGTTTGGAACAACGACGCAGGAGGTTTTATCAAGGGCATCATTACCATTTGGGAGGAGTACCACAGCATAGAGTCAACTAGTTACTGCATAGAGTTAGTTATTAAGTACATTTCAGATACCTACAAGCAACATAAACTCAAGTTTCTGTTTAGGTCTGAAAACATTTTGCCCTTGCTTTTCAAAAACCTAGGCAAGTTCATTTCCTCTCAAATAGCAGTTCCAAGTTTTATACTGCTAAGTGAAGCCATGCAAATGAACTCTCAGGAAACAGTAAAAACTAGTTAGTGCGAAGAAGTCTTCCAAAAAAACATAATGAACTATTTAGATGGGCTTCTGGCTTCCCACTGCTTGAACAATGAAGTAGTGACTTACTGTCTTAAGGTTTTGAAGGACTTCATAGGTTCTGGGAGTTTCAAGCACAGAGTAGCGCCGCTGATTTCTTTCGAAAGACTCAAAGACATTAAGAAGCTCTACAAAAAAGACCTGCCTAAACTTAAAACAATCACTTTCCTCATCTGCGACTTGATTTCGAGTCAGGAGAAGATTTGCAGTGTGCACGAACTTAACACAGGAATATCTATTCTGCTCAACATTTTATATAAACAAAAAGAAAACATTGTAATTGGCGAGTGCATTGCCTCAACCCTTACCAACTTAATTAACAAGCTTGACAGAGTCCCTACTGAAATGGAGACTGCAAACTCTTTAGAGCTGATTTACGAAGTGCTGAGCACAGTCATGTTTGAGACTAAACCTTGTTGTTGCTTGCTTGAGTTGCTCCACAGCATAGTTTCCCGCCAAAGTGCAGTGAAGTCTTACGTGTGCAGTAACCAAAACTTCTTAAGTCTTTTTAAAGAAATGCTAAACCACCACAACATTCCAAGCACTGGGTGCCTTTTGGGGCACGAAAAACAAATTTCGAATATTAGAGTAATTTGCCAAGAACTTATAGAATTTAATCCGAATTAATATAATGAATTTTGAAAGAGAAATAAAAATAGTCAAGGTAATAACTAACTACCAACAGAATCAAAGAGACAGGTGGCACAAGTTAGGGAAACTAGCAGCTAACTCCGAAGAAGAGCCCCTCGACCCCTTGGACAAACAACTCATTAAAACAATACACAAACAAGAATTTGGGATTCTCGTAATGGGAATTTTGGCCTCAGCAGGTGTTACTTACTTTACTTACACTAGGTTTTCTGCCCTAGGGCCGCAAGTCCAGGGCATACTTGCGGGGTGTGTAGGTTGGGTTCCTTTGGTGGTTGCCAATAAGTATTCCCATTCTAAATTTCAAGGATTGAAGCAAGTCCTTTTAAACAAGTACACTTCTCTAAAATCTGACTGAGAAAATAACCTATAAGTCTTAAGGCAAGTTTTAATAGCTATGTTAATAATGAGTTAGATCTTATTTTCTTTTTTTGGGAATGAAAGTAAAACCTTCCTCGTCTTCAAAGAGTTGGGAGGCGTTCATGGGGGGAGGTTCGGGAAGGCCCAAACTAGAAACAAGTTCTTCTTTCTGCTCTAAATCCTTCTTCAAGGAACTTATTTCTTGTTCTTGGGAATTAATTTCGGTCATCAGTTGGGAGAGCATGGACTTCATTGAATCGTAGTGGTTGTAGAAGTTCTTGTGCTTGCTTTCGATATCCGAGAGTAGTTCTTCAGCTGTATTGAACAGTTGGGTTTTTTCCATTTAATTTTTCTAGAACAATTTTAGCTAGCAGCTACCTTTGAATTCATCTTACATTAATAATACCATGAATTATGGATTCCAAAAACTACTCACAAACTCTAACTGTACAATTCTATTATGGTTACTGAGGTTAAACTACTTACTTCACTCAATTTAAGTTATGTGACCCTAGGTGCTCTTCTTCGAATGTGAAATTGGAGTAATATATGTTCGGGTTGGTGCTCTGGCTTAGAGAGTCACACGCAGAAGCCTGGGTAAATTGGGCGTCAAAGTGCCGAACGTCTTCTTCACTTGAAAGTCTGGGCTTGTACGGAGTCTTTACCTGCTTTTTGGCGAGCAAGTTCCAAGGAATAGACCTGAAGAAAGGGTGGTTTTTGATTTTGGAAGGGTCGGTGAGTCTTTCTTCCGGGTTCACTCTCAGTAGGTTCTTGATCAGGTCTGTAGCTTGAGCTGAAAGGTCAAAAGGCACCTCAATGGGTTTGTTAAGCATTTTGTGGTACATTTCTTCTCTGTTAACTGAGTAAAAAGGAGGGCTGCCGTGGAGCATTTCGTATATTAAGGTTCCGAAACTCCAGTAGTCCACAGCTTTGTCGTACCCGGAGTTCTTAATGATTTCGGGAGCAATGTACTCAGGTGTGCCACACAGAGTGTAGGCCTTTTCTTGGTCTGAGCTGCAAGTTTTGCAGAGTCCCAAGTCGGCTATTTTGATGTGGCCTTCCTGGTCTAGTAGAATGTTTTCTGGCTTTAAGTCTCTATAAATTATGTTTTTGCTGTGCATGTACTCAAGGGCTAGTAGTATCTCTGCTGCGTAGAACTTAGCCTTTTCTTCAGAGAACTTTCTTTCTTGCTTGAGGTGTCTGAAAAGTTCTCCTCCAGCTACAAAGTCCATAAGAATGTACACCTTACTGGAAGTCTGGAAAGCGTACCTAAGGTGCACTATGAAAGGACACTGCATCTTTTCAAGTGCAAGTCTTTCTGTAAGGGTGTTGTTTCTTTGCTTCTTTTGTTCAATTTCTGACTTTTTGAGAACTTTCATAGCAAAGTGTTTGCCAGAGTCCTTTTTGGAGACCAAAAAGACCTTTCCAAAAGAGCCTTTTCCTAAAAGCTTGAGTATCACGAACTTTTCGGAGTCAAAGAAAGAAGAGGTGACAGAAGACGTTGCCGTAGTTCCTAAAACAGACCTATTTATATTGGATTCATTTTCTTGTGAATTAGCACAGCAATTTCCCATTTATTATTTCACCAGTTTATGATGTCTGAATGAAAATCAAGCTAAGCGTTAATATTAAATTAACAATGGACTTACTTGAAATACAGGACCAGTTGTGCCAGCTGGAGCTTCTAGAAGACAACCAAACACTAGACTTCATTGATAAGCACTACAACCAGCACCTGTCCAATTTTGACATCTCTAACAAGTACCTTGTGAAGAACTCAGCAATGTACTTAGGAAAGATGCTGTACGAAAGAATTTCAAGCGGGAAAACTCTAAAGCACCTCTCTATGGAAAACTGCATGCTCAACGAAGAAAACCTAACCCAAATCTGCAAGTGGCTTTTCAAACTCAAGAACCCTTTAGGACTCAAAACTTTGAATTTAGGAAACAACAAACTCATAATCAACGAACCTATTTCTTTGCTTATCAAAAAACTTCTTGACAAAGTCGGCAGAAAAAAATCTGTAAGTGTAGCTTTTCAAGGCAACGCTTTTAGTAACTCTAAGTGCTTGCAAACTATTTTGACAAGTAAAGCTTGTTTTACAGAACTCAACTTGTACGACTGCTGCGTCGAGGGGAGTTGTCTTGTAGTGTTAGCTGAAGTTATCGCTGAAAACAAGTACATACTTAAACTGGACTTGTCTTACAACCCCAAAGCCTTTTTGGACTGTGAAGAAGTAGCTAACTTTTCAATCAGCATAGGACTCAACCAACACATTCAAAAACTGAACTTAGAAGGTAACTACTCACTTTCCAACAGACCTGTTCTAATTAACTTTTTGTCAGGACTTCAAACTAACAAAAACCTGCAAAAACTAAACTTAGCAAGTATTGAACTAGGTGACAAAGGTTTATCCCTTCTAACAAAACTGCTTTTAGAAAAGCTTATGCTGTTTTCGCTTGACCTTCAAAACAACGGAATCACTGACAAAGGCTTTCTGATCCTTTTAAAGAATTTACCACTAGGCCTTTCAGAGCTCAATGTTTCTTACAACTTGCTCCAGAAAAACGAGTCTTTGAAAGCTTTAGGCCAGAAACTCACTAAAGAACGCACACTAAGGGTCCTCAAGATCTCTTCAGCTTTTGAAATCAGCTGCATACAAGAAACTGCCGTTTCAGCCCTCTGCAAAGGACTCAGAGAAAACTTTTCACTCACAGACTTTATTTGCGAGTCAACCAAGATAGGGGACGAACCTGACCTTTTCTGTAAAGCTATAGGCGAAGCCATTGCTTCAAGAAGACTCTCTCTGACCTACAAGATTTCTGCTGTGAACTGCTTTGATTCAACAGCTACTTCAATGGGGTCGCACTCTACCTTTAATCTCAAAAGGCCTTCTAAGTCTTTTAAGTTCAACTCTTTAGAACTCCCTGAACCTTGGACTCCTCGCTAACCATATAAATTTAAATATTTTCGCTGAACCTTTTCAAAAGGTTTTCGATTACTGCTACGTAGCGTGCATTTCCAGAGTTGCAGATTGAGTAAGGAATCGACCCCTTTGGATCTAACTTGAGTATAAAAGACACTTTGCACCCGCATTCTTCAGGCTTCAAAATAAAACCTCCTATCTGAAGGTCTGCCCTCACAAAGTCTTCCATAACTTCTCTTTGAGGAATCTCTAAACTTTTATACCCCAGCACCACCTTGCCTGAGTCACTTTTGCGAATTCCTTCAACTTCAAGAACTTCTCTGTGGCTAGAAGGCCAGGCGTACTGGAGTTGACGGTACACTAGTTTCAGCTGTGCTCCAAAGCTCTTGAGCACATAAAAGTCTTTAACGTCTAAGTCCCAGCTCGTCCGGTTGGAATCGTCCCAAAGGTAGTCACTCACCTGGTTAGGGTGTGCTGGGAGTGTTGTAGTAAAATTGTAAATGTACAGTTGATCTTCGAAAAGTCTACGCATGCAGTAAATCTTGTTTTTCTCGTAGTAAATCTCCCAACCTCCAGCGTCTTCTAGGTCCTCTAGGTGGTTAGCCACTTCTTCAAAGGTGTTTACGCAGTTGTCAAAATACTCAGTCATTTTTATACTGAAGGATAAATGTTAATATAACTTAAAGATGATAAGGAACCTATCCTACAACTCAGGCTTCCACATAGAAAACCTTGATTACATTCAAAAGCACCTTTCAAAGTCAGAGTCCAAACCTAAATTAAAGAAATCAGAACTTCCAGTAGAGCTGGACTCCCTGAAAGCAAAGTCCTTTTTCACCCACCAAATTCAAGTGCAACCACCTGAGGGTCTTAATGCAACAGTAGCAGCACCTCTAACTCCAGGTGGGGGCTGGGCTCCTTCAATCCCTCCTTCACAGTCTAGTTACTTAAAGAAAAGCCATAAAGACTTAGTTCTTAGAGCTAAGTCAGGAATTCGTTCAGGAGACGTGCAAAAAGAAGCCCACATGTCTTACTCCTTTGCAGTTATTTACGAAAACAAACTCAACTACACAGAAGCTTCTCACCACTACAAAAAGTTCTTTTTTTGCGCTAGAGTGCTGGAAGACCCTATAGGTGCCGCTTTGGCTTTAAACAGACTAGGAGTTATTTACCACAACGCCAAAAAGTACGAAAAAAGTCTCCAGTTCCACTTAAAGCACTTCGAGTTTGCTGACAAACAAAGCAGGTTTGCAGCTAACTATAACCTAGGAATCAGTTATAGAATGCTAGGCAACTTTTCTCAAAGTGTGAGCCACTTCCAAAAAGGACTTAAGCTCGCAGATAGATCCCTAGACTTAGAGTCCCAGTGTATATCTTACGGACAACTCGGAGTTACTTACATTGAACTCAATGATAGCGAAAACGCTATAAGTAACTTAAGTGTTTGTGTTGAAATAGCTAGTCGGCTGAAGAACCAAAAGATAAACCTAGACTGTCTTCTTTCTCTGGCCTTTTTGTGCTACGGAGTCGGCAAACTAGAAGAATCTTCAGACTACTTCCACAAAGCTATCAGCACTGCAAAGTCAATGGGAGAAAACGAAGTAGCTGACAAGTGTTCTTGCAACTTAGGAATCGTAGACGCTAAAAGGAACTTCAAGTCCATTCAACACTTGATTTTATCTAATTGCAATTTAACTCAGTAATTTAGTGTAATCCCCAAACTTAACTCGCATCATGTGTCTTTTAGATCGCTTAGAAACGTTTGGGTCTCGGAGTCTTTCAATGAGATTAAGGCTTTCAAAACTGTCTTCTAAAGACAACTGTTCAATAGCCCAAGTTATTTCTTGTGCTAGTTTGGAGTCTTTGTCTTCGTTTAGACCTACCCAGCCCTTTCCTTTTCTGTGTGACCCAAACTCAGCAACGTTGCACACCTGGGCGATTCTCGAACCAAACTGAATTGCTCTTTTTTTCAAGTTTGCTGCAAAGTGAATTCCGTACTTGTGCGCTAGTTCTCTCAAAGAAAACTTTTCTCCTAGTTCAGAGTCCATGTCAGTTACACAACTAAGTTCAAAGTTAGAAACGTACTTAATCAGCTCGCAGTCCAAGAATGGAAACCTCAGTTCTTTGGCGTGGAAAGAACATATTCTGTCATCCCTTGCTAAGTTTCTGTGCCAAAGCCGGTTTAAGTCAAGTTCCATTTCGCTCTGCACTCCTTTTAAGCCGTAATACTTGTACGCACTTCTGTAACGTGAGTAGCCTCCAAACACTTCGTCTGCACCTAGTCCACTCAAAAGTATTTTCCCAGGGAACTCTACACAGTTCTGGTTAAGGTCTTTGCCTTTGCCTCTACTTGCAAAGTAAAGCGCTGAACCTATGCTAAAGTCCATCCTCGTGTTTTTTGGCAGCAGCAACTCTAGAATTTTGGCTTTGTGGGCTTCTACTTCTTGGTATTCAACTTCTGCAAACACAGGAAAAAAGTGGCGATCAGGAAAGTTACTGCAAAGTTCTTTGTAGCTTTCGATCGCACTTAGTTTGTCAGGTGCGTTCTCTGCAAAAGAAACACTCAGTAAGTATATAGAAGACTCCCTTGGCAAAGTAAAGTGCAGAGCAGCCGCTATCAAAGTAGAGTCCAACCCCCCTGAAAACAACACACCTATTTCTTTGTTTCCCAAAACTCTTTTTCTGACGCTTTCTAAAAAGTAGTGTTCTAAGTCACTTAGTTCACTCATACTTGTTTGGGCAAACCTCAGTTTGGAGGGGGACCTTTGCCACTCGTGAGGCCAATTCAGGAATTCCCAAGAGTTATCTAGTAAACTAATTTTGTAAATTCCAGAACAGGGAATTTCCGAGCCAGCTCCAACTGAGCTCAGCACAAGGTTGTTTTCGTCCTGCATCATCACAAAGCTCCTTCTTCCAAAAAAATCTTTACCAAACCACAATTCTTGCTTTTCCCAGTCTATGAACACAAAAGCAAAAGGCCCTTCTACTTCACTTAAGACTTGGAGGGGGTTGTTGGCTTTCAAAAGTTCTGCAACTTGAAAAGTGTCATTTGACTGAAGACTGAAGTCGTAAGTTGTGCTAAATACTTCTCCGTTCCAAGCAAACCAGTAGTTTTCAGAACAAACAGGCTGCTCAACAAGTTTCTGACCTCTTATGTGCAGGACCCCGCTGCTAAGTGACACTTTTTCGTTCTCAACAGTATGGAAAGAATCAGGGCCTCTTGCAAGGATGTGGCTTTGCAAAGCTTCTAAGTCTACCTTCATACTCACCGTTTCTACCTGTGCTTTGCAGTTCTTTAAAACACACAGTATTCCACACATATTATTAAGTTTTTGATTTATTGAAAATAGACATGAAGTGTTCTTGGGCTTGTTTAGCGACTTCCGAGTAGTTGCTTGCAAGGTTTTGGTTCTGGGACTTTTGGCACTCTTCAAGTTTCTCACTCAGGACACAGTGTTCTTGGGAACTAGAATGCGGAAGAAGCCCTTCTGCTATTTTAGCTGCTATGCCATAGTTCTGCACTTCCATGTTTGAGTCTATTGCTTCTAGAGCCAGTGCTTTTCTGTGGTCTGACTTAAGTTTAAGTTGAATTAACAAGTTGTAAAAAGCTGCACGTTTAACTGAGTTGGTTTCAAAAGAGATAACTTCAATAAGGACCTTCAGGGCAAACTTGTAAAGGCTGACGTGTTCTAAAAAGGCTTTGGCTTTGGTGTTTTCTTGGGGGTTCTCTTTGATTTTATTAAGTAGTTGTTGACTGGCTTCTTCCAGTAAACTCAGGGCTTCAGCGTAGTTTTTGTTTTCAAAAAGGGTGTATGCTTCTTCAATTGGGTTTGAACTGTGTTTTTTGGGGGTTGCAGGCAAATTATTTTGAGAAAAGTCGGCAACAAAAGAAGTTTGTGCTGGTTGTCTAGGTGTAACTTTAAGGGGTTGTCTGGGTGTAGTTTTAAGTGCTGAAGGAGGTTTGAGTCCTAAAGGAGCAGGTTTAGTTCCCGAGGGGAGTTTAGGTCCTCCTTCTTTTTTTATTTTGATTTTGGACCACTTCTTCCTTTTCTTTTCAGCTAGCATCTCTAAAGGACACTTAAAGTTTTCTCTAATGCTTTCTTCACTTAAACATCCTTTCCACAGTCTAATTTCTGTAATTGCACCTTCAAACCCCGAGAAGTCTAGTTTTTCTCCTAACTCTAAGGCTTTGTTTCCTTCAAAAGCTAGTTTTGAGTTAACTAGCACCTTAAAGTGTTTTTTGTTGCCTACAATGCTTACGTGTGTCCAGTAGTGAACTTCTAAGGTGTCTTCTAATTGGCATTCCTGCACCTTGATTCTTTTGTTTAGTAGTTCTAAGTCAAAGTTGCATCTAAAAACCCTAGTGTCTGAACTGTAAGGCTTAACCCAGACTTCTAGAGTCCAGGAGTCTCCTGGGTCAAGGCCTTCAAGCACCAAACTAGTCTCTTGCAGTTCCAAAGCGTAATTAGGGGAAGCACTTTTCCCCCACTTGTCGTCGTGGTCAAGCGGCTCTCCGTCTTCAAGCATGTCTCCCCAGATTTCTTCTTCTACTTCCCATTTTCTTTCACTTACTACGTCCTCCAAGTAACTGCCTTTGCCTTCGTCGCACCTGAAATAAGCATGCAATGACTCTTCATCCTCTGGGAAGCTGTGGTCCATAAACTGTGGGTTGTGCCTCTGGGGTTCTTTAAGAGAGTTGAACCCAAACCACTGGCCTAGGTTTTCAGCAAGTGCTAAGTTTATGACTTGTTTATTTGTAGTTTGAGAAAAAGCAGCTTCTCCATACCCAACCTTGATAGGGGTTATTTGAGGCACTAGGGGTGAGTAACTTGAATCTTGGAGACAAGAAGGGGCATTTAGTATAACAGACTCAGGAAAACGTTCGTTGGAGCTCATGAGTGGTTGAAGCAGTTGGTAGAGTTGCATGTACTGTCCAGTTAACTCCATACATTTGGCAGCTTTAAGGTTCTGGCTGAACTCTAAAAACACTTGAGACAACTCCTCCAAAAGAAGCCTTTCAAGTTTCCAGTTGTGGTCGGCTTGCAATTCTGCAAGGAAGTGCTTTAGCTCTTGGAAGTTCCTAAATTCTTTTCCGTGGGTCACAATGCTTAGAAGCTCTTCAAACATAGTCATTTTCTTAAGGATCTTAACTTTTGTCCTTAGTGAAACAAACCCTGAAGAGTACTTCATAAGGAACCAAGCAGCCTCTAAGTAGTTTTTGTCTAGCAAAAGTTCTAGTAAGTCCTCTGAAAACTGGTTAGTGCTGAGCATTCTCACTAAGTTGTTTACTCTGTAAATTTGGGGCTGAGTTCTTAAAAAACCTTTTACTAAGGGCTCAAGCATGGTAACTGGTCTTGCAAGCACTTCTGTTTGAAGGCCTGACTTTTTAGCTAGAATTACTCTGTCGTTTAAAACACCACAAATAACACTTGGCCAAATTGTATTAAAAAGCATTTGGGGAGAGTCTTCGAAGTAAAAAACAGCCTCTGTTGTAGAAAACAAAAGTAAGTTTCCGTACCAGTACAGAGAAATAGGCATTTTCCAGTACAAGTCTAAGTTGAAACTTTTCAGCAAAGTTAAGTTTGAGTCAGCCAGGCAAATTCTTTTAGTAGTGGCAAAAGCCAAGCAGTCCTGACCCCACTTGGCAGAAGTTAGGGTTTCGTCGTACCTAAGTTTAAGTACTTCTTTTTCACTTAAATCTAGGTCTTCGACTCTTCCAGTTTTGGCACTTTTAGATAAAACTAGGCTTCTGTCAAACAGGGTTTCGTAAAGCACTGCAAAACTTTCTTGCAAAGGAGTCCTCCAAACACTTTTTACTTTCATACTTAAAGGGTAACTTTCAGTTTGGTTATTACTTAGAAACACCAAAAACACTCTAGCTCTGTCTTCACTGAGAATCAAAAGGTTCTCTCCAACTTCGCCCATAAAAGCTGCAGAAGTCCCAGTAAACTCTTTTTGGGTTCCTTCCCTAACCAGTATTATTTTGTTTTGTTCTTTGCAGACAAGTACTTCCTTTGTGTTGTTGTTTTCTCTTACATCCAAACTGTAGACTTCTTCTTCCTGCAAACTGCAAACTTCTGTGGACTTTCCGTCTTTTACTTTGTACTCGCACACTTGGTTTTTGTTTAAAAAACAAAAAGAGCACGGAAAGTCCACTGGGTCTTGAACTAAGCACTCCACACTTTGCTGAGGCAGTTGAGAAGTTATGGGGTAGATCTCAGTGGGGTGTGTTGAACTATAAAGGTCCAGCAGCATAAGTCTAGTTTTGGACTCGTAGGGCCAGAGAACTATTAAACTTTCAAGAGAAAACAAGCAAGTCAGTTCTCTGGGAGTAAAAGGTTTCCTTATCTGTTCAGGAATGGAGTAAAGGCCCTGGGACATCACTTTTAGTTTGAACTGTAGTTGCTTCTTAGAAACATACTCAGAATTAGCAACTAGCTCTAAGAGAATCAAGCTTCCTTCTCTTATTAAGCTTAAAATTCTAGTTTCGGAAGCCCATGCAAGTCCTAGTATTCCTTGTTCACATACCCGCAAGTTAGACTCTAGCTCCCACCTTTTAGGGTTTTCGCAGTTCCACACAGATATGAGTCCACCTTCGTCTCCAGACAACAACTTCATTCTTCCAGAAAGTAGTTCCAAAGCTTCTACAGCTTTGAGTTCTCCGGACTTAATAAGCGAATTAATAGCCTTTTTGGTAGGTTTGTTCGGAGCAGTGTCTACTATTGCGAGGAGCTCGTCCTTGGTTTCTAAGTTCCAGACTCTTATAACTCCGTCACTGCAAGCTCCAAACACCAAAGAGTTAGCTGCTTGGAGCTTTCTGACTTCAACTTTGGGGGGGAGCTTGAGCTTCAAAGGCTTTTTGATGACTCCGTGGGAGTAAAGAGTTGAAAGGCAAAATACGTAAACGTTTGTGTGGGAAAGGCTTGAAAACACCATACTGTTTTCGAGAAAAGCCACAGCGTAGGGCACATACTGTATTTTTCCTCCGCAACTAAGCGTTGTGAAGTAAGCTCCTGAGTCTTTTTCAAACACTGAAATCTCTCCTTTGTCCCCAAACAGGTAAAGCTTGTCCTGGTGGACTTTTAACGTAGGATTGCTTGAAGAGTTAATCTCTACACTGAATCTTTGAAGAGTGTGGAGTGAGTCAAGGTCTACTTCGCAGATTTCTAAAGGCGGCCCTATCAGAATGAAGTAAGAGTTCCCGTGCGGGTTGGCTACTGCTGACAAGCAGTCCTGTTCTAATTTGCAAACACTGTCCATCTTATTATTTAGAGTTGCAATTTATGAGCAGACTTGCCGGTGTGGCAAGCTATGTTTAAACAAATAAGGCGGGATTAATAAATGTATTGCGAAAACAGCAAAAACTTAATTCGGGAACTTAAAACTTCAAAGTGGCTGCCTCCTTACAACCAAACTTTAATCTCCGAAATTGCAAGTGAAACCCAACAACTCTCTGCAGACATATCTAGCATAATTAGAGACCAAGAGAAGAGCCTAGCTTGCATGACTCTTAGTTCCTGTGCCAACCGGAACAAAAGAGCAGTTCTTCTATACCTAAACCACAGACTTTCTAAGGTGGAAAAACTCAAGTGGGAAACTGGAGGCACTATTCCCCCACACTTCAACAACCAGCTTAGTAGTTACGAACAAGAATACTACAGACAGTACTCAGCACTTATACAGCTCTACTCCCGCAAAGTGTGCAAGAACTTAGACTTAACTGCAGACTTGCAACCCCCCAAAGACCTGTTTGTGGAAGTTAGAGTTAACGAAAACTGTGGAGAAATAGTTCTGCCTGAGTCAGGCTCCGTAAGTCTCGAAAAAAACACGATGCACCTTTTAAGACGCACAGAGGCTTCGCAACTAGTAAGACAAGGTTTACTGCAGCATACCAATTAACTAATCATACTTGGTACAGATGTAGACGTAGTGGAACTGCGAAAGTTCCAAACTTGAGAACTGGTCCAAAGGAACTTTAGGAATCTTAACTTGCTCTATGTGCCAGTTCAGAAGTTTGTGCTTTAGGTAACCTATTCTTGTGTCGGGCATTCCGTAAGACACCAAAATATACACTCCTCCACTCTTGAGCACTCTGTAAACACTCTGGACCATCATGCTTGCGCGTTGGAAAGCGTTTTCGCCACAAAGGATGCAGTCTAGAGTGCACTTGTCTAGGATAAGGTCAAAGCAGTCGTTAGGGAACTCAATACTTGTAGCGTCCATTAAAGTAAAGTCCATTTCTTCGTAGTTTTGGAACCTTTTTGTTTGGTTTTGAATCAAAACAGAAGAAAAGTCGATGTTAGTGATGTTTTTGAATCCGTCCAAGTAAAGTTCTTCAGCCAAAGTCGAGTTTCCACAACCAATGTTAAGGATCTCTGATTCTAAGTTTTCGTCCAAACGAGCTAAGATGTAAGACCGCAGTTGGGAGTAAGGAACTAGCCAGTCATAAGTAGTTTCTGACTCAGAGGAGTAACGCAAGTCCCAGTACTCTTGGGAACTGTAGTCAGGAAACGTTTCTGGGAGTTGGATTTCATCTGCCATTTTAAATTACTACTAAAAGAATAAAAAGTGCGAAGGAGTGGTTTCGAAGTATTGGTTGATGTGTAAAGCAGAGTACTCTAGGTTTAGGTTTGTAACGTCTAGTTTTTTCATGAACTTGTCTTTTTTGCTAGAGGTCATTTCTACCATTTGGCCTCCTCCCCCCAAAGACTTGTTTTTGGAGAGTTGCTGTTTTAAGTTAAAAGTAGGTCCTACTTTTATCCAACTCAAGACTGGTTTTTCTTCTCTTTTCAGACACTCGTTCATGTAGGAAACTGCTTTGTCTGCAAACACCCGCGAAACAAACCTTACAAACGCACAGGCATGCTGTGGAAGCACTTTGATATGGGCTACTTCTCCAAACTGGGTGAAGAAACCTCTTAAAGCTTCTTCTGAGCTGTAGAGTTTGTTGAGATCCTGCACAAACAAAGTGCACCCTGTGGAGTCTATAAAGTTTTCTGAGTAAACTTCAGAAGTGTCGCTTAAACCAGGCTTAGGCGTTGCAGGGGAGAGTCGTAGCTGTTTTTCCCTAAGTTGGGTTCCTTGCATCATGATTAAAGCTCTTTGGCAGTCCCTTCCTGTTGCAAACTTAACGAACCCGTAACCTCTGGACTTCCCCGTTACAGGGTCAGCCACTACTTTTGCAGATATGACTCCTGGGATGCTTGAACTGAAAGTTTCGAACAACTCGGTGTTGCTTACTGACTGGTCAATGTCACTGACAAAAATACTGTTGTCGTAGCCCACAGGAGCTTCTGAAATCTGTTGGTCGTAAGTTTGGGATACTGACTGCTCGCGGTTTCCCAGTTGGGCCCAGTTGAGTTTGAACTTTTTGTTGGTGTTGGGGATTGGAAGTGAGTGGTAAGCGTGAAGTACCCTTTCTGCAGTTTCGTGGGAAGGAAAATCAATAAAAGCATACCCAGCTGGCATCCCTGTGTTTTTGTCTCTAACTACTTTGACGGTGACGCTGCTCCCGACTCCCGAAAACAAAGACGAAATGAAGCTTTCGTCCATGTAGGGCTCGTCTATGTCGCCCATCCAAAGAGTTTTAGAGTTGTCTAGGTTTATGTCTTGGAAAGCCATTGTATAATGGAATTCAAAAGGACTTTTGGCCTTGATATAGGAGGAACCTTGGCTAAGTTGGCTTACCTTGACGACAGGGAGCCTAGGGGTCCCCTGGACTTTGAAACTTCTCAAGGAACTGTTCACTTGAAAATCTTTGAAAGCAACAAAATCGACGAAATTGTCCAGTTTCTGCACAGAAAACACTTTTCGTGCGACCAACTGGCTGTGACTGGAGGAGGTGCTTTTAAGTACAGCAGTGTTTTAGAAGAAAAGCTTAATTGTCATGTACTTAAACTAGATGAAATGGCTTCACTCCACGCAGGCTTCAACTTAGTGATACAAGAAGAAGCTAACCCTTCTTACACGTACTCTATTAAAAACGGTTTCCAAAACTACCACGCACAAGACCCACCTTCTTTGTTGTGTAACATTGGTTCAGGAGTTTCAATCATAAAGTTGCTGAGGGACTCCTTTGAAAGAGTCACAGGGAGTTGCTTGGGAGGAGGCACTGCTCTGGGCTTAGCTACTTCAATTGTAGGCGTTAATAGCTACCAAGAACTTTTGGATATGTGTGAAAGTGGAAATGCCAACAATGCCGATCTTTTGTACTCAGACATTTACGGAGGTCACACTGACGAAACTCTTGCAGTGTCTTTGGGCAAGATTGCTATGAGTGACCCTAACGAGTACCACAAAAATGACATTGCTAAGAGTTTACTGAACATGGTTGCTTACAACATAGGGCAGATTGCTTACCTAACGGCACGCATCCAAAACATAGACCACGTGTACTTTGGAGGAAACTTTATCCGAGGCTACCACTACACGATGGACCGGATAACTTTCAGTGTAGAATACTGGTCAAATGGAGAAATAAAACCTTTGTTTCTGAAGCACGACGGGTACTTTGGAGCATTGGGTGCTTTAACATTAAGTTAAAATGATTTAGGCTTCCCAGGGAGAACACTTTCTGACATAACTGAAGCTTTGTAGTACTCGCCTTTCGAAGTAAAGATGTAGGAAATAGCAATTAAGGTAACTCCTTGCATCAAAACTGTTCCTCCAACTATGATTTTTTCTCTTAAGTAAGGAGCAAAGAGCTTACTTGCCATCACTAGTGCTGGAACTGTCAAAAAGTACAAGGAACCTGAAACCAAGAACCTAGTTAAAAACATCTTTTTTTGCCCCGACTTAGACTTGGACAGGTTAATCATGTTGTAAACAAAGTAGCCTAGCAAAGACAGTCTGAGCAACACTAACCCCCAACCAGGCAGTCCTTCGTAAAGCGAAAACTTGTAGTAAGCGTCATCTGTAGCTTTGCCAAAACCACTTATAACTATGTGTAGAAAGCCCACAATTACCATGATTGGAACGTACAAGTCTGGGTTAGGAAAGTCTGAGTAGTCAATAGTCCAGCCTTCAGAAATCAAAATGAATATGCAAGAAATAGTTAGTTGGGACAAAAGACCAAAGGCCTGCCCTATGAACTCAATAGATCCTGCTCCTTTTCCGTTGCTTTCGTACAAAGACAAGTGGAAAAAGTAACACACTATTGACAAAAACTGGAATAACACTGCAAAGTTCACCCAAAGCATGTTGGTTTGTGCAAGGCTCTCAGAACGGAAGTACTGAATAACTTTCCAAATGTTTGCACCTAAGGCTATCAAAAAGGCCACTCCAAGCACCAAGTATATGTTTTTAAGGCCTTTGAGTTCTACTGGCAAGTGGGAGTCGCCTTCATTCTTAATAGTCATTTCGACTCTGAGTTTGGAGTTGATTTTTAGTTTGTTTTGGCAGTCTGCCACAGCAAAGTACCACACGTGAGGTCTTACAGTTTGGTGCAGCACTCCTTCTATTTTTCCGGTCCAAGAACCGTCTGTAGGGAGTTCCAGTGGCTTGATTCTTTTAGCGCGCCTAACTTTTTCTTCACAAGACAGGTAAGCAAAGTCTTCTGTCCAGTCTTCGTCCAAGTACAACAAAAACTGCAAAGAGTAGTGCTTATTGGCTGAGTAGTCCTTTTTGCCCTTGGTCAGTCTTGCTCTCATTTCGTAGGGCCCCATTCCTATGTCCATTCCAAACTTAGTTAAGTACACCCAAGGGTCTTCTAGTTTTATGTCGTGTGTAGTTTTGATGAACTTGCTTTCTGATATGTGCAGCAGCGACAATACTAATAGCCACATCCCTTAAATGATTAATTATGGCTAAGTTTATGATTTAAGTAATGCGTGGTTTCTTAGTTGAAGGCGCTACTAACTAAGGTCTAACCAAAACGCTTCGATGCATCAGAGAACAGACATCTGTTTAGCTTGGCTAAGAAGCTAAGCCACTGATGTTTGAAAAGCTGAGGAAAACTTAGTTGGAGTTTGACGCCTTCATTTTTAAGTTATTAGTGACCTAGGTGGGTGAGCAGGTCTAAGTGGGTCCTTGCTGCTTGAACTTCAGAGTTAAAGGACTTTTCAAACGCCTCTACATCTTGGGGAGTAGTGTCCCTTACAAACTGAGCAGGGTTTCCTTGCCACACAGTGTAAGCAGGTACAACTTGGCCTGGGGAAACTACAGTGTTGGGAAGGATTATGCACCCTCTTTCAAGTTTAGCTCCAGCTTGCACAACTGCTCCTCTTCCTATTCTTACGTAGCTGTCGACCAAACAAGAAATCAAGGTTACGTTATCTTCAATAATCACATAGTCAGCAATGTTTGTGGAGTTAGGAATGCCCTCGGGCAAGTTGCTTACAGTAGTCATAGTCGTATTTTCCCCAATGAAAACGTTGTCCCCTATCCTTATAGGACTTGCATCGCCCCTTAACACACTTCCATACCACACACTGCAGTTGTTACCAACCATCACTTGCCCAGCTAAGCAGGCACTGGGTGCAATGAAGCTGTCACCGTGCGAGGGCCACTGCTCGTCTAAAGGCATTAACTTTCTGTGGCGGGAGTATCTTTCGAGGTAAGCCACGTCGTCGGTCATTCTTGAACCAGCTCTGTCTAAGGCCTGGGCTGACTCTCTTAGTCCCCTCCCAACTAGTAATCTAAATTGCTTTGATATGGCGTTTAGCATTATATATTTCTAATGTTTTTAATTAGGGAGTCTTCGTCAATAACTTCAGTGTCTATTAAGCTTTCGTCTTCAATCATTAGTTCGGGTTCTTCAGGAAGAGGTGCAGGGTTCTTCTGAGGTTTGAGTTCCACTTCTTTAGAAGGAGCTTTATAGTGAGTGTGTGGAATGATTCCACCTATTATCAAGCAAGCAGAAAGTAATATAGAAGCATAGTTGCCTAATGTGTAATGGACTCCTGCCTTCACAATGAAAAGGGCTAAAGGAAGACCACACACTATGTTCCATATAGAGTAACCCCCTAGCACCACAACTAAGTTGTGTTTTTTGGAAAGTAGTCTTACAAAAGCACTTGAAGCACTTAAAAACACCAAGCCAATTACTGTGCACCAAAGAAGCAAGCTTATTGACAAAGGCATGCTTGATATGTACATTTCCAGTGAGTAAAAGCAAACTTTAATGCACCCATACCCGAAAGCCCCTATTTGCCCGGGCAAAGAAACTTCAATCATAGGCCATCCTTGGTAAAAGCCTAGTTTCCTTAAACTCAAGTTAAGCAGTAAACTTCCGAACATCCACATAAAGTAGTCTCCGTTGAGTATTTCGTCTAGGTCTTGGCCTTCAAGGTCCCTTGTTTGGACTCCCCCAGTAAACAACACAGTTAAGCACCCCAGTGCTATAGCCCAGAAACCAATTATCTCAGTTTTTGTTTTCGAGTCAAGCAAGTTTACTTTGAAGAAAACCAAGTGGACTGAACCCAGAAGGATGTAGGTACTCAGTGGCAAAAGCATACAGCTAAAAAGTTCCAAACACATTCCACAGGTAAATATAAGCAAAAGCGTGGGTCTGTTTGAAGTGCAGTTTTTTGCTTGGGAATTCTGGAATTCTTTTTTAAACAAAGCTAATTGCTCTAAAAAAGCCCCTGCCACAAGCAGTGATGCCCCTACGAGGTGAAACTCCATTTGCTAAATATTATGAGAGATTAAATAACTATAAATGGTAAACTGGGAAATTCCACTGTTTGGATGTTTGGGAGACTTGTGCAGTTGCGTTGTAGTTGGGGCTTTACCTGGAGGAGCCTGCATTTATCAAGGAATGAGTGTTTCTAAAGCTACAGGAGAGTCCTGCACAATTGCTTGTTGTTGTGTGTGCTTGCTAGCGTGCTTAGGCGCTGCCTACAATAGAGGGAAAATCCGCGACAGGTACTTGATAAATGGTTCCTTCTGTGGGGACTGCATTACAAATATGTTTTGCTTGCCTTGTGCTGTTTGCCAAGAGTACCGAGAAGTGAATGTAAGGGAAGCAAGGTAATTAATTAGTTCTAATTAGTGACATAAATAGGGATGCTTCCAATGACAAGTTTGCAGGGCGGACTGTCCACAGCAGTCATGGTAGAACTCAAGTCAGGGGAGTGCTTTAACGGATACTTGAGTAAAGTTGACTACTTCATGAACATTAAACTAACAGAAGTTATTCATACAGACCCCACAGGAGAAAGCTTTAGAAGAGTTGACGAGTGCTTTATTAGAGGAAACCAAATTAAGTACATAAAAGTTACCCCTGAAGCTATACAAAAAGCTTCTCAAATTAAAGTGGCCAAGAGAAAGTTCCAGGCCCGAACTAGACCTAGAGTGTTTAAAAAAACTTATTAATAACCTTAAAATGAGTATGCGATTTGACCCAGAGACAATTCAAAAGTTTGGGAACCCCAATTTCAAGTTTGACCTTGAAATTAGATATGAGGAATCACACACAGTAGCCTGCATAGTAGTGAGGGCTTGCAACTCTTCCGAACTTCCAGTTGCCATCCAGTGCACCTGGAAACGCATCCAGGGAGACAGAACTTACATCATTGGAGGTTGTAAAAGCAACGTTTACATTCCAACTTGTGACGACATCAACGCAAAGATTGGAGTCGAGGTAACAGCTGAGGAATCCCAAGACACAGCCCAGGCACAAGTTGGGCCTTTTTACTTAGACAGGAAAGTTAGGAAGAACCTTGAGTACACCCTTGCTGCGGGGACAGGGAAGTTCACTCTGCGCTTTGGAGACGACTTAGCTGACAACCTTTCAGAAAGAAACGAAGCTTTGCTTGAAATGACTCAGGACAACCTTAACTTCCAGGTTTTCAAAAGGGACGGTTCAGTTGACTACGAGAACAGTTTCGACACTCAGTTTTCAGTAGACTACCCCCAAATCATTTTGCACCCCACAGACGCCAAAAAGCTTATATTTATTCTTAACGAAAACAACAACAAAAAGCCAGAAGACTACTCTTTCAACAGAAAGATGTCAGTTAGGTGTCTTTCGAAGCAGTCAAGGGACTTGATAGTTATGTGCATTCGTTGCTTTGCTTTAAAGAACTACTTAAGGAACTCCAAAGCAATAACTCCTGAGAATTCTTCAGTGCACCTAGAACTGGACTCTACTTTGAGGGAACTCAGCATTTTGGCAAACCAAAACTACTTACTCACGAGAGAGAAAAAGAAGATGCGGAGGGAACTCAGAAACATGGAAAAAGAAATGCACGAAACAATCGAAGCTTACCAAGACTTGCTTCACTCAGCTGAGGGAGGAAAAGAACTTGAACTGAAAGAAGAGATTGAAAAACTCAAGCACGAACTAGACATTTGCATAATCAACAAAAAGAAACTCAGAAAAAAACTCAAAGAAAAAGAAGAAGAAATCAACCAACCCTCTCAAGCCACTAACGAACTCAAGTCTGCTTTAGAAAAACTCGAAAAGTCCAAAACTAAAAACAAGCAACGAAAAAACGAAATTCTGAACTTTAAAGAGTCCCAAGAACTTGCAAAGTAATACTTATTTAGCAAAAAAATAGCTGAGTTGTCACATAACTCCCAGTTAAACACTTCTTTGCAACAAGAACTCCAAAAACTACAACAAGAAAACAAAGCCTTACTAAGCCAGCGCTCCCACCTCAGCAGTAAAATAGACTCTTTAAACGAACTCCTCAACGTAGAAAAGCAGGACTCCCAGTCCCAAACCCAAGAAGTCCAAGAAACCTCCTCTGAAGAAGTAACTCGTTTGCAAGAAGCCTTAGCACTTGCTGAAGCCGAAGCTAAAAAGTACAGAGAACAGTGCGACTCGCTTTCTGCACAGCTAATGAGAGCACAAGCTCAAGCCCGGAAAAAAGCACCTTAGATGTTTAAGTACTCATAATTTTCTGAACAAGCCACAAAGTAGCACTGGTGAGTTCTTCGTCTTCTTGTGTAAGGTTAGTGACTACAGCCTTCCAAACTGTAGAAGGACTGAAACTGTTCATTCCGAGTTTTCTGCATAAGTCTTCTAAACTAGCAAGTGCGGTTGACTTTTTATTGAAAACAAACAAAAAAGGAGTTAGTCGCAGTTCTTCTTCGTTTACTAGTAAGTTGATGTCTTGGATAACTAAAGAGAAGTTTTCTTGATCGTCGCAGTCCACAACGTAAACAATCCCTGCAAGTTCAATGTTTCTATAGTACATAGGCCACAAGCACTTTAGAGAGAGTTTGCCACTTACATCCCAGATTCCTACTTTCAAAATGTCATTTAACTTAGTTTCTTCGTAGTTGAATCCTAAAGTTGGTTCAAAATCTTCATACTTATCCCCAAAAACAAAAGTGGTCTTGCCCGAACCTTCTAGCCCCAACACCAGTATTTGGGGAATATGGTTAATGCTTCCACAGTTACCCATTATAAATGAAAACCTTTATTACTCAGCACAGAAAACCCCGACTTAAAGATAGCAGTTCTTCTGTTTTACTGAGTAAAAAGCTCGAAAACATCATAGAAGACTGTAACACTCTGAAAGACTCAGCTGAAAAGTCCTGGACCTCACTTAGGAACCAAAGTGTAAGTATATATGATAAGTACAATGATGCTTTGAAGTCAAGTCACTCCAATAAACTTTCTTTTAAGTCTTTTGGGGAGTTCCAAAAAGGCAAGAAAAAGATTCTTAAAAACTTAGCTAAAACGAGAAACGAAGTATCTGAGAAGTACTTCGACTACAAAAACGAGAAATTCCGATACGAAAGAATGAACCTAGACTACAAAAAAATCCTTAGAAATTGCCGGCGTAGGTTCGGAGACAACTGCGTTTTAATGCCTAACAACCAAAGCCAAAAAACACTATCCAGAAAACCTTTAAAGCCCCAAAAACCCGATAAGCCTTTAAAAAAACCAATTCCCCTTTCTAAGTCGAGCAAACTTCCTCCTTTGAGGTCTTACAACACCTCAGATAACTACAAGTTGGACTATTTAACTGAAGAATGCAGACAAATCCTAAAAGACACTGATCTCCACCTCCATATAGAAAACCTGCTGTTGTCTATCAACCTTAAAAACCAAAGAGCAAAACTAGAAAATAATTATTAAGTCATTTTAGCTTTCTTTCTAAACCTTTTTTCCAAATGGTTCTTGGTTTCAGTTTCTCCTTTCAAAACGTATTGGCTCTTCAGTATTTGCAAGTAAACCTTTAAAAACCCAACAAACGAATAAACTGCCACTAAAGTTTCAAACAAATAAGGGTACCTTTCAGGAGGCTCAAAGAACTCCACCAAATGCACCAACCCCATTCCTAAGTACCACCACTTGAAGTGCAAGCCTTTTCTGTCCTGCAAGTAGTTAACAGAACTCACGAAGTCCCTTGAAAACACCACAAACAACGCATTCAGAACTAAGTAAGCAAGGACAAGTCCGTCTTTGACCATGAGTGGGTACATACTGAAACTGCTTAAAAGGGTAAAGAACTGGAAGGTTTCAGGGTAGTCCACAATAGTTAAAAGGGAAATAGGCAGTAAAGGCAAAAGTATTGTTTTTTCGTGGACGTGATAAGAAAACAGGAAAAAGCTCAAAGACACACCTGCTAAACTGTGCAAAAAACTCAAGTTCAGTGGCCTTCTTTTAAACAGTAAATACAAAAAAGGACTTGAACCTCCTAGAGTTAGCAGTCCTGCTAACACAGCTAGTGCTTTTGCTTCGAACAGTGCTTTGTACTTGATTATAATCGAAGTTACACACCAAAAAGAAGCCACTTTGTCTTCGAAAACTCCTCTTTGGAGTGGAAATATCCTTTTCACCACAGTTGGAATGGAGTAAACCCAAGGAATCCAAATAATCACTGTTGCTAAAATAGCCGACCCTGAAATGTTAACTAACTCTAAAGCCATTTCTGCTAATTTTATGACTTCTCTTGTTGAAGTTTCGAACCTCAAACTCTTAACTTGTGCTACCTTCCAAGCTTTAATTAACCACAAAAACCCAAAAGGCAATGCGTAGTATAAACTCATTTGTTTGAAGTTCAAAGCTAGTGCCAGCATGATTGCTGACAAGGACAAGTAGTCGTAGAGTGCCAAAAGCACTGCCCACAAACTAAACCCCAGCATCACTGTGTTGTACTGGAAGTGGCCATGGTCAACTAAAAGAATGGGTGGGCTCCCCAGTATAAGTATAAGGGCAGAGAACTTCACTCCTGGGGACAAATTTTTGTAGTAAAGTTTAAAGAATACCAGCAGTCCTGGGAAAAACACTAAAAGGTCGCTAATGATTACCGTGAGCCTCATGAAAAGTTTGTGTGTAGAAGTAAGGTAGCCTCTAGACTCGTGCAGAACCATGGACTCAGGCTCTAAGGAGGCACTTATGGTTCCCATAACGTAGGAGTGCCAAGCTGTCAAGGGTGGGTAGTCTAGGCCCCAGTAGTTCAAGTCGTTGTTAGTTGAGTTCAAGTACCACTGCTCAGGACTTAAGTTGTAAGTTATTTCCATCCAGTGCCTTTGAGCTTCGTAGTCTCCGAACTTAGGAGCGTTGTCGTGGCCTGAGTGGGGCTGGGCTATTAGTGAGACTCTTAGAAGGAGTCCCATCAGAACTAAGCAGACTGTGCCCCAGCCAGGCCTCATTGAAAGCAAGTCTATCATGAGTGAACGTTCTTTGGGCTTGTAAGAGTGCCTTGCGTAGAAAACAAGTTTCTCTATGAGGGAGTGAAGATTGATGGCAGGAATCCAGGACTCCCCCAGGACATGCTCAAGGATGTCTTCGTCGTTTTTGAACTGGGTAAGCGAAATAAGTTCAGGGCTGATTGACTGGGCAACTTTAGGGGGTTGGAAAGGGTACCTCTCGGGTAGGTGTATAAAGAACTTGATGGGGAATCCTTTTATTTCGGTGAAAACCTCGATGCTTCTAGAGTTGTCAGGAAAGGTAACTGAGTAGTTTTTGGCCTCTAATGACTTGAGAAGGTCTCTTTCTTTCTGGAGCCGGGTTTCTCGGATGTCAGGTTTGTCTTCCATTTATAATGAATTTGTTTAGTTACAGCTCCAACGAAAGCGATTGTATAAAGGATTTTGTGCTTGAAATGAAACAAGAGTTGAAGAAATCCGCACAGAAAAAGTCACTTTTGTATGACTTTGACTTTGAACACGAAGAACCCTCCTTAGAGAACCACAGATATCAATGGGAACTCAATTTACTGAGTTGTGCTGTAAAGGGTTCTTTTTCGACATGCAGAGACAGTAGGTCCACGCTAAGTTTAGGCAGTTCACAAGAACTTCCTTCTTTGAGTATACAGAATGAAACACACTAAATACTTTAATAAGCTTAATTACAATACTTGTTTAGTCAGTACGCCTAACAATTACTAAATCTAAAATTGAAAGTTGGATTTAACTCTTGTTGCAGAGGAGCATCGGGAAATCAAAACTTAGAAGAGTCTAAATTGGGAGTTTTAGGGTTTTTTTAGGGCTTGAAATATATAGAAATGTGTTTCCCTCCATTTTTGGGCTGCCCGCCAATTTCTAAAATTGATGCGTATTATGACTATTTAAATTCCAAATCAGTTACATCCATTCTAAATTTGACTAGTTTCCATGCAATTTAAATTTGGTTGCAATGCAACTAAGTTCTAGAAAACTTATTATTAATATGAACTCTAAATTACGTTACTTAACTTCGGGAATAGGGAGTTCTTTGTTCCAAAGTTCATTCATAAAGTCGTAAAGTTCAACACTCACTGAAAGCTTGTAAGGTGTTGGGTTTAAGCCTCGAGTAATGTCTCTTCTTATTGAACTTATTTTCTCTTCAAAGTAGTTTCGAGACTCTTTGACGGAAGGCAAATTGCAGGCTTGTCCGTAGTTCCATATTAGCTTGTGCAAGTTCTCAACCCTGGAAGGAATAACATACATTCTTTTCCTTTCGTCAAAGGGATGCCTCACTAGAATTCTTTGGTTTTCAAGGGGTTCAGGCTCTGAGTCACCCATCAATAAGTCACAAATCGCTATGCCTTCGGTGTTGTAAAGTCTGTAAATTTTCTTTTTGCCCGGAATGGTGATTTTTTCTTTTTCGTTCGAAAGTTTAATGCGGGGAATGTTTTTAATAGACACTAGCTTATAAACCATTCCTAGTGCAGGTTGGCCCTGGCAAGTAACTAAGTTAGTGCCAATTCCGAACACGTCTACTTCGTGTCCTTGCTCTCTGAGAGACCTTAGTACTTGTTCGTTGAGTTCGTTACTAGCAACTATTTTTAAGTTTTCAAAAGGCACACTGTACTTTGAACCAACTCTAGTAAACATCTGCCTAGTTTGTTTCGACAAATAAGACAAGTCTCCAGAGTCCAATCTGATTCCTATAGGCTTGTAGCCTATTTCGTAGATAGCTAAGGCTACACACAAAAAGTTAGGAACTCCTGAGCCAAGGGTGTCGTAAGTGTCTACCAAAGCCAGGAAGCCATTTGGAAAAGCCACAGCATACGAAATAAACGCAGCTAGTTCTCCGTCATTGGTGAAGAACCCAAGCTCGCTTCTGTACTTCAGAGCTAACTCCAGCACATCTTTTCCTTTAAGTTGCTTAAACTCTAAGTCCTCGAACCCAATGTAAGAGGAAATGTACGAGTGAGCATGAGTGCCTGAAGGAGGAATTTGGTTCAGCATGCAAGCCAACATGTTGCTACTCATGTCAAACCCTCCTAAGTAAGCGTACTTACTAGCCGTCATAGCTCCGTCGGGACCTTGAGCCCTGCGAAGCCCAAACTCTACCAGAACTTTGTCCGGACCTGTTGCTCTTTTGTGTCGGTAAGCATTAGTAGCAATGAGTGAGGGAAAGTTAGTGAGGGCGAGCAAAGTGGTTTCTAGCAGCTGAGCTACGGCCACGGGTCCTTCAACCCGTATAAGGTTTTCTTTGGGAAAAACCACTGTTCCGTCTGGGACGGCATATATTTGCAATGAAGAGGCATCGATGCTTGCCAAGTATTCAAAAAAGCCTTCTTCAGCGTCTGTCATAACAGTCCTGAGGTAGTTTATTTCTTCCTCAGAGTACTTAAAGTTCTTCAAAAGCTTCACTACTTCTGAAAGCCCTGCAAAGATGCAGTACTCCCCTTTAAAAGGGCACTTTCTGAAAAATAAGTCAAAAGTAGCGATATCGTTGTGGTGGTTGTTCTTCCAGTACGCATAACACATTGTGAATTGGTACAAGTCAGTCAGCATAGGCCTTATATACTGATTGTGAATTTCCATTTATTTCCAAAGTACTCCACAGCAAGTCTAGTTAGGACTTGCTGCAGTTAAATGTCTAAAAAACAAAAAACTCTGAGAAGTACAAAAGTGGATTTGCCCAAACTATCCCTGAACCTCCTCAAAGAAATATTTAAGTGCTTGGAGTTGGCTGAACAAGCTTGCTTGTCAAGAGTTTCTTCATTTACGCACAGGGCTGTGTCAGAAATTTGGAACTCTACACAAGCTTTAGACTTATCTGAATTTCCAGGTATATCCTACCAAGAGCTTTCGGTCATTTTGAGGAAGTGCCCTAAGTTAAAGTCACTCAAAGCCACATGCTTCAACTTGAAACTTAGTAGTTTGAAACTACTTCAAGACAATTTATCAGAACTAAGACTAATGCGGGCCGACAAGTTAATTGAAAACGGGCATTTCCTTACCGAACTAAAAAGGTTTGTTAACCTAGACACTTTGGAACTTTCATGGAAAAAGCACTCCCCCAGCACAGCTGAGTGGAAAGAATACTTAGAGTCTAGACATTGGAAAGAACTTAGTTTAAGGGGAAGTAACTACACCTGGCCAAGGGTAGAAGCTCAAGTTTTAAAATGCAACAGTATGCCTGTTTGGCTTGCTCCAGGTTTGCAAGAGTTCAGGTTCGAAGGAAACAGTGGAAATTACTCTGCTTTAGAAACTCTTGAGTCTCTGACCAAACTCAGAATCAAGGAGTTCTGTCCAGTTGCTGATTTAAGGTTTTTGCAAACCAACAGAAACCTAAAGAACTTAACGGTTCTAAAGCTAAGCTTCTTCTATGAAAGTGCTACAAAAAGAGTAGACGAACTGCTTCTTATGACCCTAGCCAACTCGTGCTCCAGTTTACAAAAACTCTCACTTGACGGGTTTAAACATTTAAAAGACGCTTCTCTGCTCGAGTTCATTGCTTGTTCTCCTCAAATAAAAAGTATTTCTTTAAAGTACACCCACCTAACAGACGACTCACTCTTCGAACTAGCCAAGTTGCCTCAGCTGAAAAAAGTCACTCTTAAAGGCTGTAAAAGAATCACGCAAAGGGGACTGTGCGAACTGGTTAAAGCTAAGTTGAGTTACCTTAACTTATCACACGTCAGAGGAGTAACAGACAAAGTAACCTGTTGTCTAGATTCCCCTCAAAATTTATACCTTGAGAACACACAAATTTCTGACTTGAGCTTAAGAGGACTAGGATCTTTAAGTCAACTTAAAGTTTTGTGTCTCAATAACTGCAAAAACATACTCGAAAGTTCTTCCTACTTGCATCTTAGAAACTTAAAAGGACTTAAAAAGCTCTTTATTCAGCACGCAAAGTACCTATTAGGTCCAGATTTTGTAAGCATAATCCAGACTTTAGGCAGACAGCTAACAGAGTTGGACATAACTGGCTGTTTTTTGTTAGATTCTAACTCAATTAACCAAATTCCTCAAAACTGCAGAAGTTTAAAAAACTTAGTCATGAAGAACTTTGACTTGGAAATAACTACCCTGGTTGACTTGTGCATAAACAACAGAAACTTATTTTACGTTAGTATAACGAAACTCACGGGAGCAATGCCTGAAAGAGTGAGAAACCCTTTTAAGATTATGCTAGAAACCCTGGAGGGTGTTAGACTTTTTAAGTATAAAAGTGATTAAGTGTATATTAGCCATATAAAAATGTTCTGGGCCGGGTCTCTTAAGCAGGGTACTACTCTTGACTTATCCAAGCAAAATTCCAAAGGAGAACTGCTTCACCTTTCACACGTGACCTTGTACGCCAACTCTCCAGAAGGAACTCACACAGTGCTTGTGAACTACGAAAACAAAAAGTACCCTCTTGCACACTTAGACAAAAAGTCCCAGAACATGGTTAGCCTTGACCTTTACTTCAATACAAGTTCCAAAGTAGTTTTTTCTGTCCAAGGCCCAGGAGAAGTTGCGCTTTTAGGTTATTTTGAACCTTCTGAGGGCGGAGTACCTATGGAAGAAGAAAGCAATGAAGAAGGCAGCAAAGAACAAAGTGAAGAAAGCGAAGAAAGCGAAGAAGAAAGTGAAGAAAGTAGTGGAGAAGAGCCTGCTCCTGCTAAAAAGCCACCACAGAAGTCCCAAACTCCTCCCAAAAAGCAAGGAAAAAAGAAATCTAAGTAAGCTTTAAATTCATCTCAAGTAACTACTTTTTTATTTAGAATTGTTACTTTTGGCTTATGGCCAGCACAAATATTATATTAATGAAGAATTAAAACTCCGTACGGAGCTCTAAAAAATGAAACAGGATGACTTAGTTTCGTGGTCACCTAACATTCCGCCTACATCTGGAACTACTTCACTCTCAGAGAGCTCTTCCCAGTTTTCAGTGATCAAACTAGCTTCACTTAGCCTTTCGTAAAATAACAAAACAGGAAAGTGTCCTTTACTAGTTATTGACTTCAGCACTTCGCTCCAACCCTTCTTTGTCACGTTTGAGTCATTTAACACGTACCAGTTATTGTTTTGTTGCGAGTGAAAGTAAGCTACGTAATGGACCTTAGCAAAGCACACCATTCCTCTGAACATAAACACTTCCTGGTCAATTCCTATTTTTTCTCCCCTTATAAAGGGCTTGAGGTAGCTTAAAAACTCGCTTAAGTTGGCATTATTCCCCCAAATTGCATTTAAACTAAGTATCTTAGGAACTCTGCTCCAAACTGTTTTGTATGTGAAAACACTTTCCCAGTTTTTGCTTTCGGCGAAATTGAGACTCAAGTTTAAGCTTTCGTCGTAGTTATAACCTTCAACACAAGCAGTCAAAAAGTTAGTAACACAAAAGGGCAAGTAAAACCCTGTGTACTTCTCTGTATCATACTGAGTGTCTTGGGAAACTATGTTTTGGTGGACTTGGAGTCCAAATAAGCTGTGAGAAACGCAGCTCTCATTACAAGTTAAAAAGTTTAGTTCTTCTTGAAGGTCAAGCTCATCAGAATTAGCTACTTCGATGCTAGAAACAAAAGTCCTGTGAAGGTATTTCAGAATCTCTTGAAAGGCTTCTATTCCGTCAGCTTTCTAATTAGACTCTACTTTTCTAAGCAAAAAGGTACTTCGAGTATTGGTGATTTGCCACAAGGCCAAACGCACTGTTTCTGGAGACAACACCTTAGATTCAGAAAACACCATGTTGACTAGTAAGTTCTAAGTTTCTCTTACTTGCAACTCGCATTTCAAACAGGTATTCTGAGGAGAACCAATGTGGTTATGGAGGATCTTTTCTTTCAACATAGCTTCTCTGAAGGGCTCTAGTTGATAGAAGCTTTGAATAACCACGTTCAAAAAGCAGTTGTTATCTGAGTAATTGTTTTTCAAACCTTTGATTATCATAGTTTATTTTTAAAAGAATTATGGATCTCATTTCGGACAGCAGCCACGTCTAGTTTGACTTGCATCATTTGGCCTCGCATTTCTCTTTTCAAAGAAAGAACTTCCTGCATAATTTCCCTCAAGAACTCTTCGTTTTCCGAACTCCCTTTTTTGGAGCCTTTAGACCTTTCAAAGTCTTCTTTGATTTCGTCTAGTTTGATTTCGTTAATTTTTGACCTGCGGTCTAAAGAGTTTAAGCTCCTTAGGATGGTTCTGGTCTTTCCTTCCCACTCATCGATGTCTTTGCTCCTAGACTCAGCTACATTGCATTGCTGCAGGTACTTGAAACTGCCTTTTCTGCGTCCCCAAAACATAATGGAGTCTGCTTCAACAATTATGTCAGCCATTTCTCTCCGGTCGGCAACATCCAAGGCGTTCCTTACTCTGTCGTAAGTGTCCCCCATGATAGCAATTAGCAAGTTTAACAGCAGCAAAGCATTGAACAAAGAGGCCACGAAAAATATAAACAACTCCAGGTTGTTGTAGTTTTCGTTGTCGTACTCTCCATAAGTCAGGTTGTAGGAGTGTTTCACCATGTCTATAAAGTCTTCTTCGTTGCTAGAAGCTGCGTAAAACGCAATGCAAAAAGCAAAAGTAGACATAATGAAAATCAGCAAAAAAGGACCCATGTCTTTCATAACCTCGATGATCATGTGGATTAAGTACCTTGTTCTGTCAAACATTCGAATGTAGCCTACAATCCTTATCCAAGCAATCACTGTTACTAAAGAAAGCATCACGTCCAAGGTGTAGGGGTCTGCTTCTGCTATCACACAAACAGGGTATATGTAAAGCAGTAGTATTCTGCTGATGTCCAGGGTATTCCACAAGTCTTTAAAGTACATGCTCACCCCTGCAATAGACTGCAGCACTTCGTACATCAAAAAAGTAGTATTCAGTAGCATTATGAGTCCCAAAATAAAGGAGTTGTCCCGGAAACCCACAGTATGCACAAACAACAACAATATCAGCAGGAGGTAAACAAGGGCTTGGGCCCACATCATCCACATGATTTGTTTCCACTTAAACTTGAGAATGGAGTTCACAAACTCAGTTCTGAACACTTCACTGTTTTGGCAACTAGAAAGCGACCTCATAAAGTCAATGCTTTCTTGAGACCCAGCTTCCAAGTCTAGTTTGAGTGCACTTTGTCTAAACTCAACTTCGGACTCCTGAAGTATTTCCATTTCGTCTTCTTGTTTATCCAAAAAGTCCGAAGGATCAATCGTAGATATTGTGCTGGACTTAACTATAGGTGGCTTGTTGGTGAATTTCCCGAAGGTAGGCAGGGTTTGGTTTTCTACCTGAGGAAAAGCTGAGTCGTAAAGTACGTGCAAGGAAGGCAAACTGCTTTTGTTCAAAATGTGGAGAGAGCCCTCTAAGTAGCTGTATATTGAAGGGTTGTATAAAAGCAAGTAAGTCGGGAAGCGCTTTATAATGATTTCAGCACAGAGTTTACTTTTGCGACTTAAAGAAATACTTAAAGGCGTTTCTCCAGTTACACACTTCATAAACTTAGCTCCCATTTTAATGGCTTTTTTGAGGTACTTGGAGTTACTCATGAACGAAAGCACGTGCAACACAGTAATGTCCCAAGGGCATATAGTGAAGTTGTACAAGTTAGGGTCTAAGTCTACTGGGATGTTGTTGAGTAGCCTGTATATAAAGTATTTGGTCAAAAAAGAGTAGTTAAAAGGCAGAACGGAGTACGCACTTTTCTCGCAAGCAATTGGACTCTCGAAAACGTGGATTCTGTTATCGCTTGTTATAGCTATTTTTTTGGAGTCTGGCGAAATAGCCATTGACTTTATTTTTTGTTTGTTGAGCACAGTGCCTAACTCAAGTTTGTCCGTTAAAGACCATAACTTCACAGTTTTGCTGCCAGCCAGAGTGTAGAAGTAAAG
>PR_CR_10_Liq_1_inCRDRAFT_1000259_pt1 | contig 33315 bp, 24 predicted proteins | sample PRCRCaboRojoPR_3_FD_10241 | JGI IMG/M metagenome (IMG submission 10241)
CATCTTTTGTTGTAGAAACTGGAGTAACTTTGATCTTTGGACTAGTGCTTTACTACCTACAAGAAGACTTAGGAGACTGGGGAAGCACTTTGGAAACAGCCATACTCTGGATCTCAAATGGACTTATGGTGATCCAGTCTCTAGCAGTTGTGACGAGACTCATCCTGAAACTCCACTCTTGGTGCAAAAGGAAATCAACCCCAGTAGAAGACATAAGCACTCAACAAAACATTACAAGTCCCTACCAAGAAACCAAGGAGTCTGTGCCAAATCCAAATCCTATTCAAGACAACCACGAAGTCCATGATTTTGGCATAAGTAAACATAAAGATTAAATCAACTTAGCTGAAAACAATTCAAAGAAATCAAGGCCTTAGACTTTGATTGACTAATTTAATACTCCTCAGAAGCTTAAGCATTATACTTCAATTTCTAAACCCAGTTAGTTTTGTTCCTTTTCTTCTAAGGCCTAAAACCAGTTTTCGGTGGTGTTGGCCTGTATTTAGATAACCCAGAGTAAATTTAAGGTGCAAGGTTAATAAATATGATTTTACTACTGCTAGAATTGTGCCAAGCTGTAAGTGTAAGCGAATAGCCACTCCGAACAAAGGAACTACTGATCCTCAATATTTCAAGGCAGCTTGTACTTTTTGGGACTTCCAAGATACCCAGTTTTAGGGTGGAATGCTTTGTGAAACTGGCAATTCAAACATTAATTATTTACACTGAAGCTAAGAACTCTTCAGCTGAAGTAGGGTGTATAGAAATTGAATTCTTGAGCTCTCTAACAGTCAGGTTCTTAGAAACTGCAACTGAGAATCCCTGCATCATTTCGTCGACGCCTTTGCCTACTGCGTGGAGTCCCACTACATTAGAGTCTGGAGTCTTTCCGTCAGCTATTATTTTGACTAGGCTTGGTTGCTTAGTCGAGCTCATCATATGGTATAAGTCAGTAAACCGAGTGTGGTAGACCTTCATAGACTCTCCATACTTGTCAAGGGCTTTGTCTTCAGTGAGTCCAACTGAACCTAGCGGAGGGTGCGAAAACACCACTGTGGGCACAAAACTTAGATCTACCTTAGCTTGAGGTTCGCTTCCAAACAGTCTGTAAGCTAGTTTTTTTCCAGCTTGTTTGGCTACTGGGGTTAGTTGGGGGTTGCTAGTAACATCTCCTAAAGCGTATATTCCTTCTACACTGGTGTTTTGGAACTCGTCTACTTTCAGAGCTCCAAAGTCATCTAGTTCTAGGTGGACTTTGTCAATTCCTAGTTTTTGGAAGTTAGCTTTGCGGCCTACAGCAGCAAATACCATTTGGGAACTAAGTTCTGTTCCATCGTTGAAGCTCACAGTGAGTTTTGAGTTTTCTTTTCTGACCTCAGTTGAGGTCTTTTCGAAGTAAAGCTGAATACCGTTTTCTTCATAGCACTCTTTGAGAATACCAGCCAGAGACTGGTCGAACCCTTCTAAAAAGTTGCTTTCCATAATCGCCATGGTAGTGTCTACTCCGAAGGAGTTAAACATACCTGCAAGTTCGCAGGCAATGTAGCCGTTCCCAATAATTAGCACTTCTTGGGGTAAGTGTTCCAGTCTAAAGAAGTCGTCACTAGTCAGCAAGTGCTCATACCCGTCTACTGGGGGAAGCATTGACCTAGCTCCAGTTGCTATTAAAATGTGACTAGCTGATATCAGTCCTGCGCCTTCTACACAAACTGTGTTTTTATCTACAAAAGAAGCACTGCCTCTTATAAACTCCACTCCTTCCCTGCAGAGTTTTTCTTGGTAGTTTTGGTCTATGTTTTCAGTCAAAGCGTCCCTATTTTTCTTAAGAGTCTGGTAAGCGAATTCGTAGCTGCAACTAAGTCCAAAGTCACTAGCAGCTTTTAAGTCGTGAATAAGGTTCCCAGCGTACCAAGTCAGCTTTTTAGGAATGCAGCCTACGTTTGTACAGGTCCCTCCTATTTTGCGTCCTTCTACTAAAGCTACAGTAGCCCCAGCTTTAGCAGCTTCCCTAGCAGAAGACAACCCTCCAGTTCCTCCCCCTACCACGAGGTAGTCTACTACTTTTTTCATGCCTGACATTTCTATATCAGAATCATTTTAGGTTCCTATTAAGACTTAAGAGTGCTTTTTCCTGTGGGTTCTTGACTTCTTGTGCACAGTGGGTTCTTCTTTGTGTTCTGCAATGTGTGAAGGAGGCGTGAGTCGCAGTATGTCATCTACAAAGTAGTTGTAGTTGACTAGCTGGCACTCGTGCACAGCAGGTGGAGTAGACAGTTCTAGGAACTTTAAGTTAAGCTCTTTGGGGTCTATGTTAAGTTGTGTGTGGAACTTCACTAGCCACTTGCGGTAGCTGTTGAAGAAGTCAGGGTAACTATTTACAAGCCAGTCTTCAATTAACTCTAGTTCTTTGTTGAGGTAGGTCTTAGAAGCGTAAGCAGCGTAAAATACGTGTGTTTGTAGCTGGAAAGACCCGTCCAGGAGTAAAGCTTTTTCAAGGATCAAAGCCCAAAGGGCAATTTCTAGTTCGTTCATTAAAAGTTCTTTGCAGGTCTCAGCAAGAGTCCTTAGTAAGAACCCTTGCCGGACTTCTGTGCTCACTACTTTTCTGGTTGAGATCCTTTGAATGAGCAATTGGGTCTCTTGTGTAAAGCCTTCTCGAAGGTACTTTTCTTGCATTTTATGGTACCTAGAAGCCTGTTCTTCTGAGTATTGGTTGGGTTTTACTCGTTTTTTTGGGAAGAAACTTAGGAGTTCTGCAGAGTTCATGTTTAAACTTATTATATTGAGTCATCTTCTTGGTCAGCCTTAGATTTGAGTCTTTGAAGTATGTTTCTAAGTTTTAAGAGTGGCCTTTTAGAGTGCTTGAGGAACTCTTCGAGCTCCCTACAGACTCTGTGGCACTCGTCTGGAAACACAGAAAAGTCAAACTTAAACACAAACTTTCCAAGCGCTGCAATTATAGAGTCTTTGAGGGTGTTAGTGAAAGGCTTGTTCAAGCACTCAGAAATTCGACTGACTACTCTGCTTCTAACCAGAGTGGCTTTGGACCCTGAAACTAAGCACTTGCAAAGAGTCAGGAGTGCTTGTTCTCTGACTAACTTGTCTCCGTGTTTGAGCTTTTCTACTACAAGACTTAAAGTTCCTTTTTGGTTTAGTTCTTCAAAGATCTCGCTGGAGTTACTTAATAAGTTCGAAAGCACTGAGGAACTTCGAGTTACTATAAGCTGTTTAGATTGATTGAGAAAACTAGGTAGTAACTCTAGGAAACCTTTAGAAAGCAGTAGCTTTGAGCCTTTTTTAGAGCGTGAAATGTCTACCATGACTCTTAAAGAGTACACGCACTTATCCTTGCTTTCACAAGCTTTTAACAATATCCTAACTAGGTCTTCATCAATGTACTGTGAAATCAGAGTTGGGCTGCTGGAGTAAGCAACTCCTTGCAAAGAGTCCAAATCCACACTTTCAATGCTTAAAGACTTTAAAAACTCGACTTCTAGAGGTAGGATTTCTTTTTTACAGAAACCACTGTAAACAACGCTAGACAAAAAGAAAGAAAAGGTTTTTTTCGCCTCAAAAGTTGGCTTTGAGTTTTTAATGTGCTCAAGTATTCTTTCACGGTTTATTTTGCGAAACACAGTTTTGGATAAGTTTTTTTCAGAGAGTAAGTTTCCGTAAGCCCACATCACTTGGAGTCTGATTTCGTTGTTTTTATAAGAAAAAAGGGACTCTAGGTACTCTACAGCTCCAATTTCTAATAAGTAACTACAGTGGCTTTCTTTGCCTGAAGCTATGTTGGTGAATATCCAAGCTATTTCATAGTGAATTTTGGTTCCTTTGCCTAACTGAATTAAGTAAGGAAGCACACCTGAGTTAACTACTTGATCAATAGGAAGAGAGCCTTCAGTAGACAACTTTTTTCTGATGCTGACTATGTTTTGGTAGGCATTACTGCCTACAATTCCAAGTTCAGGTATTTGGGTGTTCTGTTCATTTCTGGTTAAGGACATATTAAGTTTTATTTTATCACTATTTAAAAGGAGCTCTTTTGTTGGATAAAGCCCTTTGAGTGCTTGGGGAAAACTTAGTTTTCTTAGTGCTGCTAAGAGTGGACCTGTAAACAGCCCTGCTGAGAGGAGACTCTCTAGTAAAGTAAGTTGGAGTTTTGCTGAGGTTACTTACAGGTGTGTGGTTTTCTTCATCTCCGCCGTTAATGGTCTTGTTGCGTCTGTGTCTTTTTTCAGGACTGACTGTTTCAGGGTGGGAAGTGGACCTTTTTCTGTCTGGGAAAAGTTCGTTTATGAGTTTGTGTAGTGTTTTGACTCCTTGTTTGGTGCGACAGTACAGAATGTTGTTTTTCAAATATATCCAGAGTTTTTTGTCTTTGTATTTATATACATTTTTTTGGTGTTTCACAAGTAAGTCAGGGCTGTTGATCTTTGCAAGGTAGTTTTTGACAGCTGAGTCGACTTCGTCAGGGTCGTTTTGGAAGTTTGAAAGTGGACAGGTTTTAGAGAACTGTTGTTCTTTAAGTTTTTCTTTCAGTTGTTGGTTTTCTTGGCTGAGGCTTGAGAGTTTACTGCTGAGGGCTTCTATTTCTTGTTTGGAAAGTAGTTGTTTGTGGTCTGACTCAACTTGTTTTTCTTGAAGTTCGTATTCAAGTTCTTCTAGTTTAAGCTTGAGTTGGGAGTTTTCTTCTTGGAGTTTGTTAGCAGCTTCAGAGTTAGTTTCTGCTTTTTCGAAGTAGTGACTAAGTTCTTCTTGGAGTTTCTCGACTTCAAGTGCTTCTACTTCAGCTTTGTACTGAGAAAGCTCTGAGTCCAGCCTTTCTTTTTCAAGCTTGATTTTTAGGCATTCGCTTTCAGTGCTTTGGACTTTGTTTTGAGTTTCTAAAATAAGTTTGTCTTTGTGCTTCAGTAGTTTGAGAAGTGACTCTTCTCTTTTCTTCGACTTACTAAGAGACTCTTTGAAGCTTTGCTTTAGTTGGTAAATAGTGTTTTGGTGGCGCTCCCTGAGTTCTTTAGTGCCAAGTAGGTTCTGGGAAAGTTCTAGGTCGTCTTTTTTGAAATTCAAACTGATTTCGTCCATAAGTTTGCTTGAGTACAGTCTGGTGTCTTGCTCACTTTCGGCTTCAGACCGCTCAGTGAGTTCAGGCACTGGACTTAGTATGTACTTTGCGTTTACTAGCACTAGGATTCTTGGTCCAATTACTTCAGCGGGCAGTTCACTCAAAGAGTCGTGTGAAAGGTCTTCGAAAAGAGGCAGCCACTGGAACCCGTCTTTAGGAAGCAAGTTGGTTGCCAAAGTGACACTTCCTAGAGTTTCGTCCTCTTCGCCCATCATTTTCACGATCAAGCGAAGCTCTCCGTGTGTGACTTCTACTCCAGGTTCTTCGGTTTCGTTGAGAGGAGTGATTACGTCGTGGAGTCTCCCGTCTATATAAACGTAACACCCTAGTTGTGAGCCATTGTAAAGTAATTCTTCCAAACCCACTACCTTTATTTCAAACATTTTATCTAACGGTACTTTATTCAGATGTTTGGAAATGAAAGAACCTTTAGAGTTTCGCTGAACATAGACGAGTCTGCGCTTTTCCAAGAAGAAATCCCCAAAGAAACGCACCAGCTTCCTTTTGGGTTCGCTTCGGGGGCACTTCACTTCCAGTTTGAAAAAAAGCCAACTCAGGTTAAAGAATCCAAAATCAGCGGACTGCTGGACCTTTCTTCAATGGTGTTTATGCTGAGTNTAGTGTTGTTAGTGCTGTATGCCTACTTGTTTTGGCACTTAGTTCCTGTGCAAGACTTTTCTGAACAAACAATTTGGGAAGGCCGTGGGTGGTACCAACTCTTAGGCATCCAGGTAACTGGTGGCTTGTTTATAGTGTCCATGCTCAAGTGCATGCTAGAGTCGCCTGGAAGCATTTCAAGTGAGCTTAGACTCCAAGTAGAGCAAGTAGTGGGCAACAGGTACCACGTAGTTATGACTGAAGAACTGCTTTCCAAACTGCAAGCTAAAGACAGGAAAAGGTCGCTGCTCCCTAGATACTGCAAAACTTGTATTTTAGTTAAACCTGACAGAAGCCACCACTGTTCTGTGTGCAACTACTGTGTGCTCAGAATGGACCACCACTGCTCCTACATCAACAACTGTGTAGGACTCAACAACTACAAGTACTTCATCAACATGATTAACTATTCAGCCCTAGCAAGTGTTTTAGTTACCTGCACTATGTGGGAAGGCCTCCTTTTAGCCTGGGAAAACCCAAAAAACACAGTTTTGTTCCAGGCAGTGTTTGGAATAGTTTACTTTGCAAACACACTTTTGAGTGTAGTGTTGGTGGGGTTTAACTCTTTCCACTACTACTTGATTTTAAATGCGCTAACTACTATAGAGTTCTACGAAAAAAAGTCAGTGCACTTCGAAGTGTCTCCTTACCACCAGTCTTTAAAGTCTAACTGGCTAGCAGTGTTTGGAACTAACCCTTTGGCTTGGTTTCTGCCAATTAAACCCAACTCTTCTGACACACTTACTTTTGAAAAACCTGAATTAAGTGCTTTTAATTAACTTCAGCAACTAACAACTTAGCTAGGGCGTTCAGAGGTAGCCCCATCACGTTGTAGTAACACCCACTGATTTCTTTGACAAACGTAGCTCCAGCTGGGTCTTGGATTCCGTAAGCCCCAGCTTTGCCTTTGTACTGTTCTGTTTCTAAGTAATTCTGTATAACTTCTTCACTGAGTTCGTCGAAAGTGACACAAGTAGTTACACAGACTTCTTGAAGTGTCTTGCCCTTAACTACTAGTCCAGTAACTACTTTGTGCTTGTCTCCACTTAACTGCTCCAGCATCTGTGCAGCTTCTTCAGAATTACTGGCTTTTTCAAAAACTCTGCCTTTATGGACAACTACTGTGTCTGCTGTCACTACAATTCTAGAGTTTGCTTGTATTCTGGAGGCTTTTTGTCTAGCGTAGTCTAACACATAAGCCTCTGGTGAAGGGTAATTACTCCAGTCTGAGTCTTCTGCAAAGCCACTTTCCAAAACGTTGAACTCAAGTCCTAAGAGCCTGCATAACTCAGCTCTTCTAGGAGACCCTGAGCCTAGAATTACTCCTCTTTGGTTAATCTCGCTCAGGTAAGGGCCTAGCATGTTAATGTTATTAAAAGATCACAGTGAATCTGCCTTGTCCAGCCAATGACTGTAACTGGTTACGGAACGTGGGGTCTAGTGGGTTGTTGCATAAGTAAAGAGCACGCAAATTAGAGGTACTGATCGTGCATAAAAGCAAACTTATATCTGAAATAGAGTTGACTGAAAGGTCAAGAGTTTTAAGTGTCTTGAGTTCGCTCAAGCAACTGCCTATCAACTCTGCTCCTTCGTTGCCTATTGAGTTGCAACTTAAGTTCAGAGTTTCAATTTGGGACTCAAGCAGAGCTTCTATAAGAAACTGGATTCCTTTGTGACACAGCGAATTCCCTGATACGTTCAGAACCTTCAGTTGAGAGGCAGGTAACTCTTCTGCTATGGCATTAAGTCCTTGATTCCCTATTGAGTTTTTGTAGATGTAAAGTTCTTCTAAGTTCGAATTGGGAATAGCTTTTGCAATGGCTTTAGCGCCCTCTTGTCCAATAGAGTTCCCCTGAATGTAAAGTTTGTTAACTTGGGTCAAAGGAAGTGTTTTAGCCAAGACAACTGCTCCTTCGTCTCCAATTTCTTCTCCTGAAAGGTTGAAGACCAAGTTATTGGGTTCTTCTAGGATTTTAAGTACCTTAGAAAAATTCTGGTGGCCCTGAGAAGGGTTGCAGATTCTTTCTAAAATATCCAGAAAGTTGTTTTCCCATGAGGCTTGTTGTGCAATGTTGTCTAGAATAGGTTCTCTTTTTTCCATTGTTTTACAGAAGAACCTGAACCGGGTACTTGGGTCTTCGATTTCTTGTATGATGTTTGAACACTTTTGATAAGTTTCCCGCAGTTGGTCAATTGTAACTTTGGTTTCTTGTAAAACTTTTTGGATGATTTGGTCTGCTTTTTCAGAAACTACTTTTATTTGTTGAAAGCAGTAGGTCCGGGTGCTTTCTAAGTAACTAATCACTTCTGGCACTGAAAGTCGTTCTAATCTATGGCTTGCGTGCGTTGAATAAACTTCTTGACACCCACAAATGTACTTAACTCGATTTCCGCAGTCACATCGATATAAAACACCAGTGCAGTTTGTTCTCTTACAAGAGTGGTTCATATTATTAACTTCTTGGTAAATAATGAATTACTTATCCTTGTTTAACTTTTGCATTCTAAGTTCTCTTCTGAAGTTCTTTTCGTCCGTGATAGGAACCAGTCCGTAGTCTTTGAAAGGAATCAAACAAATCTGCACAGCCAAAGCCAAGTCAGCGTTAGAAAGTCCTTCCAACTTAGGAGTTGTCAACTCCACTCTAAGTATTTCTTTGCGCATCAAGTAAGCGTTGGGCATCTGCTTGAGTACATTCATACTGTCAATTTTAGCGATTTCTAGCATAAAACCAGTGGCTTGTAAGTAGTTAGTGAAAAACCAACTGTGAGTGAGCATTGTGTAGTCTTCATTGGGTCTCCAGTACTTAACCGGGTCAGCAGCAGTTTCTAAGAAGTTCTTTACGTACTCTGTGGAGAGTGGTTTTCCGTTTTGGCCGTACTCACAGCACTTCTCACCAGACATCCTGCTGATTGAGTTTCCGAAGAAAGAAAGTCCCCTTTTCATATTAATGCACTGCTTAGTTAAACTTGCTACGCGGAACAAGGAGTTCTAGGTGCCTGTTTTTGTTGTCTTGCAATGGCATACCTCCTCCTGCGTCGCCTTCGTCAATTCGGTTCCTAGAGCGGAAAATCTCTAAGTGGTGGTGGTGGATTTGGGGCAAGGCTCTGGCTTCTTCGTTGCCTCTGGTTAGTCCTCGACTTAGTTCTTCTTTGCTGCGTTTTTTCTTAATTTTGCGGGAACTTTTGGTGTTTTCTTCTTGGATAAGAAACATCTTAGGCTGTTCCTCTGAGAAAGTTTTCTTTTTGGTTTTGCCTAGACTTTTGATGCTTGACTCACGGGAGAGTTCTTGGCCCAGGAAGTTCTTGGACTTAAACCTTTCTGTTGGAGTTTCAAACTCAGTTTGCTCAGACACGAACTGAGAAGCTCTAGTTTTGGCTCTGGGTTCTTTGTAGTTTCTCAGAGTTTTGGGACCGAAAGTCATTAGGCTCTCCCGATAACTGGGGTTAGGCGAGCATGATTCAGTGTCTTTGCCTTTGTGGACTGAGTACCTTTGGTCGTTGACGTTCAGGTTTGATTTAAGGGATGTTGTAGGTGCTCTGTAAGCTTGGGGGAGCTGGAGTCTGCCTCGGGACTTGTTTTCAAATTTATACAAACTAGTAGTTGAGGGTCTTGCTTTTTCTCTCAGTGAGTCGAAGTAAGGGTGTTCAAGGGCTTCTGCAGCAGTGATTCTTTCTCCAGGACTCATTTTAAGGGTCTCCTGGATAAAGTTAAGAGCCTCTTTGGAGAGTTTGCCTACGTACCTTTTTTGAAGGGTTTCTGGACGCGAAAGGTCTGGAAACTTCAGGCCTAGAAAGCGAGGGTTTTTTTGGAAGGCTTCTTGTAAGTCTTTAGGAAGGGGTCCCAAAACTCTTTGTATCACGTAGAGTTGGTCAACTTCGCTTTCACCTGGAAACAGAGGCTGCCCGTCTGTGAGTTCACCCATGATGCAGCCAATAGCCCAAATGTCGACTTGCTTGCCGTAGTAAGAACCCAGCAAAAGTTCTGGGGACCTGTACCACCGAGTAGCTACGTAGTCAGTTAAGTTGCCACCTTTAACTAGTGTCCTTGCGAACCCAAAGTCACACAACTTAAGTTTTTGGTCTTTTGAAACTAGCAAGTTTTCAGGCTTGATGTCTCTGTGGATTACTTCTTGTTTGTGGCAGTAATTTATTGCTTTCAACAGCTGGAATATGTAACTCTTGACTTGCTCAGCACTAAGCCCGTTGGGACTGCTTTCTAGTATTTCAAGAAGGTTCTTTTCAACGTACTCCAGGACAAGGTAAAGTCTACCTTTTCTTCTAAAAGCCTCTTTTAGTTGAACTATGTTGTCTTGTTTAAGAGTGCGCAGCAGCTTCACCTCGCGCATGATAGCTTTTTTAAACAGTTCTTCGTCTTCTATTTCTTTGTACTTTTTAATAGCAACTGATTCGTTGGTTTCTTTGTTTTTGCATTTAAGTACAACTCCGTACGCCCCTTCTCCCACTACGCCTAGCATTTCATACTTGTTCATCAACAATAATTTATTACTTCTTAGTAGTTACGTCCATAGTTTCTGCCTTCACGAAGCTGCTTTTGAAGTTCTGAGCTAGTTCTTGCTTTTTGGTTTCTTCTAAGTACTCTCTGAAGTCTCGTATGTTCCCTGGCTGCTCAATGTTGAACTGAGGACGCTTAACTCTTGGAGCCTGCTTGTGTGTATGCTTCGCTCTCAGTCCTCGGAACTTGGGGTCCTTCATAGCTAGTTCTTCTAGTTGTTTGGGCACTTCTAGTTCGTTGTACTCTAAACTCAGCAAAAGTTCCCCTGAAAACTTCTGGTCTTCTTTAGTCAGTAGAGTGTATGCTTTGCCCTGCAAGTTGCCTCTTCCAGCTCGGCCTACTCTGTGGAGGTGGGTTTCTGGGTCTTTTGCACACTCGTAGTTAACTACTGTAGCTAGGTTCGAAATGTCCAAGCCCCGACTTGCAACATCAGTCGCCACCAGTATTTTTGTTTCTGAGTTTTTAAAAGCTGAGATGGTTGTGTGGCGAGTGTACTGGTCCAGGTCGCCGTGCAAGTAAGCTACAGGTAAATTAGCTTTCCTTAAAAGCTGGGACAGTTCTTGAGTGGTTGACTTTCTGTTAACGAATACTAAAACTAAGCCTTTTTGCAAAAACTCAGGCAGTCTTTGAGTAAGCCAACTGAGCTTTTTGGAGTAGTGGTCTAGAACTACTAGTTCTTGGTCGACTTCTTTGTTTACTTCGCCTTCTTTGCCCACTACTACTTTAATTGGGTCTTTTAAAAAGTCCTTTGCAAGCCTTTGGAGTTTCTTTTTGAAAGTGGCAGACATAAGGATTACTTGGGAACTTGCAGGGATTAACTCCAAAATGCTCCTCACTTGGTACTCAAACCCCATTCCAAGCATTAAGTCAGCTTCGTCTAGTACAAAGCAAAATACTTCTTTCAGAGAACAAGCTTTGGCCTTAACTAAGTCTATGAGTCTATTAGGAGTAGCCACCACTACTCCCACTCCGCTTCTCAAAGCTTTCCACTGAAGGTGTTTTTCGCCTCCTCCGTAAACTGCAGCGCACTTGATCCCTGTGAACTTCTTAATCTGAGTAGTTACTTGCAGGCACAGTTCGTGTGTGGGAACTAGAACCACAGCTTGGGGGTTCTTTTGCTTAGGTTTAAGGCGTCTTTGCAGAGGCAGTGCGTAAGCAAGGGTCTTTCCTGAACCAGTTTTGCANANGCCTATGACGTCTCTTCCGAGCATTGCACAAGAAATCACTGTTTTCTGAATGTCTGTAGGGCTTTCAAAGCCTTTATCCTGGAGCTTCTGAAGTGTGGGTTGGCTTAAAAATAGTTCTTCAAAGCACTCTATAGGTCTAGGAATGGCTTTTCCTTCTAAGTGAACTAGTTGTTTCTTGAAAGACTCTACTTCTTCTGGAGTTAAAACTTCTTTCCAGGGTTGGATCTAGATACTAGTTACTTTTCTGTGGACAGAAGGCTTAGGCTGTATTAACTGGGAAATTTCTTGCATGAACTTTTCGAAGGGGTCCTACATTAGCAATGAACCTTTTAAGTTTACCTTTTGTTCCATTTCTAATATTACTAATAAATGAGCTTAGTTACTTCGAAAGCCACTGAAGGATTACGTTTTTCTCATACTGGCGTCCTTTGACAACGCTTTCGGGGTCGTTAGGGTTAGGAGTTCTGAGGTCTAAGTGGTGTGCAGCGTCCTTCATAACAATAGCCAGTACTGACTCGTTCACAGTTTCAAGAACAGATCCTGACTGCCAAGGATCTAAACCTCCGTTTGAGAAGAAGATGTTGGACACTTGGCTCAGCACATTTTTAGGGGTCTTGCTAGCTCCATAGAAGTTGTAGGCGTATTCGTACTGAGGAGCAACGTTCCACTTCTTCAAGCACCTAGTGTCCCAGTCTTGCTTGCTCCAAGGTCTGCTGGGGAACATGTCTTGGATTCCGTCGCTTCCTAAAGGCATAGCTAGGGTTGTGCAGGACAAGTAGTCCCAACCGTCGTCACCCAACTTGTCTTCGTATTGTTGGTTGACTCTGTTGCAAGTTAAGTCTCCAGTGTAGTTGTAGTACACTCCAGCTGCGTCCCTCATCGCTGCAAGGATCTCCCAATCTGTGGGGTTTTCGTTTAGTTTTTGGAACTGATCGCAAGCCACTGAAACTGGCCAGGCAGGCATGTTGGTTAAGAAGTTAGTTGGGTAGGGGTAGTCTGTCATAGCCATATAGGTGTAAGCATTGGTAAGCCACTCAATGATTTTCTCAGCAATATCTTCACTGTTAATGGGCTCGCAAGTCCTAAAGGTTTGCTGGAGTTGGCTGTACTTACTGGAGTCCTTGATGTAGTTCTCAAGTAACTCGTAACCAGTTCTGATATAAGCTGGACACTCTGGTGAGTTCATGGCAAAGTCATTAGTAACAATTTTATAGAACTCTTCAGCGTTCACAGTTCCTTGGAAGTGCATGATAGGAGCTGAAGCAGCTATGGCACCGTCAACTAAGTCGGGGTACTTGATTCTGAACCAAGCAGCAAGCATGCCTCCATAGCTTCCTCCCCAAACAATAACAGGGGCGTTGTAGTAGAAGTCTTTGAGCTCCTTAACAAGATAAGCAAAGTCACCAAGAGCTTGATGAGGCGAAAGGTACTTAACTTTATCGTGGCCTGAAAACGACTCTCTTCCAAAGGGAAGCGACTTGCCGAAGTACCTGTGCTCAGCAAACACAACTAGGGCTTCGAGTTCCCGTGCCAAGTAAGGGATGAAGCCTGAGTTTTGGATGAACAAAGTAATGTCTGCTTCGTTGCCACAGTAAAAGAAAATAGGGCCTGGGTTCTGAGGGTTGAACCTCCAGTACTCTGCACGGGTGAAGTAGCGAATTTGGAACGTTTCGTTTCCGAAACCGTAGTGGTCCAGGAAAGTAGTGAAGTTAGCCTCAGTGTAGTCACTTGGGTCTTCGAACCCGACTGCTGAGACTCCACACAGAGTCACTAGCACACATAGGAACTTAAAAGACTTCATATTTATTTCAACAGTTTTCAGGTAAATGTGGTTGTAAGGATGAAATGTTTTCTCACGAACTATGAGTGTAGCAATGATAGGCCTGACTATGTATTAACTAACTTACACTAAAGTATATTATAAGCGTCTCACCTTTGTTGAGTTCAATTGGCTTGTTTCTGTCACTAACTAAGCCTAGTCTCTTGACTTCGTGTGTGAGACTTTGCTTTTTAGGCAGCACGTAGACGTAAGTGCCTAGTTTGTGCACAGAGTCAGCCACTATGCCTTGTTTCTTGGCTTTATAAGTGTTTTTGAGGTACACACTGCCTGTTTCGCAAAACTCGCATTTCTTGAGTTCCAAGTAAGGAGAGAACTGCTGTATTTGCAAAGCTTTGGAAGCTTCGTAGTACTTCGAGTCAAACCAAGGCCCCTGCATCAGTTCCACTTCGCACTGCCTTGCTATGTTGTAAGTTTTGGTGTCAATTCTGTCTAAGTCTTCTACTTGGTTTAGTTGTGTTTTTTCAACTAAAGGTGGCTGGAAGCACACTGAGTCAACGTTAACTAAGTTAACTAAGTTGTACCAGTTAATTGCAATCTCGATTTTGTCACCTGCTTTTACGCTAGGAATTTGTTTGGTGTAGGCTATTTGTTTGTTAGTGTCTTTGTACTTCCACTGTTCAGAGTGAATCCAAAGATTTCTCTGGCTTTTTACACAGTCAAAACGAAACTCGGCTTTGTAAACTTGGGGAGACTTGTAAGTTCTGTAAGTATACTTAAGGTTGCAAGTTTGCTTAACTAAAGAAGGCAGTACTTCTGCTTGGATGACTCGGTCAATAATCAATCCTGAGTTGTTGCTTCGCACACTTAAGTAAGAGTTCACAAAGCACAAACTGTTAACATGCAGTATGGAAAACTGAGTTTCGATTTCTGAAAAGTACTTGTCAAAGGCTTCCTTGATAGCTTTGTACCAGGAACTTTTAACACTCATTAGGTCTCTAAGGCTTTCAGGGGAGAACTCTAGCACTTTGATTATGGCATTTTCAGGCAACTGAGAAATGTCTTTTGAGCAACTGGAGTTACTGAGGCTTTTTTTAGTGATTGAAAGTTTTAAGTCTTTGATGTAACTAGTGTGCTTAAGTAACAACTCAGAACTGCGTAGCCGCAAGTCAACGTTTTTAGGCGATTCTTCTGGTAAAGAGTTTTTTTGACCCATTTATACAATTAATTATCTTGGTAAACTTAGGTAAAGCACTAGTAAGTCGTCAAGTCTTACTTGAATTGGCCTTTCTCTGTCGTACAGTAACCCCATTCTTTTGACTTCGTGTGTCAGTGGTTTGTTTTTTGTTTTAATTTCAACTTGCACTCCTAATTTAGTTCCAGAGTCAGGCACCATGCCTTCCCGGGTGGCTTTGTATGTGTTCCTCAGAAACAGTATGTCTGAACCCGAAAACTCACTGCGAATTAGCTTGAGGTAAGGCATAAGGTGTTGTCTGAAGTTTTGGTAGTTTTCTAATGGGTAGTACCTGGTGTCGTACCACTCTGTTTGACTCAGTTCTACTTCGCAGTGCCGCGACACGTTGTACAGGTAAAGTTTCTTTTTCAAGCCTTCGTTTTGGGGTGTTTTGGGCACTGGGAACTCAGGAGCCAGTTGGACAGATTTCAGAATAGCCCGGGTGTCTTGTATTAGTGGGGGCTGCCACTTGATAGAGTCAAGGCGCACTGTTCCTAACAAGTTGAGCCAGTTAACTGCGATCTCTATGTGGTCGCCTATGCAGACTTTCGGTATTTGTTGTGAGTAAGCTTTTCTGGTTTCTTCAGAGTTAAGTCTGCACTCGTCCTTGTGGACCCAAACAGTGCGGCTTTTCTTAGGAATGCAGTCTAGTTTGAACTCAGCTTTATAAGTATTGGGGTTTGAGAAGGTTTTGTATGTGTACCTGATTTTGATTGTGTGTCCTGCAAGGATTTTTAAGGGCTCAGCCACAATGACTCTGTCCATTCTTTGGCCTTTCTTTTTGCTTACTTCGATTTTGCTAGCTGAAATGTAAGAGTTCACCAGTTCAAACAAGTTAGAGTGCAGCAGGGCAAACTGGGACTCTACAGGCGTAAACGCAAAGCTAAACACTTCAAGTATCTTCATGTACCATGTGCTAGACACAGCCATGAGTTGCTGGACTTGGGGAGCCAAGTACTCTAGTATCTGCAGAAGGGCCGCGTTAGGCAGAGCTGGAATGTCAGTTTGTGAGTCGAAGGTGCTGTACAGGGCCTTTTTAACTATTGACTTTTGGATGCTTTTCTTGCGAGTTTTTTGTTCCTTCAAAATTTTAGCTCTGTGTAGTCGGGCTGAAATCACTTCTACAGGTTCCTCTGGAATTCCTTGGGACTGTCCCATTTATTTGAATTAGTCAAACACAAATAAGGCTTTTTAAAGCTTTTTAGAAATCCAAAATGAAGCACACGAGTTCCGGAGCATTCTTTCACAAGCCGGGGTCCCGCAGTGAGCTTTGTGAAAGCTCGGATAAACTGTACAGACCTGAGTTCGATACTGAACTCAGAGGAGAACAAGCCAACCAGCAACTTTGGGAAATGCTAGCTGAGTATATCGACTCCGACCCCAGAACTATCCAGAAACAGATTGTTTCGCACGTGGAGTACACTTTGGCCCGCACAAGGTTCAACTTCGACCGAGCTACAGCTTACAGAGCTGCTGCACTTTCAATGAGAGACCGACTTATAGAAAGTTGGAATGACACACAGCAGCATTTTACAGCAGAGGACTACAAGCGGGTGTACTACATGTCTATGGAGTTCTTGTTGGGCCGACACCTTCAAAACGCGATAATGAACCTTAACGTGGAAGGCAAGTACAGAGAAGCCCTAGAGGACTTAGGGTTCAAGTTGGAGGATTTATACGAAGAAGAAGTAGACCCAGGACTGGGCAACGGAGGACTAGGAAGACTCGCAGCTTGCTTTTTGGACTCACTAGCTACTCTGGACTACCCAGCTTGGGGCTACGGAATAAGGTACGACTACGGAATTTTCCGGCAAAAAATTGTAAGGGGCTACCAAGTAGAAGTGCCTGACTTCTGGCTCTCACAGATGAATCCTTGGGAAATAGAGAGGTCAGACGTGTCTTACGACATCCACTTTGGAGGACACGTCGAAAAGCACTGGATGGACGGGCATGAAAAGTCAGTGTGGAAGCCCATGCAAACTGTTAAAGCAGTGGCTTACGACACACCTATACCTGGCTACGACACCTTTAACACAATCAACCTGCGGCTTTGGAAGTCAAGGCCCACTAACGAATTTGACTTCCAGTCTTTTAACATGGGGGACTATTTTGCAGCTATTGAAGACAGACAAAACGCAGAGTTGATATCTTCAGTGCTTTACCCAAACGACTCCACTCAAGGAGGCAAAGAGCTCAGACTCAAGCAACAGTACTTCTTTTGCTCAGCCACTATCCAAGACATCTTGAGGAGGTTCCTTAAGAAAAACAGATGCTGGGAAGAACTCCCTGAAAAAGCTGCTATTCAACTCAACGACACACACCCTGCAATTTCAATCCCTGAAATGCTGAGACTCCTAGTGGACAAGCACAACTTGCCCTGGCAGAAAGCTTGGAACATCTGCCGCAAAGTGTTTTCTTACACCAACCACACAGTGATGCCTGAAGCACTTGAAAAGTGGAGTGTGGAGTTAATCCAAAAGTTGCTTCCACGTCATATGGAGATCATTTACCTGATCAACTACGTTTTCATGGAGGAACTAAAGAGTCACTTTGACGAGTCTTGCAAGTGCGATAAAATGGCTTCTATGTCGCTTATAGAAGAAGGCGAGCAAAAAAAGGTAAGAATGGCTAACTTGTCCATACTGGGTTCCCATGCTGTGAATGGAGTAGCTGAACTCCACACTCAGCTAATCAGAAACACTATTTTCAAAGACTTCGGAAGTTACTTTCCAGACAAGTTCCAAAACAAAACCAACGGAGTCACTCCTAGAAGGTGGATTCACTGCTGCAACCAAGAACTTTCTAAACTCTACACAAGCACACTAAGCAACCAGGAGTGGCTAGCTAACTTAGACGCCCTAAAAGATTTACTGCCTAAAGTAGATGACTCCCAGTTCAGAGAGAACTTCCAAAGAGTCAAACACCAAAACAAGCAAAAACTTGCAGAGTATATTCAAAAGCAGTGTGGAGTAAGTGTCCCAACTGAAGCTATGTTTGATGTGATGATTAAAAGAATTCACGAGTACAAACGCCAACACATGTTTGCTTTATATATAATCCACAGGTACTTCACTATCAAAGACACTCCTCCTCATGAAAGACAACACATAGTAAAACGTGTGTTCATGGTAGGCGGCAAAGCAGCTCCTGGCTACGTCAACGCCAAAAAAATCATTAAGCTCGTAAACTCAGTAGCAGACGTTGTAAATAACGACCCTGAAATAGGCGACCTCATGAAAGTAGTGTTTTTGCCCAATTACTGTGTATCTTCAGCCCAAGTTGTGATTCCAGGCACTGACCTTTGTGAGCAGATCTCCACAGCTGGAACCGAAGCTTCAGGCACAAGTAACATGAAGTTTGTAATGAACGGAGCCCTGATAATTGGGACTTACGACGGTGCCACTATTGAGATTGCTCAAGAAATCAGTGAAGAAAACATGTTCCTATTTGGAATCCGACAAGAAGAAGTAGAAGGCATCCGTAAGTCAGCGGACAAGTCTGTAGGAAACAGACTCCAAAGGGTGTTTAGTGCTATTAAGCAAGGCAGTTTCGGGAACCCCCAAGAATTCCACTCTTTGATAGAAAAACTAGAACAAGACGACTATTTTTTAGTGACTAAAGACTTTTACCACTACTTAGAAACCCAAGAAAAAGTAGACGAAACTTACAAAAACCAAGAACACTGGCTGAGAATGAGCATTTTAGGAGCCCTTAGCATGGGAAAGTTTTCAAGTGACAGAACAGTTACAGAGTACGCTGGGCACATTTGGAAGATACACCCTGCCGAAGTAGCTAAGCCCTCAAGCAGCGCTGTCACAAGAGCCAAAAGCCAGCCGCACCTTAAGTTTGCTGAAGAAAACCTTGAAAAGATCAGAGAACACAGGTCTAAAAAGGAAGAAAAACACCTACAAAAGTTCCCTGAAGAAGAACTCCAGCACAGACTGCTTAAAGAAAACATTCCGCACGAGTACCGATTCCAGGGTTAAGTAATTACTTTTATAAAAGAGTCTTCTAAAGCAAGAGTTGCACAGACTGCTGACTTAGAGCGCGAGTTAGTAATGTTAACTCTAGCTTCTGATTCAGAAGTGTTAGACACAGTAATCTTGACTTCAGATGCTTCTTCAAGTAGTTTAGAGTAGTTTTGGTGGGGATTTTGTTGGAGCACTAAGCACACTGCGTTTTTAGACTTAAGTAGTGTTTTTAAGCTTTTCAAAAACTGGTAAATTTCAAACTGAGGAGCCTTTTCATCGAAGATCCCGTAAATAACTATGCGGTTTGTTTTGAGTTGGTTGGAGATTTTGGCCTGGGACAGGTTCCAGTTTACTGTGTCCCAAACGTGCTTGAAGCGGTCTTTGCTGGTTTCTACAGGAGTGTACTGGAGGTCTTCACTTTCTACAACGTCGCTTAAGTCAAATTCATAAGGGCTTTGGACTTCAGAGTTAAGTGCAAAGGTGTGGTACTTAGAGTAGGTGTCTGAAGTAGTGTCAACTCCAGGAAGCAGTATTTTGAACTTAGAAAACACATGCAAGCTGTCTGAGTTTATGGAACCTTCTCCCAGAAAACACCTTAGCAAGTGAACTCCGAATTCTTGGTGGGGGTCTTTGATCAGGCAAATAGAACCCATAGGGAAGCCCCCGTTCATGAGCTGGTCGAGTCCTGCTACTCCACTCCTCACTCTCCAAGTGACTCCTTCTTTGTACACAGAAAACTCACTACAAGACGTAAAGGATAGGTTAAGCATATATAATCAAAATGTCAGGAGAACCCGAAAACGAAAAGCCCATCAATCCACTTGACGAAGCCGACATCAACCTTATGATGCGCTACGGAAGGGGTGCCTACGCAAAACGCATCCAAGAACTAGAAGGAGACATTTCATCCATGTCAAACGAAATCAAAAGCATGACAGGAGTCAAGGAGTCCGACACAGGACTGGCCCAGCCTTCTTACTGGGACTTAGAAGGCGACAAAATGATGATGCAGATGGAACAACCCCTGCAAGTAGCTCGGTGTACCAAAATCATCGACCAAGGCACTGAGAACGCCAAGTATATGATTTCTATCAAACAGATGGCTAAGTTCGTGGTGGGCTTGGGAGAGAAAGTAGCCGCTACTGACGTNGAAGAGGGAATGCGAGTAGGTGTAGACAGAACCAAGTACTTCATCCAGATTCCTCTTCCGCCAAAAATCGACCCCACTGTGACCATGATGACTCTTGAAGAAAAACCCGACGTTACCTACAACGAACTAGGAGGCGTCAAAGAACAAATCGAAAGACTTCGTGAAGTTGTAGAAATGCCCCTACTCCACCCTGAAAACTTTGTGAACCTCGGAATCGACCCTCCTAAAGGAGTGCTGCTTTACGGACCTCCAGGCACAGGGAAGACCTTAGCTGCTCGAGCTGTAGCCAACAGAACTGATGCAGCTTTCATCAGAGTAATAGGGTCCGAACTTGTCCAGCGGTACGTGGGAGAAGGAGCCAGGATGGTGCGCGAAATCTTCCAAATGGCCAAAACCAAAAAGGCCTGCATCGTGTTTATAGACGAAGTAGACGCCATCGGAGGAGCTAGATTCGATGACGGAACAGGCGGAGACAGTGAAGTCCAAAGAACCATGCTCGAAATCGTGAACCAACTAGACGGGTTCGAAAGCAGAGGCAACGTTAAGGTACTCATGGCAACTAACCGACCAGACACACTTGACCCAGCACTGCTGCGTCCAGGAAGACTTGACCGCAAGATTGAGTTTGGACTCCCAGACTTAGAAGGCAGGACTCAGATTTTCAAGATCAACTCCAAAATCATGAACATGGAGAAAGGCATTCGGTTCGAGTTACTTGCTAGGCTGTGTCCTAACTCCACTGGAGCAGACATCCGCAGTGTGTGCACTGAGGCAGGAATGTTCTCTATCAGGCAAAGACGCAAAAGCATCAGCGAAAAAGACTTGCTGGACGCTATTGAAAAGGTGATTAAGGGCTACTCGAAGTTCTCCGCAACTGGCAGATATATGGTTTATAATTAAGAGTAGTCTAAATGGAGCAAAAAAGAGACAGAAAAAAGAAACAAAAGTACTTGAGACAGGAAGTCATGGACAAAGGTTACTCGCCCAAAGAGTTCATTGAGTTCTGTTCTCACTACAAAGAAACCAACATTGACCGGTGGACCTTCCAAGAACTCCAGAACTTTGTTGAAGAATTCCACAAAAAGAAGGATGAAATCCCTGATGAACTAGAAAGTTCTTCTGAGGAGCACCCCCAAAGAGACCCCCCTGCAAATTCTTTACCCGAACCTAGCTTGGATATTCCTAACGCTCCCCGCACTGTAAATCTTTCCCAAGCCAACGACTTTTTTGAAGTAGAAACCCGCAAAGCTCCTCAAACTCAGTTGGGACAAGCACAAGAAGTAGGCGTTAAAATTGGTGAAGCTATTATAGAAAGTGCAGGTTTGCTGAGGCACCCTAAGCTTTTCTACTGGGTGCACACAGAGTCTCTGAACTGGGTAGTCAAAAGGAAGGTGTCTGACTTCAACAAGCTAAGAGAGGTGATGGGTACTATGTTCCCAGGGCACTACATTCCTCCTCAGCCACGCCAAGTCAAAAAGACTTACATCAAAAATGAACACTACAAGAAGCTCCAGAAAAGTTACTTGCAAGAGTTCATGAACTACTTAGTAGGTGTGCCTTTGTTTCGAAACAGTGAGTTCTTCCAAGCTTTTTTGCGAGAAAAAGACAGAGAAGCTTTCAAAAACTTGAGCCTTGTCAAGTCCAAAGAAAAACCCCCAAACAGCGTTGAAGAGATGACTACTGTTACTGGAAAAGCTGTTTGTGACCTTCAAAAAGACTCTTTAACTGAGTCAAAGTTATCAACTTACATCACACACACCAAAAACCTCAAAAAACAAATTAAAAAAAAAGCCAAAACGGTTGAAGACAAGATTTTTGAACTGGCTAACTTACTAAGCAGTTTGAACTCTTCTGTGTTGGAACTTGCTAAGGTCCAGAAACACATTCCTTACAACGACAACTACTCAGGTTTCTTCCTGCAAATGCAGCAGTTCTTCAAAGACTGGTCTGAGTTTGAGTTCCGAAACACCGAAATAATGAACGAGTACTGCAGCTTTTTCAGTAGGTTTGGATATAGAGAACTTAAACCTCTGAATGAACTACTTAAGTACAGAGACTCTAAGTTTCCTAACTTCACAAAAGCCCAACAAAAGCTTTCTAAGGAACACAAACCAGTTATTCGGAGACATAACTTAGCTGTTGGCGAAGACTCTAAAGCCAGCCAAGTTTACAAGTTCAAAAAAGAAGCAGGCTACTTTAACTACCAACAAAAAACTCAAACTAAACTAGCTCTCAAGTACGTCCACAAAACTGAGTTAGACCACTTCATTCAGTTTTTAGTTGAGACTTCTGCCAACCTACAGCAGTTCTACAACTCTTCTCAAACCATTATAAATAAGTTGTAATGTATATAATATGAAAATCACCCAAGCAGTTTGTGTAGTAACTGGAGGAGCTTCTGGCCTAGGCGAAATCACTGTGCGGATGCTTTGTTTGGAAGGGGCCAAAGTTGCTGTTTGGGACACCAACCAAGAAAAAGGAACTCAACTCGAACAAGAACTAGGAGTGCTTTTTTGCCAAGTTGACGTTTGCAGTGAAGGCAGTGTCAAGCAAGCACTTGAACGCACCTTGTCTGTTTGGAGTCAAGTCCACGTACTGGTGAACTGCGCTGGAATTGCAATCCAAGAACTAACTTTTAGGGACTCACCTCACTCACTTGACTCCTTTAAAAAGGTGCTCGAGGTCAACTTAATAGGGGTGTTTAACACTAGCAGACTAGTGGCAGCCCAGATGGTTTCACAGCCTGGCTACGGAAACACTAGAGAAAGAGGAGTCATTATAAACACTTCAAGTCTTTCTGCGTTTGAAGGGCAGAGAGGCCAAGTAGCTTACTCTGCCAGCAAAGCAGGAGTAGCAGGACTGAGCTTACCTATGGCTAGAGACCTTGGTAGGTTTAAGGTCAGAGTTGCAACTATTGCTCCAGGTTTGTTTTCAACACCTATGAGTGACTTACTTAAACCTCAGCTCAAAGAAGCTTTGCAGAAAGCTACGTCTGTTGGAAGACTAGGATACCTTTCTGAGTTTGCCCATGCTGTTAAGTTTTTGATTGAAAACGAGTACTTCAATGGAAGTGTTCTGCGGCTAGATGGAGGAATGACACTTCCTCATTTGTAGTAAGTTAATTATTAACTAAGGGCTCTAGCTCTGGGTCTTTTGAGTTGTAGCGAGTGTATTCATCTATAGCCACCCAGAGTGCCAAATACAAGTACAGTGGCAAAATGATAAAGCTAAAAGCTAGGTCTACTTCACTTCTTTCAAGCATAAGTAAAAACAAAGCTATGATTAAGGACAGTGTTAGTAAGGACTCACTACTGAGAAGCCCAGAAAAGTCTCTGTCTCTCAGTCTGTTAACAGTGTAACTAGCAAAGTGAAAGCCCAGCACAACCACTAGAGGCAGTAGGCTGTAAACCACACTATCAACCCCTTCATCATCCAAGTAAATCACTAAGAGGATTGAAGATGTTGAAAGTCCTATGAAGTAAAGGACCAAAAAAAAGGCTTGTCTCCTCATATTCACCTTAGGGTCAAGCATTCCAGGCAGCATGTACACTGTGAAGATTCCGTAGATGAACAGTCCGTACCAAAAAGGAATAAATACAACCCTCCAGTAAGTGTCCAGGACTTCGTCCAGAAGTAGCGAGCCCAGGATCAAAAATGCGACCACTGATATAAATAAGTTGTAAGTGCAGAATAGAAGATAGTTCTTAGACTCTGAGCCTTTGCCTGTGCAGTTCTCTTCCAAAAGCACATGCACTCCCACCACTAATAATAGGCTACTTAATAATAAGGGTATAGATAAGTATAACCACATAATTCCTAAAATCTCCTCAAGTTGCAAGTTCAAAAGCACAACTGAAGCTAGGACTCCGCTCCACACGCCCAGCTTAACTAAGTAGAGTTTTGAATCAGTCACTCCCATTTTACTAATCGTTTTACTAATCGTTACTAGGGGCAGTATCTTCCCAACTAAGGTCGCCATCATTTTCAACTACAACCTCTTCAGGAATGGTAACGGGTGCGTTGCTTTCCCTTTCGTCAAACTCTTCCAAAAACTTAGCTTCTTCGAACTCAGGCTTAGGGTCTTCGTCTCCAAGCTCTTCAAGTTGTCTTTCATGGGCTTCTTTTGCTTCAGTAAGTGCGGTGTTGCGTTTTTCTTGGAGTTCTTCTTGGGCTTTAATGGCAGCTTCCCTTTCTTCAACTTTAGCTTGGTATTCTTTTCTGCGGAGGGTCACATCTGAGATCCTCAGCTTGAAACAGGTGTCTAAAAACTTGTAGAGCAAAAACAGTGCAAGTGAGTAAGACTGCAGGTCTTCTGGAGTGATTTTGGAGAGTTCTTCTTCGAGTCTTTTAGTTTTGGCGTAAACTGGAGGCACTGGGGGCTTCTCTCCACAAGGGTCCAAGTACTTAATATAGAGTTCGAAGCCTTCGTTCAAGCAGTTCTTAGCTGTTTTCCAGTGTATTTTGTTGGTGCCGGGTTCAACTACTCTTTCTTTAGTCACTCCAAAGTAGTAAAAAGCAATTTGGAACACCTTGACAAACTTAATTGCTTTAACTTTCTTAAAGTCCAACAGACTTGTGAGTATTTCTTCTTGTAACAAGCGTTTTCTATAAACTTCTAAAAGAGCTTTGAGTGTGTGGATGCTTTTAGCTTCGTCTGACAAGCCAGGGTCTACTTCTTTCAAAGCTTCGTCTTGGGCGATTTTTTCTTCTTCAGTCCATTCAGACTCTTTTTCAGTCTGTAAGTTTTGTTCTTTTTCGCTGACTTCTAAGTGAGTGTATATGTCTTTTTCTAAGCTCTGCACTTCAGCCCTTTCCCACTGTTCTCTGAAAAAGTTAACCCAGTTCTCAGCGTGCTCTTTTTCTTGAGCAGTGAATTCTCTGTCTTGTCCCATAGTGTCCAGACAAACTACTAGTTTGATAGGAGTCTTTTTGTACTCGGACTCTTTGATTTCGTTGAATTCTTTTTCAGCAAGTTCTTCTGGGATTTCTTCGCCTTGTTCTTTCATGGACTCGATTTTTTCCTTTTCTTCTTCTTGTTCAGCTCTGAGTCTTTTGCACTCTAGTAAGTCTTCCAAGCCTGTGTCAAAAGCAGTTTCTCCTAAACAGCTTCTGTAAACCAAAGGTAGTGCCATGTAACTCCCGAGTTTAGGTACGTCGAAGAACTTAATTCTGGGTTCGTTCACCACGTCACTCACAAAAGCAGTTTTGAGTTTTTGAGGCTGGGGTTCTTCTGGGGCTTCTTCGTCAGCTTGTTCTTCTTCTTTGAAAACGGAGTAAGTGATCTCGCCTTCTTCTTCTTTAAGCACTTTGTTGACCATGAACTCGTGTCCAGGAGTAGCTATTATGTACCTGATCACTTCGGGGGCTTCTGGGTCTAAATGGGCGTTTTCGTCGTCTGCGTCTGTGACTGGTTTTTTTACCTTTTCAAGGATTCCGATGTAGCATGCTGTGGCTTGGGTGTTTTGTTTAAGATGGTCAGCTAAAGAAGGCAGTAAGTCGTCTACGTCCAAGCTGTTTGCAATGGTGGACTTGAAGTCTTCTTCTTGTTGCTGGGCAGTTTGGGCTTTTTCTTCTTGTTCTTTTTTAAGGTTTTCTTGGTCTAGCATGGCTTGGGCGTGCTTTTCAATTAGTTCTGACTTGCGTTGGGCGCGGGTTTTTTCGGCTTCTTCTTTTTTGAGGACGGCGGCATGATTTAGCAGCCAATTGCCTAAGTAGTGGAGGGGGTTGGTAGGCTTGGTAACGTATAGTTCGCCAAGTCCTTTGGAGATCACTAAACCTATTTCGTCTTGCTTTAAGTACTCCACATCTGGGTGGTCTTCTTGTTTTACGAAGCGCGAGTGGTTGACTAGGTTGGACATAACTGTAAATATTATTTAAACTACTTTAATTCAGACAGGTTCATCGTAGATGTTGAGTTTCTTCCTCACGATCTGAGGTCCTCCTCCGTAAGTTTTTAGGTAAGCTTTCCAAACTTTGTAGTTAACTCCTCTGTAGTGGACAGCTGGTTTAAGTTTAGGCTTGAGTTCTGAAGGGTTTGAAGGGTCTTTGAAAAGCAGGTTGTTAGAAATAGGACCTGGGGGAAGTTTTCCTAACTCAGAAGTGTTTTTTTCGTTGAAGATAAAACTTTTCCACTGGTTGATCCACTCTGCGTTGACAATGTACCAGTTGGAAGTTAAGTAGTGTTCGTCTAGGCGTTTGATTTCTTCCAGTTCAAGTTCTCTTCTTAAGTTAAGTTCTTCTATTTCGGTCTGGGTTGCGTTTTGAGGGTTGTCGATGAGGTTGGGGTAAGACTCTAGAGGCCTGAAAGCTGTGCACTGTGTGCACTGGATTTGGCCTTCTAAGGTTTTGTAGTTGCATTTAAGACAAGTCCAAGTTTTTTCTGGAGTTTCTTCGTCCAGTGAGATTTCAACTGAGTTGGTGATCATTTCTTTGAGTTGTTCGTAACAAGCTGGGTTCACTTGGATGCTGAGTTGTTGAGGTTCTTCTAGCAAAAAAGGCACTGAAACCTCTTCAAGCAGTTGGTTTACTTCGTTGGTGTAACTCACTACTTGGTAGTCAGGTATGCTTTCAAACTCTGAGCACTGCTTATCTGAAGCTTTTAGTTTATCTTTGAGTTGTTGGACAGTTTCAGTGTACTTTTGTGCTTTAGTTTCTTGTTTAGCAATGAGTTCTTTAAGGTTTTCTTTGGATTGCTTGTAGAAGTTCTGGAGTTCGAGTTTCATGTTTTTAAAGTAATTCCCCATTTGCTGTAGAGCTTCTTCTTTTGCGCTGTGGTTAAGAACCCTCATAGCTTGCTGAAGTTCGTGTTTTTTGTCGTTTAAGCTTTTAGCGGTATCATCGAGTTTCTCTCTTAAAAAAGTTACTACTTCTGGAATTGGCTTAACTACTAGTTTGAAGCCTGAGATTTCTTCAAGGCACACGTCACACAGCAAGCTGTAAGGCTTTTCAGTGTAGGAGTGAATAGGTAAGTCGTGTTCAGGGCACATCTGGTCTAAACTAAGGTCCCACTGGTAGCTGGGTTTTTGACCTGGACTTAGCGTAGGTCTGCTTGATATTAAACTTAACAAAGTGAAGTTCTTGCTCATGGTTTCTACACACTTTTGAGTGTAAACCTGGTCTGTGTCATTGAAGTTCCTGTCTAAGTTAAAAGAGTGCACAGCTTTGCAAACAGGACATACTAAAGAACTCTTTTCAAAAGTACTATAACAGCACTTCTCGCACACAGAGTGTCCACAGTTAAGTATTCTTGGAATGTAAAAATCAGAACTCCAAACACTACAGCAATTAGGACACTCCATTTATAAGATGATAAATAAGGAAAGAAGCTACTTAGGCAACTTCAAACGGTCTCTGTACGAAAGAACCATGGAACGTTACAACCAGTTCAGAAAAAAACCTTCCCAAAGCAGGGACTTCAACCACTTATTTTCAAGCAAAAGCAAAGAAAGACTAGAGTACTCGCCTAACAAAAGGTCACAAGAAAGCCTTGAACTAAGTCACTCTGGCTTTAAAAAAAACCAACCACTTCCTAACTCTACAAACCACAAACTTCCAATACTAGACATCAGAGTGGAGTACCCTTTTAACAACCCACCTACTACCAACACTTCTTTCGAACCCAAAAGAACTAGTGAACTTCCCAAGAGAAACATCATAAAACTCATAGAAGACAACGAAAAAGAATACGAAAAAGCAATTCTAGAGTACTTTTCTCCGCGAGAAGTGAAACAGCTCAGCAGAAAACCCAACTTGCCCAAAATCAAACAACCTAACAGAACCCCTGCACCTGAAAAAAGCTTCCAGGACAAAACTCCCAGTAAGAACTACAAAACCGAACACAATAAACGCCCTAGAAAGCTCAAAACTCCTTCCAAGCAAAGCTTAGACGTCACAGCTGAAAAAAACCCTCCTAAAAAGATCCAAGAACTAGACAAAAGCCTCAAGTCGATTGAGCTTAAAGAGTCCAAAATCCAAAAAAGCATTCAACTCTTAAGTAACAGACGTAACTTCATTGTAAAAAAGAACCCTGTTCACAGCCAAAAGACTTCTCCAGTCTCAATCAGGAAAAAAGACAAAGAAACTAGGCAAATCGAAACCTCACTTAAACAATTAGATGCCATGCTTAAGAAAAAATCCCAAAAAATACATCGTAAGTAATTAAGTTAATCGAAATGCCAAATAGGAGTGGCTTCGACGAATAAGTAACCATTCCGGATGGTGACTTCTCCGTTGTCAAGGTTAACTTGGTCGATCTTGGGAAGTGGAATTCCTTTGCTGAACACCTTTTGGTCAATAGTAGGCACAGCTATCTTAAGAATAAAGTTCAAAGAAGCTTTTAGAGAGTCCACGTTAATGTTGCTCCCAATGTTGTTCTCAGTAATTTTAATGGCATTGACTTCTACCTTGTTGAGTTTAGCGTTGACTACCCACTTGTTTAGAACAGCGGAGGCACTGAAGTCAATTGAGTTACCAAAAGTAGCTACTTTGTAGACTCCTTCAACTTGCACTTCACAGGCCATTTCAATGTCTCCTTGGATCTTTCCTGAAGTAGATTTGATGCTTGGTTGTCCTGAAGCATAGCATAGCAAGTTGCATGGCTTGCTAGAGCCGTACTTGCTTACCAAGCCAGGAATTATGTCGTTTAGAGAAGTAGTGTCGAGTTTAATAGGAGAGCTTGAAGGAACCACGTTGCTGGTAACGTTGTAGTTAATGATTCCTATCTTGTAACAAGCGTAGAGTCCAGTGTTAAGAGTGTAGTCAGTAAGCATCACCTGAATCTGCTTTCCATTGGCATCGAACCCAGGCAAGTTTACAGGAGGACTTACAGGGGGACTGTAGTTAGGGTGGTCAGTGTCTAGGAATATACCTGCTGCAGATGCTTGGACGTAGTCAGACCTAACTATAGGGTCTGAAGGAAGGGAGTAGTCAACAGCAAGGGGAATCCCACCGAAGCTGATGTAAATAGGCAAGGTGCTTAAGGCCTTGTCTATAGCTTGCTGTCCTGAGTTCTTTATGGCTTTGCTCAGTTCGTCTTCAATAGTTCCTGTGAGCTTGTTTTTAAATAAATCAATAATCCAGTTAGCAACATCACCGAGAATATCCGCATGGAAGTGGATATCAAGGTGGCCTAAATGAACATTAGAGCTTTTAACGCTCACTAAAGGCTTGCCTTTGCTTTCAGTGACTTCTACAACAGCTTCAGCGTCGGTATCAGAAATATCAATGTCTCCTATGCCTGCTCCTTGCCCTATTGGTAAATGGTAGTCGTACCTGAATCTGGCTTTAGCAGTGATCCCTTCGATCTTAACTTCGAATTCGTGGCTAGGCTTGAACTCAATCTCAGAAGCATCAACGTTAGCATCAATGCCTGAGATCACAGCGTCGTAGGTATGTACTTTGATTTCATACCAGTCCTTGCCTATTGTGCCCCTTTGATCTGGAATATCAATGTCTCCAATATGATGAAGCACATTGGGCAAAGCGTCTTTTTTAAGTGACTCCAAAGCACCACTTGTAAAGCCCACTTCGACTCCAGCTTTTGAACTCAAGCCAAGCACAACTAGGTTTGCTACAACAAACGCAAGTCTCATAATTATTTCACCATATATAAACTTTAAGTAATTAAATTGAAGAAATTTGAATTTGCGAAAGGGTAACTGAGTCTGTGAACTGGTTGATAGGGGGCGAGTTAGGCTTGCGCTCTTCAGGAATGGACACTCCAGCGTAGGACTCTGAGTAGTGGGGGTCTTCTATTTGAAACTGACTTACTGCTCCGGGTTCACTCCTCTTAGAGTTAAGCACTAGAAACAGCAAACAGCAAAACTCAAAGACTAGGGACATCAGCACCACACTGACCAAACACACTACTATAGCAGGCAGTACCCAGTAGTGTAGTTGTTCCTCTATAATGTAGAAAAACAAAAACACTGCTAGTCCTCCAGCCACCACTATATGAGTCACTAGGTACAAAGAACTCACAAAAGGCTTTGCAGTAAAGAGGGTGCTTCCCCATATCAGTAGAATCACTATACAAGGAATGGTTTTTAAGTAAAGGTTTTGAATAACAGCTACACAAAGCACACACAAAGACACTGCCCAGAGTTCTAGCAAGTATATTGTTCTGTGCACAGGAACTGAAGGCTGGACTTCTAGTTCAGGAGAGTTCACTTTGTAGATGCTTGCAGGCTCACTAATGCAATTAGGGTAGTCTAAAGGCGAAGCGTGCACTGGAGAGTTGCAGAAGGACACAGGGTTTTCTGACCTGAAAACAACAGAAAAGCTTTTGGAAAGGTTCTTGTGGACAGTTCTGTAATGAGTGATGCCTTTTAAAAATACTTGGCTAAACACTTTGTGTGAGAACTGGTCTTTGTGTTGTTTCCAAGTTAAGTTTCCAAGCAGCACTAAGTAACTTACAAGTAAGCAAAGAGAACCTATATAACTCACTAACTGGTAAGTGTCCATGTCCTTGCTTAAACTCACAAGCGAGATTCCTGCATAGAAAACAAAAGGAACGTAACTTATAAAGAAGTACCCACCTAAAACAAAGTAAACTTTTAGCTTTTTGTTTGAACTAAATGCCCAGAAGTACACCAGAGCCAGTGCAACTCCTATGAAAACCAGCAGCAGGTACTGAACGTTTTCTATGAAAAGGTCCGTGTTGTTTGAACTAAGCTCAATTACTTCTAGTAAGACCCTTCCTTCCACTACTATGTCGCTGAACCTTAGGTGTGACCAGCCAAAGGACTCAAGTAACTTCTTAACAGAGTCTTCTTTAAACTCTAAGTAACTCAACAAGTAAAGCACCTGGAAAAACACCAGTGTAAACGCCAGTCCTGGGAGTAGCTCTAAGCCCTTCTTGTCAACTACTTCGAAAAAAGAAACCAGAATATGCTGGGGCATAGATATGATCAGTGCACACACCACTACAAAGAAAGCAATAACTCCAATATAAGTTAGGTCTTCTTTTGGTTCCTGACTTTTCTCTTTTTTGGAAACTTCTCCTAAGCCCACTAACTCACAAGTGTCTGCAAAAGTGTCTACATTGGAAATCAGAGAAGTGCTAGAACACTTCCACCCTGGCTCTACTTGGCACTTAGAACTGCATCCGTCTCCGTTAAGAGTGTTTCCGTCGTCGCATTCCTCAAGTGAGCCAGGAACTCTTAACCCGTCTCCACAATCTTCCCCGTTGGATTCTAACTTGCAGTTTCCACTGCATCCGTCTCCACTTAGAGTGTTGCCGTCGTCGCATTCTTCAGAGTCTTCCACAACTCCGTTTCCACATTCTGGGAGAGGTTCTTCTTCCTGAGGGTTGTATTCACAAGTGTCTTTTGAGGAAGAACTGCCTCCTGAGCACACATAACCTTTTTCTAACTTGCAGGCTGAATTGCAGCCGTCTCCGCTTAAATTGTTTCCGTCGTCGCAGTCTTCTTCCGTGGTGAACCTTAGTCCATTTCCACATTCGTCTTTTTTGTGGAACGAAAAAATATACTTCTTGGTGAATGTTTTAGTTTCGGCTTGGGTCAGGACTTCTATTGTCTGGGTAAGTTTAGACTGGATGTTTAATGAGGTTTGCAGGTAGGACTTTTGGACTCCGTTTAAACTAAGAGTAGCTTTAGAGTCGGAAGTTCTGAGTTCCACAGGGATTTTGGTTTGTGAAAAAGGAATGTATATTCTGTAAGTGGTAACTGAGGACGAAAACTCAGGCACCCAGTCTCCAATTATGTCAGGAGGTGCTAAGTCGGTGTTGTTGGAGCGCATGTAAAAATCCACTAAGATGTAGTTGACAAATGAAGGGTCTTCTGCTTGGACTTTAAATTCATAGTAGTTAGTTCCTACTTGGGGAGAAAACACTTTGCTGGAATTGAAGTAGTTTTGGTAGCCTAAGTAGTTTCCTTGGAGTTCAACTGAAGACTTGGGGTCCTGAGGCACTCCAATCAGTGCCAGAGAGAACTCAGAAGTGTAGTCTATGGGGGAAATCGAGTACTGAGTTCGGAGCTCGTGGAATTTTTGAAGAACCTCAATTCTAGTGAAGTTACAGCACCTTTCTAGTGACCCGGGGCTAGTTAAGTTCCCTAGGTCAGTAGAAACGGGCACTAAGTATGCTTGCAAGCTTTTCAAGTACCTGTTTCTGCTTTTATAGTTAATGGTAACGTAGTAGTAGTTAGGAGGTTCTGAGTTAGTTTCTTCTTCGGTTTCTATGCTTATAGAGTCTCCTGTGTCTGATATCAAGAGATCTTCAACTTTTTGGCCTGAAAGTGAGTACCTCTCCGAAAAGTAACCTTTGCTTGAGGAAACTGTCAGAAAACTAGTGTTGTAAGTAAACACTTCTAAGGAGTAAAGCTGGTCCATGCTGGAGTCAAGTGAAGGACTTAAGGTGTACTCGTATATGTCAGGTGAGAATCTAGGTTCAAGCCAGAAACTGCTTAAGTTGCCTACAGTAAACTCTAAGTGCTTGATCTGGGACTTAAAAGGAACTTTGTAAACTGTGTACACCTTGAGCTGGTTTTCGTGCTTCAAAAGTACATAGTTAAAAAGAACTCCTAGCTCCAGACTAAGGGAGTCTTTAACTTGTTGCCACTCAGAATGCCTTTTGCCCAAACTAAAAACTTTAGCATGCAATGCTTGACTAGAAGTAACTTCTACTAAGTCTACATAAGTTTCTCCGCAGTCTTGAGTGCACACTGAACCACTTAAAGATACGCTGTGGTTTGCTTCAAAAATGCCCAAGATACCTACTTCGACTTGGTAGTTCTGGGAACCACAGTGAATTTCTAGAGTATGCAGTCCAGTGGGCAAGTCTATGCTTAGTGTTTGGTTGTTTGAAAAGAACTCTGAGTTTACAAGTAACTTAAAGTAAAAGGGACAGTCACTAGTTAAGTTGAGAGGAGACTTTGAAAAGGTTGTGTAAGGACCTGGGTCTACACTGCTGAATGAAGGCAACAAAGAGTCTCCTAGATTTAGGCTGAGTAAGTTGCTTGATACAAGTTTGACTAGTAGTACAAAGATACACTTCATTTTTATAAGTCTGAATAACTTTGCCAAAGATTAGTTTAGTGTGATTAGATTAACTTCAATGCATATGCAGGACCAGTATGGCATTGCAGTTCTTGAATTTTCTTGCTTGTAGTAAGGTCCCAAACTTTGAGTGGAAAATAGTCTTCAGACTCTAGGAGAATTTCATCATCACCAGACACCAAATACTTGTCGTCATTTGATAGACTCACTGAATTACATTGTAAGTGTCCTCCTAATTCTTGGATAGTTTGCCCAGAAGCAAGATTCCATACTTTAACGAGAGCATAGCCAGTTCCCCCGATTACAAACTCATCTTTGCTTGAAATAGCAACCGAAGAGAAAATATCACAACGATGCCCTCGAAGGACTCTAATCGTGTCTCCAGAAGCTAGACTCCACACTCTGACAGTGTTATCGAAACTTCCGGAGACAATGTATTGGTCAGTCTTCGAAATGGCCACTGAATTGACCCAATTACTATGGCCTTGAAGGACTCTAATCACTTCTCCAGTAGTTAGACTCCACACTCTGAGTGTTTTGTCAAAACTACCAGAGATAATGAACTGGTCTTTGCTAGAAATGGCCACTGAACTAACAGCATTACTATGGCCATTGAGTACTTGAGTGGTTAGTCCAGAAGCTAGACTCCACACTCTAAGTGTGTTGTCATCACTCCCCGACACAACC
>PR_CR_10_Liq_1_inCRDRAFT_1000260_pt1 | contig 33268 bp, 15 predicted proteins | sample PRCRCaboRojoPR_3_FD_10241 | JGI IMG/M metagenome (IMG submission 10241)
CAACACTACCAGGAACCTCCTAAACAACACTACCAAGAACCTCCTAAACAACACTACCAGGAAACTCCTAAACAACACTACCAAGAACCTCCTAAACAACATTACCAAGAACCTCCTAAGCAGCACTACCAAGAACCTCCTAAGCAGCACTACCAAGAACCTCCTAAACAACACTACCAAGAACCTCCTAAACAACACTACCAAGAACCTCCTAAACAACACTACCAGGAACCTCCTAAACAACACTACCAGGAACCTCCTAAACAACACTACCAAGAACCTCCTAAACAACACTACCAGGAAACTCCTAAACAACACTACCAAGAACCCTCCCCTCAAAGAAACCAACCCTCTCTTAAAATTCCAGAAAAAGTTTCAGTTGAAGGAAACCCAGACACAAAACCCAGCAAATCTTCCACGCAAGAATCAACTAAATCAGACACCTACAGCAACTTCTTTAGCTTTGGAGATCAAGCAAGTCCTCAAAAACCAGAGTCAAACATAAAAGTAGTTGCCCAAAGCCAAAACGAAGAAATCCCCATACTTTCCAAACCAGGAACTCAAAAAATAATTGAAGAAGACCTTGAAGAAGACATTCCCATACTAAACATTAGCTCCAAGCCAAGTCAGCCTCCACAAAAGCCCCAAAACCTCTCAATGCACTCTGATGATTCCCAAGAAGAGATGTTTGTTGTTAAGTCCGTAAAAGATCAAACTCCAAAACAGCCAAGCAGACCAGAAATCTCTACGCCTCTCCCCATTCAAATAACTGAAGAAGACAGCGAGTTTGAAATAGTTACAGGCCACTCAGACTCTTCACGAGCTGTAAAAAGTCCATCAAAAAAGCCTTCAATGCACAAACTCGAGTACATCCCAGAACATGAACCACAGAAACTCCCTGAAGACGAAGCTGAAAACAGCATTGAAGACTCCAGTGAAATAGTAAGTGAGTACTTAACTGGAATCATGGACCGACCCGTCACTCCCAAACTTGAAAGAAAAGACAGCACCTCTTCAAAAGCTCCCAGTCTCGAAAACAGCCAAAGTTTCACTCAAAGCATGCGCTCTGAGTCAAAACCTCCTCTTATCCCCAGAGAAGGAACTATCTCTCCTAAACCCATCAGAAAGATCTCCACGATTTCAAACACTCAAAGTCCTCGACTAGAAGGAAGCTTGTCCCCCACTTCAATAGCTAGCAGCACTGCTCAAATAGACAACCCTAAACTCATAGCAAACAACCCTGTTCTAAACCAAGTACCTATGATGCAAAGAGTGTCCATGATAGAAAGCTTAATCAAGTACGCAAAACAACTTTTCATCCGACAAGGCAAAACTCTTTTCAAAATCACAGAACAAGTTTCTTTGGAGAACCTTGCGAAGCTCTGCAATAGTTACTTGAAGTCATCAAACACTTTGAACGTGAAGAACGTAGAAGAACTCCTAGCCTTTATTTTGGCCCTGGCAAGGTTTATGCCTGAGCCTTTTTTGCCTACTGAGTTGCTGAGGAACAAAACTGCGTTTACTGATAACATGATTGCTGCACAGATGGGCGACTTAGTTGCAGAGATCTACAGTATGTTAAAAGGGTTCTTGGGAGAAGCCATTTCTAAAGGGTGGATCGACTCTAAACTGGCAGTTGAACTACTTGTAGACACTCTTCTCAACTACAAAACTACTAAAAACCAGTTCAAAAGAGTCCACCAAAGCATAAAGAAGGTTCTAGAAGGCTCGCGGCCAGGAACAGCTTCCAGTCAAGAACTCAAGCAGGCTTTTTTCCCCAACAGTCAACCCAGGAACCTTCAGAAGTTTTCTACAATTGATGACTTCCAAGAAGTTACTGACCTAGAGTTTTAATTACTTAGTTTTTTTATTAAATCGCATAATTTCAAGTATCGACTCTTTATCTAAGTCTTCAAAAGCTTGAGTGCATATTACTTGCGAAAAGTTATCTTCGATAAAGACCAAGCAGATTTCTTTGAGACGGAGACACTGGTACGCCTTTGCGTATTTGTACAGTAAAGCAGCGTTCTCTACGCATATACTTGGGGCTAAAGCTTCTTCGCACCGAGACTTGAGACTGGGAACTGAGAACCTTTCACAGAGCGTAAGGAGTTCTATGAGTTTGTCCATGTCGATTGGCAAAGTGTCTGAGTAGAAGTACCTAAGCAAGCTCAGCATTGATTCGTGACTCAAGTCGCCTATTTCTATAACTCCTTCTTTGGCTTCTCTGAATCCATGAGAGTACAAGGCTGAAAAGTAGTCACTGCGCGCTGCTAACACCACTCGGTGGCAGTAAATCTGCTGCCTCTCCACCAGTAAAGTTACATCACTGAACTCAGAGTTGTCTAAAGAAGACAGAATTGGTTGCACAGAGTTGTGGATTAAAGGCTTCATGAGTTTGGACTTTAAAGAAGACTTTGCGTCTAAAAGAATACTTTCGCTGAGAACTCTTTCATAAAGGTCAGGACTTAGAATAGCAGCTCTTCCGTCTGGAAAGTAAACTAGTCCTGTGGGAACTTCACTCATCGAAGGAGCCATTGTGTAGGGATTCAGTAACTTCAAAAGGTTTGCTTGGCAGGCTTGTTGGAGTTTGCTGAGTTGATAAGTGTGGGCGAACTGTAGGAACTTCACAGCTTTGTTGAAGGAATTGCTGGACACTAAAGGTTTAAGTACGTCGATGTCGTCGAAGTAAAGGTACTTAATTATTTTTCTGAAGTCTGATTTCTGGAAGTCGATGTCTATAGTTCCCGGGGTTTTAGTGAGTTGGCGCAGGTAAGGTGACCTTGAAGCAATAACTACTCTGTGACAGTGGATTAGTTCTTCCCTAGGTTCAGACTTGAGTCTGAAGCTCATGTCTGTGAAGTGTCCTTGTTTGTACATGCGGTACAAGTCAGTCACTAAAGAGTTGTGCGAAGTCTCAGTGATGGCAAGGTTGTGCATTCCGCCACAAGCAATGTCAAGTACTTTTTTAGACAACAAAGGAGTCACAAGTCTTGGAAGTGGCTGGTAGTTAACTGACTTCTGCACGTTATCTCCTGGGAACCTAACAGTCCTTTGCTTGGTCCTTTCTAGCATTTCTTCTTTAGGAATTCCTAACTGTCCGCAGTTCGAAGCTCCAAAACTGTACAGAATTCCAGACTCAGTTAAAGCTAAGGTGTGGGCTTCTCCACAAGCAACTCTAACTACCTTTTTGCCTTTGAGTTCTACAATCAAGCTCGGAAGTGGCTCGTAAGCCCAGTTTTCAAAGTCCCGGGGTCTGTGCATGAAGTGCTCCATTCCTAACTGTCCACAAGCAGCTGCTCCCCACCCGTACAAGTCGCCGTTTTCTGAAAGCGCCATTGAATGTGAGTCTCCACAAGCTATTTTACTGATTTTGATTTTTTTAAGAGCAGTGATTTGTGTGGGCACTGGCATGAAAGGGCACTCGTCCACGTCTACAGGCAAAGACTCCATGTTTCCCAAACCTAGTTGGCCAAATGACCCGCCTCCGAAGCAATACACAGCTCCGTCTTCACTCAAAACTAAAGTGTGCACATCGCCACTTGCACTCATAACTAGTTTTACGTACTGTAAACTAATTACGGGTTTAGGGGTAGGATGGTAAGGGTAACCATCCTCGTCTATTGGAAAGTCGCTAGTGTCAGGGTGGCCTAGTTGCCCACACGCACCTGCTCCCCATGTGTAAAGTAACTTGTCACTTACTGCTACTGTGTGGGCTTTGCCACAACTAATGTGCTTCACAAAAGCATTAAGTCCCTCCACTGCTCTAGGTTCGGGCTGGAAAGGGCACCCGTCATCATCTTTAGGAAGCAAAGAAGTGTCCGGGTGCCCGAGTTGTCCACAGCCTCCTCCGCCCCAAGTAAACACTGAACCTTCGTTAGACAGTGCAGCAGAGTGAGCATCTCCACAGGCCACAAGAACTATTTTGAAGCCGCGAAGGGCCTTTACTATTTTGGGCTGGGGGTGGTAGGGGTAGCCTTCTGAGTCCTTAGGCATCTGATCAATGCTTTTTAAGCCAAGCTGTCCACACGCACTGGCTCCCCAAGCCAAGACTTGTCCGTTAGAAGTTACTGCTAAGCTGTGTCCATCGCCTCCCGCTATTTGCGCAATTTTATTTAGAGAGGAAATTTGAACAGGTTCAGGTTGGAAAGGGAAGCCTTCGTTGTCCTTAGGGAGAGCTTCAACCTGCAAGGAGGAAAAACCTAGTTGGCCCATTTCTCCAGAACCCCAAGAGTACACTATTCCTCCAGTCTCTTCATTTGCTTTTACTCTAACGCTTTTGCCCTGTTTCATTATTATTCTGTTATTAACCTAAAGTGCAGGGTCTAGGTAAAACTTCTCTATTAAGTCTGAGTACTTTTCGTTGACAACATTCCTTTTAACTTTCATTGTGGGAGTGAGTTCCCCTCCAGCTATACTGAAGTCTTTTGTGATGAAAGTCCACTTCCTAATGTGCTGTGCTCTGGAAGTTGCTTTTGAGTTGGTTTCGTCAATAGCTTTTTGCACCCATTTTTTGACTTCGGGGCAGGTAGTGGCTTCTTCTAAGGTGCTGGCTGAGCTCCCTATTTCTTTGAGGGCGTTTAGCACTTGGAGGGCTAACTGGTCGGTGGGTTCTCCTTCAGGACTTGCTTCAGTTTTAAGACTCACTAGCATTGCGAGGAACTTCCTGTTGTCACCTACTACAAAGGCGTTACTAATTATGGTGCAGTGTGCTTTTACTGAGTCTTCAATAAGCACAGGGGGTATGTTTTCTCCTCCAGCAGTGATAATGAGTTCTTTGAACCTTCCAGTAATGAACAGGAACCCCTGCTCGTCTAAGTAGCCTTCGTCTCCAGAGTGAATGAACCCGTTGGCGTCGATGGTGGTTTTAGTGGCTTCTTTGTTTTTGTAGTAACCCATAAACTTGTTGCGGCCTCTAAAGCACACTTCTCCTTTTTGGCCAGCTGAGAGCTTTGCTCCAGTTGAGTCCAAGATCTTAATGTGTGTCCCAGGAATAGGAAACCCAGCACTCCACAAGTTGTTTAGGTGAGGCAAGTTTATAGTGGTTGGTGCTGCACTTTCAGACATTCCGTAAGCATTGAAAATAGGAATATTCAAACTTGCAAAGAACTCCAAAGTTGACTTAGAAATAGGCGCAGCTCCAACCAAAAACACTTTGCAGTGATCTAGTCCTAAGTTTTCTTTGACCTTCGAAAACACCAAAACTCTAGCTAACTTATAACTTAAGTCTGTAGGTTTGTTACTGATCTGACTAAGAGTGTTTTTATAGCCTACAGTTTTGGCCCAGTTGCCAATAGACTTTTTGAGTGGCGAGTTGTTAGCAGCGATTTCTTTGATTTTCTGTTCGATTTTTTCGTAGACTCTTGGAACTCCAAAGAAAAACGTTGGCCTTACTTCTTTAAGCGTAATTCCTAAGGTTCCCTGCAGTGCTTTTTCGTCTGCAAAAAACACTGTAGCTGTGCAGCTCAAACTTCCGAAAATGTCAATTATCTGAGCAGCTGAGTGACTTAGAGGCAAGTAACTAACAATGCGCTCGTCTTCACTCTGGAGTCCTGAAAGTTTAAGGCACTCAGTAGCTGTCCACATGTAATTGTCGTGACTCAGAAGCACTCCTTTAGGAGGACCAGTGGTTCCTGAAGTGTACACTATAGTAGCAACACTAGTAGGCTTCACAGCTTTGATGCGGGATTCTACTTCGTTTATGTCACTGTCACTTCCTAGTCCCATGAACTCTTCCCAGGTATAAACTTCTCTGCCTTTGCGCATGGAGTCTAACTGGGAGTCAGGAGTGTACACCACTACTGCTTTGAGGTTTGGAAGGCTGTCCCAAACCTTAAGGTACTTCTTGAGTTGTTTGGTGTTTTCGACTATCACTAGTTTGCACTCAGAGTGCTCTGCAATGTACTGGCAAGCTTCGGGACCGTTAGTGGTGTACACTCCTACTGGAACACAGTTACTTAAAAGACTTCCTGCAAAGCTAATGACCCATTCGGGACTGTTGAAGCCTATGATGTTGGTGGCGGAGCGCTGGCCAACTCCAATGTTGATCATTGCTCTAGAAAAACGCATAGAGTCTTCCCAGTAAGCTTTAAACGACCAAGTAAGCCACCTTTGATCTCGCTTAACTTTTAAGGCAGGCTTCAGAGGGTGGTTCTGAGCAGCCTTTGCCAAAACACTGACAAAAGTAGTAGGAGGCAGAGCGCCTGCTCCTGACTCTTCCATTACTACTGGCAACTCTGAATTCAAGTCTGTTGTCCAATGAAGGTTTTCGCCGTCTTTACCAATGAACTGTTTTATGTATGACTCAGAAACCCACAAGTGCTTTCCTTCCATTTTAGTGAATAAAATGTTGATTTTGTTGACTTTAATTTGGTCAGTTTTGGGTGAATACTGTCCAAAGTACATGTGCAAGACTCAAAACGACGTGTTTAATATTGCAGACACTTGCATTGCTTACTCAGGAGGCAATTACACTATTGGAACATGTCCTAAGGGTTACTACTGTCCTTCAGAACACGAAGAAAGAAATCAAACCTGCACTCCAGGGTTCCACTCAGAGTTTGTGCATGGACCAGGGGAGCCTTGCAAAGAAAATGCACAATGCACTAGCAAAGTGTGCGATAATGGTGCTTGCCAAGGAAAGACCCAAGGCCAAAATTGCAACTACAACATCGATTGCAACCCAGGATTATACTGTGAAAATGGATCTTGTGAGAAACAAAAAGATTTAGAGGAAGATTGCAGCAACGATGAGGAGTGTATTAACTCAGCTAGATGCAACAAAGAACCTGGTGAAGAAAAAGGAGAATGTATGGAATATTTAAGTTTGAAACCCAACATGACTGTAAGCTCCTGCTACAATAGAACAAACTGGCTGTGCGAGTCAACTTTCTGTTCTGAGTTAGAAAACCCTCCGAGATGTGGTTCTCCTCCTAAGTCTTACATGGAACCTCCTGTTCCCTGTGCATCAGATGGCGACTGCTACTCAGAAATAGATCCTTTGCTAGGTGTTGGTTACGAAGGCAAGTGCAGCTGCTCTTACTCAGAGGGAGGCAACTCTTACTGCGGAGTGTATTCAGGGGACCCAGTAGGAAGTCGTTCACTGAAGCTTTGGAAAAAGTGGTATGGCAGTGAAGATGTCAATAATTGCAACACCGCAAGGCGGAACAACCTTGAGTGTATTGTAAACGTTTGGAACGATACCCAGAGTGCTTTGGAACTGAAGTACTTTGACATCTGGCAGAAGGAATTTGCACACGTGCAAGAGAACAGGGAATGCGTGAAAGAGGTGTATACTTGGTATTTTTGGAACGCCAAACTAGCTTTTGACACCTACGGAGACAAAGACGGTGGAGAGCAAGACGACTACAACTTTTCTAGTCTTCTCAGCTTATCACTAGGGTTGCTTTGGTTAATTTAAATTACTTAGTTTCAATAAAACCTTAATAAGCATTAAGGGCTTATAATAAAAAATGGGCAATACAGGTTCAACTCAACTCGAGCGAATCCAAGGCCTCAGCGCAAGTAGACTTTCGAAAACCTCGCGAGAAGACGACGAAATAGCCTTGAAAACCGAAGAGCTTTTCCAGCCAGAGTACCTCAAGAACCTCAAAGACCTAAGCACCTACGAGATTCCTTTTATTCCAGAACGCAAAGCTCCTTCAGAAGACCAAGGCCTAGAAGAGGTTAAGTTCGGCCTAACTCACAACTCAGACAACAAACTCCAAGAAAGGCACAAACAACTCCGCAAAACTTTGCAGTGCCAGATCTTCGACTTGTTGTTTTCAGAAGAAGACCCTGACCTTCAGGACCTTCAGGTCAAACTCCAAACACTAAGCCGCATCCAAGACGCCCTTATCAGACAAGAAGAACGCGAAAGACGCCGACTCCAGAAGTCTTCACAAAGCTCACAAGAAAAAAGCAAAAAGAAAAAGAAAGAACTTCCTTTGCCTGCTCAGATAGGGCTTCAGTTCGGACTTGAAACTTTGTTACTGCTTGTGAGGGAAGTAGGTTCTGACCGACCTAGGATCTTTTCTTCTGTGATCAACTTAGCCACTAGTGTCCTCACACAGCTTCCTCCGCTTTCACTAAACTTAGAAGAACCAACTATTTTAAAAGGACTTGACAGCGTCAAGAACTTTTTGGAGTCCTTGCTCAACGGAGAAACCTACGGTTGTTCAGAAGCTGACTCAGTGACGGCTTTAGTGCCTTTGTTCGGGCTGGCACTGGCCAAAGGAGACTTGTCAAGTGCTTTAGCTGTAGCTAAGAAGTTCTTGGACCTAAAGGACACCGAAGCCCTTCCTGGCACTATGATTTTGCCTCTTCTGAAGAACTTAGCTGAACTTGAAGGCTCAGGAGTGGGGAGAAAGGTCTCGCTTAATTGGAACTCAAACAGAGTAGGTCCGGACATTGCACTTAGTAACGAAAACACCACAGTAACACGAACTGACTCAAGCGGTTGGGGCTGCCAACTTACTGAACAAAGTCTTACCTCAGGCATTCACTACTACGAGTTCAAGATAGAAAGAAACAACTCTTCTTGTTTGCTTTTAGGTGTTGCAGGGTCCCAGTTCAGCAATTTCAGCAGCAAAAGCTCAGGGCCCCACTGCTACACCTTGCAGTCAGACGGCGACGCTTACATGAACGACAGAAGCTCAGGAAACGTGTTTAGGTACGGCGAAGGAGACCGACTAGGACTCCTGATAAACATGGAGGACAAAAACTTAACCTTCTTTTTGAACGGCAGAAAGCAAAGCAAGCCCTCTTTCAGCCCGCTTCCTGAAGAAGTTTACTTGATTGCTTGTTTTGGAGGCTCAAACCAGTTTGTGACCTTAGTGAACGACCCAGAAATTCCTGAAGAAGCCCAAGAAGCCATGGGGTCAGTGCTAGTGCCTCACAGAGAAGAAGAAGAAAAAAAGGAATTCAACGAAGAAGACCACAAACAAGGCGAAGAAGTCGAACTCTTCCCAAGCACTCCTAGCCAAGTCTTAGCTGCTTCAAGGTTCAAAAACATCTTTAGCAAGTCAGAACTCCGCACTTCTTCCCAAGAACTCTCAGTTTTTATACTTACTTGTTTGGACAAACTCAACAGCGCGTATTTTGAAGTTTTCAGACTAAACGAAAAGCCCAGCAGTGAGCCTATAAAAGCCAAACTCAGCAAACAACAACCACTGTGTTTAGAAATCAAGCGTGAAGTCTTCCAAATGCTTAGTAGCATGCTGAGGACCGTAGTTAACACTTTGAGAGAACAAAAGTGGGAAAAGATGGACTTCCACTTAGCAGTCTGGGCAGGAATAAGCATTTTGAGACTTTTGAGGTCGCATTTGTTCACAGTGCTGTTTTTGCAACTCGAAGACTCTGAAACAGGAATGAGCCAAGAACTCAGGGAAAGCTTGTACGGAATGCTTCAAGAAGTCCTTGAGTTAGAAATCGCCAACTTCGGCAACGAGCAAGCCACCAGAGAAGATTTTGACGCTTTGAACGTTATTAAAAAAGAAAGCTCCTTAACACTTATCCACGGCTTCGAAGTGTTTTACCCAACTCAGGTAGCTAAGCTAGACTACATCAACAAAAGCTTAGAAGACACCAAAGCTAAAAAGAAACTCCACGATATACACCTTAACATCCAACAACTAGTTTTTGACAAAATGAGTGTTCCAGTTAACTTGTCTGCAGCCTTCACTTTAGAGCCCCCCGAAACTCCTGAAAAGGTTGAAAAGCTTCTAGAGCTCCTGCTTGACATCTGTGCAGAGTACTCTTTAGCTACCATCAACGGAAGCTTCATCAAAGACAACAGTTACTACCTTAAGTTCCTCAACTCAGCCCAAAAAGTGCTTTTGTCAAAGGCAGCCAGAAACAACTTCAAAGGAACTTGGCAGCAGTTACTCATTAAGTACACCCAAAAAGTCTTTAACACTACCCAGAAACTCCTTGACAAGCTAAAAGTAGGCGACCAAGACCCAGAAGAAAGGGGTAAACGCACTGTTTTAGAGTCACTGGTGAGCACACTCATTCTTTCTTTGTGCCTTTCACAACCAGACTTGGAGTTCCTTACTTCTTTGATCCAGCCACTAATGAACATAGTCAACGCAATGAACTCCTTAACCTCCCAAACGCCTACTCTCAAAAACACTACCAAAGTCACCCAAGAAACCTACGAAAGTTCCCACCCTCCCCAAGCCAACGACTCCCGTTTGGTAAGTGTTCCTAACGCTTTCAAGTACATTCTGAGGTTCGACCCTCAGTGCAAGCTGGAAGGAGGATCTTTGGAACTTTGGCTTGAGCAAGACAAGCAAACTAAGGTAGCTAAGTGGGAAGGCTCTGACTTTCCTTTTGAGCCCTTTGTAGTAGAAGCGCCTCAACTGTATTTCGAGTTCNCAGGAGACACTAGTTCTTGGGGCTGGAAAGTGGAAGTGGAGGCTGAAGTCGAAACTGAACAAAAAATCTTAGCTTGGACCCACCACTTAAGAACCTCTGCTAACTTTTTGATGGTTTTGCTCAGCAAAGAACTTGTTAAAGCTGAGCTTTATGAAGAAGAAACTGAAGAACTCAAAAAACTCTGGAAGAACTCTTTGTTTAAGTTTGGAATCAAAGACAAGTGCCAGAAAATGGTTATGCCTAAGTCCCAGCCTAAGTTGAACGAAGGCGTCATTGACTTAACCATTATTCCAGGTTCAGTAGAAAGCTTAGGAGGAGTTCCTCAAAGACCCAACCCAGTAGCCGAAAGAATCCGCAAGTCTTCACTTCCAAGCTTCAAACCTGTCGAAACTAACCCAAGCATTTCTTTAGCAGGCTACATTGCAAGTTACTCAGCTTCCACTGCAAGTTTAGCTCAGTACTCCGAAAACATGATACTAGAAGAGTGGATAGCAGGCAGTGAAAGAGTAAGGTCAGCCTGGGACACCATGAGGAAACAAGCTGGAGTGAAAGGCCCTGCTGCTAACATTGGTGGAGCTGAAATGGAGCAAGCTGAAAGGGCTGTGTTTGGAGTATACGCAGTTTTCTTTGAATTCTCAGAAACACTAGGAGGTCTCATTGAGAACCCTAAAGAAACCGGAGACTCTATTTTGAAGCACTTGATTTACCAAGCTGTGCAAATTAGGAAATGGGCTCAGGAACAAAAACAGTCACTCATAGACCAAGGCAAAGACACTGACTACTTCTCCATTTCTAAAGAAATAGTTCGCAGGTGCACCGTTTTGATCCACAGCGAGTACAAACAAGCCATGAACGAAATAGGAGTTGACAGTATCTTAATTCAACTAATGCCTTCACTGCGAAGAGCCCAAACGACTGACGTCATTTTGCCTGGATCTAAAGGCCCTGAAGCTAAACTTCGCGAAAAAAGCAAGTGGAAAAGTGTCCAGCAAGCAATGGGTTCAGTCAAAAAGCTCAAAACTCTGCTTAAAATAATATCGCCAGAGTCCAGCCAAGACTCCGATCAAGACAAAGAAAAAGCTGAGTTCAAAAAAGTCAACAAACTTGTCTACGAGTTCTTAGAAAGCCCTGTGACTATTGAGCAGATGTTTGAAAGCCTCGAAAAAAGAAGGAACAAAGCACTTACCAGAGCTATTGGAATCAATTACTTCGTGCACATGTTTAAGTTCGCTTCTAAGTCACATAAGTGCTTAAAAGGCCAAGTAGTTCGTGCTTTTTCGGACTCTTTTAGGAACTCAAAACTCAGTAAAAAACACTACTTGGCAGGACTGGAAGGTGTCGACTCGAACCTCCAGAACTGTGTGCAGCGTTCTTTCTTCAACATGTACTCTTTGCTCATAAGCAACCTTAGAATATCAGAGCTCTACGAAACTGACTGCACTTCCCACGAAACCACTCACAACTACTTAAAGATCATTGAAGCACTTAGTTTCCCTTTTGAAGACTCAGACTCAGTGGCTTTGCTCGGCCTCAACATGCACGAAAGCCTTAACTTCTTGCTTACTTGGGCAAAAGGCCTTAAGATCAACGAAAGGGTCAACTACAAGTTCGACCCCAGTGCCTGCATCACTACTATCAAAGTCCACAACGAAGAGGAACTGCAAGAAAACCTTCCTGAGAACTCTGAGTGTTTTTCACTGAACTCTGTGAACAGACTAGACGGTGACGTGGGCGACGAAGGACAAGGAGGACTTAAACTGTGCATGGAAATAATCAGAGGAGAAACTGAAGCACTTCCTATCATAGAAGTCCACGTTGGAACTGAAGCCCCTGAAGACTTCCAAAAGATCGAAGGCAACGTTAACGAAATAGGCGAACCTGCCTTTTTGTTTGTGAAAAGAAGTGAACCTAAAGACGGCAACTCTTACTTAGTCAAACTAGAAGTAACTGAAGACAACCCTATAGTGCTGAGACCCACTTACACTCCTTACAACAAGTTACTAGTCAAAGAACAAGACGAAGAAGAGTCCAAAAACAGACAAAAAAGAAAAAAGGCTCTGAGAGAAGCAGTTTGGGCTTTGTTCAAGCACCTCGCTTACACCTGTGCTAGCAAACCTGAAAACAAAACCAGCAACTACCAAGAAATCAAAAAACTCAAACTCCAAACTATGTTTGCAGAAATCATGCTTGAAGAAGTCAGTTGGATGCGCACCAAAGAAAGAATTGACCTCAGCACTAAAGAACTTGCTAACCTCCACCTAAAAAAGGTCTCCAGTGGCGAGTTCTGGATCCAAGAAGAAATCAAAAAACCCAAACTCCAAAGAAACCCTATGATGCAGTGGGTGACTCAGTTCAGACAAGCTTTCAAGCACCTTTACTCAGAAGGAATTCAAAACAAACCTGAAGAAACAGAACTGATGTCAATCGTGGAGTTGTGGATTTCCAAAATAGACCCTTCTATGAAAGGCTGTGTGGACTTCGAAGAAGTCGAAGGAATCGAAGAAGCCGATGAACTTAAGTCTTCTCCCAACTGCAAAAACTCCAGAGGCCAAATTGACTTTTTCACACTGATTTACAACGGCATCAAAGAAATTGCTGCTGAGAACCCCAACTCAGAACTACTCCAACACCCCCTCATCAAAAGGACCCCTTCCGACTTCTACACAGCCAGCCAAGAAATGAGTCTGGACTTTGAGCACGTTATTCGGTTTTTAAAACAAGAAGTAAGGCCAGACCCAGAAAACTCAGTTATGCAGTATATCATAGCAATAGAAGACTGCCTCCCAACTACTCCTGGAACAGTTCCTCACGACAAAGTTCCTCGCAACACGCCTCCTGAGTTCATGAACTCTTCTAAAGACCTTGACTTGTTTGCTTTGCTCAACGCAGTACGCTGCTTCCCTGAAGCTTTTCCAACTTACCACGAAGAACTTTCTTTGGCCCTTTCAGCTTACTATGAACTCCCCTCTTCAGTTGAGGAACTCAACTCTATTCAGTCACAAACCTCTAGCACCAGCGACTACTCTGCTTCGCTTTTATGGGTGCTTTACCAAACCAGCTGCTCACAAAGCATGCGCAAAGTACTTAGCAAGCCAGCTTACATCGAAGAACTTGTGAAACACATGCTTCTTGGAGCCAACGACACCATCATAGTGATTGCTTTTAGAATAGTTAAAAGTGTCCTTCCAACTCAGCACTCGCCTCAGTCGTTCCAAGAGATCTGGAAAAGAGTGCCGAGGGAAAGCCTAGACAGGTTTTTGGATGAGAAAGTAAAAGAGTCCTGGCTAGACACTTTGCTTGCTTTAGTAGGGATGAAGAACTCTTACCACATTTTACCAGAAAAAGAATTTGTGCCTAACTTAAGCAGAATCGGAATCTGGAGCAATGAAGCTACGGAGTTGCTTAAAGCTTTGTGCATGAAGTCTAAGTGGAAACAAGAAATCAATTTTTCACTGCTTAAAAGCACCAAAGAATTAGTGTCTTCAATTAACGAAGGTAACTACTCTGCACTGAACCACGTAGGCTTAGGAGCACTGAGCTTTTTGTGCATGTGCACTTCTAACTACTTTCCTTTAGACAAGTCAGTCCAGGAGTGGTCCTTTGCAACTCTCAAAGGAGGGTCACTGCCCCACGGACACATAGTTTCGCTGAACCCCAGAAAAGGAATGATGCGGGTTTTTTCTACTGAAGACGACAGCATCAGAGAGGAGTCCATCAACAACCTGAACCACATGGTTTCTCTTACACGTCCAAATGTGTTCAGTGGACTTGACCCTGAAAGCACCCAGCAACTTTTTAGTTTACTCAACCAAATGATTACAGTCATCAAGCACTACGAGAACCACCCCGTTGTTGAAGAGATTGAAAAACTCCACGCGATCAGAACTATGTGGAGACAACTAGAGTGCCAAGCTTACCAAGTGCTGTCCTCAATAACAGCTTCCAAAGTGCTTTACGACGAAAGCGAAGCTGAAAAAGTGGCTGAGTTTGTGTTCAGCAGAGTAAGTGAAACCCAAGAAGGAGACCTTACTGAGAACAGTTTGCGCTACAGACACTTAAGAATGCTTCTATACTCAAAGTACAAACACAACAAAGTTGAGCAACTCAAAAAAGCCGAACTTGAAGGAATAGAAATAACTGAAGAAAAAGAAGAACCTGAAGAATTCAGTTACATGACTGAAGAAGAAGAAAGAAAAATCATAGCTTCTATGAACGAAGAGCAACAAATACTCCTAGCCACTACTGAGTCTTTAGGCTACAGCTTCAAACAAATCCACTCAGCAATGCAGGAAGGCAATAACAGTGTAGAGGCTATTACTGACTACATCGAGTCTAGAAGACAACAAGAAGACAAAAAAGCAGTAGTCCAGACCACAGAAACTACTTGTGTGTATAAACTTTCAAAAGAAGACGAAGCCTCTCCTAGTTTCATTGACCACACTGGAATAGCTCACTTTGAAGAAACTAAGTCAGGTCATTTTCTAATCACCTCCAGAAGACCTCTGGACGAAAAGAAATACATGAAGAAAACTGTTTCCAGCAAGGTTTTCAGAAACGTATCGGAGTTGCAGTCAGAAATTAGTTTACTTGCAGCTTTGTCAGGAGACGCAGTGTTTGGGTTTGTAGTAGGTGGTATGGAAGTTACTATTAACCAACTCGAAAACGAAGCTATTGTGTTGGTAGGCGAGGAGGTGCTGACTCAAGTGCCTAAAGCTGCAACTTATGAATTCAGGGTGTTTGTTAAGTTCAACGGAAGTGTAGTGATTTCACTGGAAAACACTGAGTTAACTTTTAACAGGGTGGACTACTCCATTTACGACGGACTTACAATAGGGGAGTTTGGGTTGTTTTTGCAAGAAGGAGAAAAGGCAGAACTTAAAGGATTTGCTATTTGTTTAGGACACTACACTGGAAAGTTCAACTACTTCGAAGAAGAAAAACCTAAGGAACAAGAAGAAGCTAAGGAAAAAAGTTCTTCAAAGCGACTCGTTGAGATTACTCCCATTGAAAAGAACCAAACAGCTCTGCGACTCAAAACCACAGGCGCCCCCGATGAAGTCTGCGAAAAGCTTGCTTCTGAGTATGTTAGCTTCGACAAAGCCCTTGAAGTGCTTCTTTCAAGTGAAAACTCTGAAAACTGGAGCGACAACCTAGAAACCTTTATAGAACCTGCACTAGTAGAACTAGCAATGGTTGAAAACCCAGAAGACATTGAAGAGGGGTACTCAAGAGTGCCTTTGTTCGTAGAGGGTGCTGACAGGACCCACGAGTTCTCAATTCCTAACAGAAAGATTTTAACTTACAAACAGCACAAAGGCAGTTCTGCCCCGGGAGCTATGATCACTAACCTTGCTTTTTCAGTGAATTCTGAAAACAAAGAAGACCTAAACATTGGGAACCTGACTGCGTCTTCTGAAGAAGGCGTTGAAAATAAGGTTTGGGTTACCAAACTGGGCAAAAACAAACTTGGTTCTAGACAGCCCATCACAAAAGTCATCTTGATTGCAACTAGGGAGCCAAGTCAAATGCAGATCCCTACAGGCTTTGAAATAGTGCACCAAGACAACAGAGCAGTTAACATAGCTCCTGACAATTTTGACTTCTACGTGTTTTTGGCCTTTACAAGGACTTCGTTTTTGCTTGGGTTCCCTGTAACTCCTTTTATTTACTCTAAAGTGACAGTTTCAGAACATGGTTTAGTGGAGAGCTTAGAAGGGTCTCAAGCCGAAGCTGACATGGAAAAGATGAAAAAAATCGAGGAAGAAATCCAGAATTACAGCCAGCTTTCAATTATCGAACTGCAGTCTCACATTAAAAAACTTGACGAGTTCGCACGCACTGTTACTATGAAGAACTTTTTTTCGCAACTCATTCAGTCGTACCCCAATACTTTGCCTTACATAGTTAACAAGAACCCCAAGAACTTCAATGTGCTTTACAACCTACTAAAAGACAACACCAAAGTCCTCGAAGCCACACTTATAAAGGTACTGCAAGGACCCTACGGAGCACAAATGGCCAACACCTTGCTGCAGGAGTCCATACTGCAGTTAGTCTTAGCTTCGACCTGTGCTGCTCCTACTGGCAAACTCTCTGAACAAATAATAGAGTCAGCCCACCCCTACGAAAACAACATGCGCCACGACCAAACCATACAGATTCCAGGGGCTGCAGGACTGAGGATAGAGTTCGACCCCCAGTGCCACACTGAGTCTGGCTGCGACATCCTAAGGTTCTTCCGACAACCCAACCACCAAGGGCAGATCTGCGAGTACTCAGGAAGGAACTTCCAGGAACTAGAAGTGGAAGGTGACACTGTGCACCTGTACTTCTACACAGACTCTTCTTGTGTAGAGTGGGGGTACAAGTTCCGAGTAATTCCTATAGAGCCTGAAGTGGCCTCTAACAACGACCCTCTTCTGCACAGAATGAACACTGAGTTAGCTCTGTGGGTTTTAGAAAAACTAATCTTGAGTATGAAAGAGATTCCTCTGGATTGTTTCAGATTCATGCAAAAAGAACTCCTCAACCCGTTAACTGTGTTTGTGCATGCCTGCAAAGACATCAACAAGCAAGAAAGAGGAATCAGAGTCATACAAAGAATCCTCAGAAAGCGCGAAGAAACAGTGCCTTCTCTGCAAAGAATAGTTGACTTGATCACTGAAGAAACCAGAGCACTCTACAACTTTGAAAAAGGCAACAAAGGCCACTCTTCGCTTCTGCAAAAACTAGTGAGCCTTATAACTGAGCTGAAGTCTAGGTACCACATCAACTTGGAAGAAAGATGGTTCCACGAAATATGCGACGCTTTTTCACTGATGAAGGGGTTCTGCAATCGAGACGAAAACATCTACCCTGTTCTTTTCGAACAGTTCCGAATTGCCAACAAGATTTCGCCTGACAAAACCCGGGAAAGCAGCCACCCTTACTCCAAAAAGTTCACTACCAAAGAAGTCTCTATCAAAGGAGCGAGTTTCTTAGAAATCGAGTTTGACGAAAGGAGCTTGCTGGACTCCCACGACGCAATCATGTTTTCTTACGACCGCACTGGACTCGAACCCGTTGAAGACAGCTCTGAGTGCTCTTTGAACGAAGCAGCTTGGACTAGTGACCCCCACGGACCAGATGTTACTTTTTCGAACAGCAACAGGAGTGTGACGCGGACCAACTCTAGTGGCTGGGGGTGTGCTTTGTGGTCCGAAAGTTACTCACAGGGCAGAGTTAAGGTTACTTTCCACATTGACAACGATGGCAGGTCTGACTACTTGTACATTGGTATCTTTAAAGCCGACGGAAACTACAGACTCAACGAAGTGATTAACTCAGACAACTCGCACGACTTGTGGACTTGGAAAACAACAGGCGAGTTCCACAAACGAGGCGAAAAAATAACTAACCAAGAAGCTCGTTACCGCAGTGGAGACACTATATCCATGCTTATCAACATGGAAGAACGAAACATTACCTTTGCTAAAAACGGAGTTGACATGCACACTTTCAACGAAGTAGCTGAAGAAGTTATACCTGTAATCTGTTTCGGAGGCAGTAACCAGCACGTTTCAATAGTTTCTGTAGAGAGTTACTTGGCTGCTTTCAACAAGATCTCTAAAAAGAAAGTAGTGGCAAAGAGTGACCAGGTGTTTTTCCACTTCCCAGTCAACTGTGGCTACATGATGCTTTCTATGCACACCTGGAAGAAACCAGCAGTTATGCCTAACCACCTAGCCATTTCTCAAGACTCAAGACGCGCCAAAACAATAAGCACCTTTGAAGGAAGAAGTGTGCAGTTAACAGGACTTACATTGCAAGCTGGGAAGCACTACTGTGAGTTCACAGTGGCCAAACTAAACGAAGCTTCGCGCCTGCAAATTGGAGTAGTGCCTGCTATTTTGGACAAGCAAATTGCGCTTGTAAAAGACAACACTGTTTGTTACCAGGTAAACGGTTCTGTGTTTTTCGGAACTAACGAGAAGCAAGCTGAGCCCCTTGTGCCAGGGGATAAACTAGGGGTATTGTTTGACGTAGAAAAGTCAACAGTGGGCTTCTACAAAAACACAGTAGAAGTGGCTTCTGGAAACATCAACATAGAAGGAGAGCAGAACTACGTGTTCGGGGTGAGTTTTAGCGAAGAAGGCGAAGAAGTGTTAATCAGTAAAGAACCCCAGATTCCAGAAGAAGTAGACATTATAGGGTTCAGGAAAGAAGCACACGGCTCAGAAGGCAACTCTTGGGGGTACAAGTTCAAAGTGACTCCTTTTTACACTGGAGAAAACAAAATGAAAGTTATTGAGTGCCTTAACCCTAAACAAATGGAACAGTGGAACAAGTTCGTAGAAAAACACCTCAACAACATCACTAAGTCCACTGAAGAACAACTTGTGCAGTACATCGATGAACTCTGCAACTCTGAAGGAAAAGACCCTTTGAAACTCGAAGTTGATGATATCAAGCCTTCGCCTGAAGACTTGAGGCACTTCCACTTACTAGAGAACCTGTCACTGAACGATATAAAAGACATGTTCAGGATAATTGCTCACTTTAACCGACAAGTAGAAAAGATCCTGCCTTTGATTTCTCTGGACCTAAGCAGTTCGTCACGTAGAGGCCTTGACGAAATCCAAACTCTTTTCTTAAGCACCAGAGGTTACATCTTTTTCCACCTTAAAAACGAGATGTTTAAGCAAGTACTTAACTCCACCAAAACAGAGTCTAGACCTGAAATCTCAATAGACAGAACCAAAGCAATGCGGCACAAGTACTCAGGCAAAGTTGACTCCCAAGCGCTAGTAAGCGTGTTTGGACAGCTTTACAGAAACATCAACAAAAACTCTCCCCGCAGCTTCAGAAACCCCGAAAGGATCTTTAAAGTCGTGTTTAAGGGCGAAGGTTCTACTGACGCAGGGGGGCCTTACAACGAAGTCATGAGCACTATATGTGACGAACTCATGAGTAAGTTCATTCCTCTGTTTATTCCGAGCCAAAACAACGTGCACAACGTAGGAGACAACAGGGACGCCTGGCTCATAAACCCCATTGCAGACAACACACTCCACATAGACTTGTTCCAGTTCTTGGGCAAACTAATGGGAGTGGCCATTCGCACTCAAAACAACCTGAACTTAACCCTTCCTCCTTTGTTTTGGAAAAGATTAATGATTGAAGAAGTTACTGTAAGTGACCTCAAAGGAGTCGACGAATGCTGCTTCCAAATGCTTGAAATACTTCGCAACCTAGACGAGCAGGGAATTACTAGTGCTAACTTTTCTGAAGCGTTTGAAAACCTAGTCTTCACGGCCACTGACTCCAGCGGAAGGAACATTGAACTTGTAGAAGGAGGCAGAGAAACCCCAGTTACTTACTACCGAGCAATCGAGTACGCAAAACTAGTTGAGAACCTTCGACTTGTGGAGGGCGAAGAGCAGTACGCAGCAATCAGGAAGGGTCTCAGTACAGTGGTTCCACTGAACTTGTTGAACTTGTTCAGTTGGAAGCAAGTAGAAACTATGGTCTGCGGAGCCCCAGACATTGACGTGGACATGCTCATCAGCAAAACTGAGTACGAAAACATAAGCTCTGACGACAGACAAGTGCAGTTCTTCTGGCAGGTTCTCAGAGAAATCACTCCTAAGGACAGATCTCAGTTCTTAAGGTTCGTGTGGGGAAGGTCAAGACTGCCTGCTGGAAGGGAGTTCAAAAGGTTCAAGGTCACAGCACTTAACAAAGGAGGTAACCCTGACAACTACTTGCCAGTTGCACACACTTGCTTTTTCCAAATAGACATTCCAGCTTACTCCAGCAAAGAGATCATGAGGGAAAAACTGCTTTACGCCATCACTCACTGCCAAGCAATTGACTTAGACAGGGTTGCAGAAGGCGGTTGGGAAGAAGAAACTTAGTTATTAAATAATGCATGTTTTGAAAATAAGACAAGGTCAGGTTCTAAGAAGGATAAGTTTAAGTACTTTGAACTGGGACACCTTTTGCAAAGCAATCCAGGAGTGCTGTTCTATTGCTTCAGTCTCCAAAGTAAGGGTTGTTTGTGAAAAACCAGTTCCTGACTTAGAAATTGAATCAGAAGCACAGCTAAGTACCTTGGTACCTTACAAAGTCATAGTAGTTTCAGTCAGACCAAAACCACCTAAGGACTCTTTTTTTTCCCAGGTTCTCAGAGAGCTACTTAGCATAGAATCCAACAAACACTTGGTAAAAACCAAATTCAAAGAAGTCCTAGTGCAGTTTCCTTCTATCACTCTCGAAACACTAGTTCCTGAGGAGTCACTTAGGAACCCTTTACGTGAAGTTTACGAAGAAGCTTTTGCCGAAGCCAACAGACCAAGCAACCCTTTTAGACTTATGTATGTTTTAGACAACGGAAAGCAAAGCTTAGTGGCTAAACCAAACACTGATTGGATCGACTACTCTACTACAAGTTTGGACAACTTAGCAAAGTCTTTGCCTCCACAAGTCATTTCTAAGCTCCAAAATAACCCTAGTTAGTATATTTTAGAAAGCATCATGTCAGTGAACTCGTTAAAGTCAATCACTCCATCTTGGTTTTGGTCTACTTCAGATATGATTTGGCTCCAAATGCCTTCGTTAAAGGTGTTGTTCCTCCCAAGTGTGGCTTTGAGCTCAGCTGCAGTGATCGTTCCTGAGTTGTCTGCATCAAATAGTTTAAAAGCTGCTTCTATGTTTTCCTTTGTTAAAAGGGTTTGCTTGTTGGTAGCAGCTGCTACAAACTCACTGTAGTCAATTTCTCCGGACTTGTCAGTGTCTACTTCTTCTAAAATCTTGTCTACCTCCAACTCAGTGTCTTCGGCTTTCATTTCATATATTGTTTGGAACCCTTCCATCAGTTCGTCCCTAGAAAGAGTTCCGCTGTTGTCTTTATCAAGGCTGCAAAAAAGGCTCATCAGGTCTTCTTTTTCGTGCTTCACAAGTAAGTGGGAGGATATGTAAGCCAGTGTAGCTTTTTTAAGGACTTGTTCTGATTTAAGGTTTTTGAGGTTTGAAAGGTACTCAGAGGCACGTGAGTTTAAGGGCTCACTTCTAGCGTTGAGCATCCAAGGGTGTCTAAGTGCTTCCTTTGCTGAAATCCTTTCTTGAGGTTCTCTGTTTAGCATTTGGCCAATTAAGTGCTTAGCTTCAGCGCTTACAGAGTCCCAATCTGGAGAACTAAACTCAAGTGTTCCTTCTCTGATATTTTCAAGGATTTCGTCGTCATTTTCTCCTCCAAAAGGAGGAGACCCACACAGTAGAATATACATAATAACTCCAGCACTCCAAACATCGCATTTCTCGGTGTAGTTCTTTTCAATGACTTCAGGAGCAATGTAATATACGGTTCCAACAATTTTGTCAAGTGGTTGCTCTCTGAAGAACTGAGCAGCACCAAAGTCTATAGCTTTAAGCACTTCGCTGTTTTCAGAGTCAAACAGGAAGTTTTCAGGTTTTAAGTCGCAATGGACTATGTTTCTTTCGTGGCAGTAAGCAATCACGGAAAGAATAGCTTTCATGTAGTGAGCTGCTTGGGCTTCGTTAAAGGAACCTCTGCTTATGATCCGTTCAAACAGTTCTCCACCTGAACACAGTTCAGTTATTAAGTAGTAGTTCCTTGAGTCTTGGTAGTACTCAAATACCTTCACAATGTTGGGGTGGTCTAGTGATTTAAGCATTGAAACTTCGTTTAGGAAGCTTTCCAAGTCAGTGCTTGAGTTCAGCATTTTCTTGTCAATTACCTTTATAGCTCTTTCGTCTCCAGACTCCTTGTGAGTGGCTCTTCTTACCCTTCCAAACGATCCTTCGCCTAAACTCCTTCCTAGCTGGTAGGTTCTTCTGAGGTTTTGGGCGCTCTCAAACACGAAATCGTTACATGAAAGTTTGAAACTTTCCATTTATTAAAGCCTAAAATATATAGAAATTCATTTTAGTTATTCCTATTCAAAGGGTCGCTGAAAGACCCTATGTTTTTGAAAAAGCAGTTGTTAACTCTTTTCTGGTGCAAGTAAAACCCTCCTCCAGTAGGGGGGCTGGAGTTAAGTTTATTTTTCACAGAGATTCCAGAGACCTTCCAGATCTTTTCACTGACAACACCGCTTTTGACCTGAAGCAAGTTACTTCTGAGGTGAAGGTTCTTTTTGACAGGTTTGAACTTGTAACTAACCCTTTTTCCTATTGCAGGCAGCGAAGAAGAATTTCTCATAGCCCTATCAGTTAATGACCCCGTCATATCGTTCAAGGAAACCTTGCTGAGCTTCTGTTCCTTTGGGAACTTGTTTTGGAAGTAGGCTGTATACCTAGGCTTGTCTATAAGCTCTCCAATCTCCTCTTTGTTAAGCATCACTATTTATATGGTTATTGGTTTATCTTAATCTTAAAGCCAAACTCCATTCCAGGGTAGTTAGACTGAGACAAAGACTTGACGTTAAACTGGCTGGCAGTCACAATAGTCACATAGTCGCTCAACTTGCTTCTGAGGTTGACTCCGAGCATGCCTTCGCTGTCCATCCTCAACTTAAGCAGCTTGCAGGAGTCTAGTTGGTGGGACAAACCAAATCCAACGTTCACGTTACCTTGTTGTGCTTTACTTTTGTAGGTCAAAGCTGCGCCTAGCTTGGTTTCCTGACTAAGGTTGTAGAAAAGCGATCCTATGATGTTTCCAAGTTCGTAAGATTCTTTGTTAGTGCTAACATGCTTCAGCACAAATCTGTGGTCGTCAGTGAACCACCACAAAGCAGCGTTGTAGTCAGTGAACCTTAAAGAACTCAAGTTGAGTCCTAAGTCAACTCCAGCTCCAAAGTTGTCAACTCCAGTTACAGCACTAGCTTTGAACACAGGCGTGTCAGTGAGTGTGAACTTCGACTTAACTCTTTCGTGGGAGTACTCCACAGAAGCTGAGTTGTTTCTTTCATCTTTAAGAGTGTTGCACACCATTTCAAGCTTCCCTTTGAACTCAGGGCGCGATTCAGGCACGTACTCAAAGGTGGTTTTGTAGTTCTGGCTGGTTTCTAACTCTTCTTTAATCGAGAACCCCTTGTTTTTATATTCGAAAGAGGTGTAAGCGTACATGTCAGGGACTGGAGTTGCACTGGGTTTTTGCTTGTAAGAGGTTTTGTAGTTAAGCCCATGTTGGTTTTTCGAGTAAAGGGAAAACGAAAAGATGTTGTCGAAACAAAAACCTTTTTTAAGAAGGTCTTCTTGGAGTTTGGTAAGATTAGAATAGCTTTCTAGATTTACCATTTATATCCACTGATTATTCTACTTCAATATTAATTGTTATGACAGATGACTGTATTCCTTGCATGACTGCTTCACAGTGGCTTTTTTTTGGCTTGGGAAGTTACTATTCAGCTGAGCCTCTTAAGAAACTTTGGAACAAGAAGCAACTAACTTTCAGCAGCACTGCTTTGCCTTTGGTATTTTACGCAGCTGCTTGCTTCCAGTACTACTCCAAAAAAAAAGTGTTACAAAGGAACTCTAATTAAGTACTAATGGTTAAAGCACCTTGGGTTTGGAGATGTACACGTTTGTGCTGAAACTTACATCAACTGCAGAACTGTGCATTTGGAAAGCAGGGGTCACGAACTTGCCACACGAACACTGCCTTCCAGACCAGTTGTATTCTCCTAGCTTAGCACTGCAGTAAGGACACTCAATGGTTCCACTGATTGTGCTGCCAGCGATCCAGTCAAGTTTTTCCACAAAAATAGAACTGCAGGTTTGGCTGGGTTTACTGTGTCTTTTCCGAGCGAACTTTTTGGCTGACTGCGAAGAGTGCTGCATAAGGTCTTCAGCAGTGAACACTTGCTGTCTGCAGATTCTGCAGTAAAAAGCTCTTTGGCCACCGAACTAATTAGGGTTTACTATTTTAGCTTCATATTTCTTAAGCTCTTGAATAAACCCGTAAGAAGGCTTGGTTCTAGGGTGTTTGTCTTTTACAAAGTTAAAAGCTTCTTCTAGAGTAAAGTTGTTTTTAAACATCACGTAAGCAATAACCAGAGTTGCACTTCTTGACATGCCTAAAGAACTGAATAAGTCTTACCAGTGCACTAAAACCTTTGCGCCCTTTTGCATTAGTTCGTCTATGTGGAAGTTAACTTGTTCAAAGTGAGGAACTAAGTCTTCTTCTAAGTCCAAAGCTGACACTTGCAAGTACGACAGTTGGTCTTCGTAAAGGGGTTCGTGGTCCAGGGTAGCAATTACTACGTTCGAAATGCCTTTTTCTTGGAGAAGGGCTAAGTCCTGAGCTGCTGTGTAGTTTCCTAAGTACAGTCCTTCCAAGACCTGACTACATTCAGAGTGTTCCATTTTCTAATAACTAATGGACTACTACTGGTCAAAATCCTTAGGAGTCCTAGCTAGCAAAACTCCAACTAAAAAGCTCTGCAAATTAGCAGTTAAGCTTTTCGTAGGAAGCACAGTACTTCCTAGGTCTAAAGATCTAGCACAAACCCTTTTAACCTCTGCAGCTGAGCACTCTGAGTCTTTGGAACACCTTAACCAAGTGCAGTTTTCAAAAGCTTACTTGAAAAAACTAGAAGGAGTCCAAGAAGGCAAACCTTCACTTCTTGCCGAAGGCAACCAAGAACTAGTCCGTTTAGCTAACGAGTCCCACCCAGCTTCTATGTTTGTAATGGCTAGAGAACTCATAAAGATCCGCAGCCAAATGAAAGCTTACTCACGCAACCAAGCAGAACAAACTGCTTTTGGGTACTTAAAAAAAGCAGTGGAACTCAAGCACACGCCTGCTTACTTTTACATGGGGTTAGCTTATGAAGAAGGGATTGGAGTAGAACCCAACATGGAAGAAGCTATTGAGTACTACTCTTACGCTGCTTCAGAAAACGACCCACAAGCCTACTTTAAACTTGCACAGCTTAAAAAAGAAGACGCCGAGTTGAACTTTAAGTACACCAAAAAGGCAGCAGAACTAGGACTTTTAGAAGCCCAGCACAACTTAGGAGTTAGTTACTTAGAAAAAGGAGAAGTGAAAAGGGGGTTTGCTTGGCAGTTAGAAGCAGCCAAGCACGACTTTTATCCTTCAGTAGTTAACATAGGGTGCATATTTTTGTACGGAAAAGGAGAAATACTGAGCAACCCCTTAGCTGCTTACATTTGGCTTTGCAGAGCACAGAAGTTCGAAAACTCTCCCCAACTAGAAGAACTCATTCGGGCCTCAGAAGAAGCAATTAAGTCTCTGAAAAACAAAGCTTAGTGTATATCTGATAAATTCTCCACTTTTCGTTAGTTAATAATATGAGAAGCTCTTCAATTAAAACTCCGCGGAAAGTCGAACTTAAACTATCAGACCTAACTCCAAGGTCAAATAAAACCACAGAAAGAAACAGGCCAAGACCCTTGCAAACTCCAAAGGGTTCATCTAGAGCCCAAGTTTCCACTCCAAGGAGAGTCCAAATAACAATTAAGGACCTTAAAAAGAAAGAAAAAGGAATTTTGGAGAGGCTTGAAGAATTAGACAGGACTAACGACTTTCTAGAACCCGAAACAGATTTTGTAATTCCTTCAATACGGGAATTCTACTCTAAGTCGCCTAGAAAAAACAACAAGTTCTTTGACCTAAGTCCTATAGCTTGCTCTGGGTCCACTTGCGAAGCCTTAAGTAGCTTAGAAGAAAACACCAACGACCGCCTTGAAAACAAACTCAGGGCACTTTACGGGAACCCCCAGCTTAAACTTGTAAAGGCTAACGACATCAAACTCCCCAAATCAGTAGCTGTGTTTGAAGGAAACGACTTGATGGTCTTTGATGTAAAGCTTAAAAGAACTAATGTTAATGGTTAAAGTCAGCTTTCTGGAAAGATGTTAGTTTATGGTAATCTAGTAAAATGGCTAGTGTCAAAAGCATCCACTTAAGCTCAAAGTTCAAAAAGTACCTTTCGAACAACCAAGCCCCTAAACAGTACCCTATTCCTAAACAAAACACTCCTTATGCCTTTGCTAAAGTTGCTGAGTACATTGAAAAAGATTTAACAAAGGCTGAGACCTACTACAGACTTGCTATAGCTGAAGGCGAACGCCTCGAAAGCGCTGTGAAGGACTTAGCAGGGGTCCTTCACCAGCAAGGCAAAACCAAAGAAGCTTGCGAACTACTACGTAAAAACAGGCACCTGTTTTTGTCCGACATAACTCGCTACCAAAACCTACTCCGCAACTTGCAGAAGCAAATGTGTCCTTCTCCTAATGCCTTCAATAAATCAGTCAAGATCTCAGGACTCAGCTGCTACGTAGACGAAGCAACTATCAAGGGGTTCTTCAGTAACCCTTCTAGAATAATGGATGTCTGCATAGGGTTCGAAGACTCTGTACGTGGCATGGCCAAATATGCACTTGTGAACTTCCACAGTCACTCTGCAGCTAGAAAAACTTTTGAGGGGTTCACACAAAGTGACCACTATAAACTTGAGTGGGTTTCTGTCAGCGGAGAAATAACTGGGGAACTAGTAGTAGGCGAGAAGCCTAACTTTTTCCCTGAAAGTTCTACTTTTTCTAGTGACTACTCATACTTTTCTGAACCTGTATCTTCTGACAAAAGTGACTTAGTGGACCAGTTGCTCCAAAACTCTATATTCTCTTACTTAAAGCCTTCTTGATAATGCTTATTTAATTGTTAATGGTTTTAGTTTGTGGAATGTAAAGCCTTTGCAAGTCTTCTGACTGGGTAAAAGGAAAGGTGTGGTAGTTAAGTTGAACTTGGACCATGAGCTCTTTGTGGGGTGCTTTCCTTGGATTTAGGTAGGCAGAACGTATGTGCGCAGAACTAGAATATTCGGGTTGGTTTGTTTTGCTGTAAAGCACTCCTAGGTTGTGGTAAGCTTCGTATCCTTCCAGTCTTAGAGAGTTAGCTTTCATGAAGGACTGGAAAGATTCTTTAAACTGGGAGTTTTCGAAGTAAAGGATTCCAAGTGCTATCCAGTAAGAGTATTCACTTCTGATGCTTAGAGCTTTTTGTATGTAAGTAAAGGACTTTTTAAGGTTTCCAGTGTTTACTATGGACAGTAAGTAGTAAATATCACCTGCTTCGCTGGAGTCTTTCTCTACTAGCTTCAAGGCTTCGTTTAGTGTTTCTTCAGCTCTGTTGTAGTCTTTCCTTCCCAAAAAATAAACCCCCATGCAACTCAGAATATGTGCATCTCTGTGCAAACTAACTGCTTTTTTCAACAAAGGGTATAGTTCCTCCAGTTTTCCTTTTTTAATGCTTAAATCAAAAAGGGCAGCGGCAGCATTTTTAAAAGTCTCTCTATCTTCTTCATCACTAATCGATAGGCTCAAGTAATGTTTTGCTTTTTGCTTTCTATTTAACTTTAAATAAACCATGCCAAGTTTGTAAAGGAGTTTTTGCTTAAGTTGGAAGTTAGGACTTATTTTCAAAGCAAATGACAAGCAATGCTTGCTTTCATAGTAAGAACCAAGCTTAATATAAACCAAACCTAAAGCATACCATAGTTGGGGGTTTATTTCTTGAGTGTTGGATTTTTGAACTTTCTGATAAGCACTCAAACTGCTGTGGTAGTCCTTCATAATAAAAAAGCAGTGGCCTAGATTCATCCAAGCTTCATAGTTGCAAGGGAACTTTTCAACAATCTCCTTGTACTTTTCTAAAGCTTTACTTAACTCTCCGTTTTGGCAATACTGGTCAGCTATTTGCATTTCAGTTTCCATTACTTATAAATTATAATCTTACAGTAACCATGAATTATTGCCTAGTAACTTATAAACTTACTTTGCACTTTTATAACTCATCTTTATAAGAATATAATGAACTCTAAAGAGATACGCAGAAAACTAAAAGCAGACATCAACAGTCAAAACCAACTTTTGCTTAAAAGAAAAGCACTTCTTCAAAGGTCAACAGCCAAAAGGAACCAAATGCAGTACATCTTCCAGCAACTCAAAGAAGAACTCGAAAAACTTTCTCCTGGCAAATTCACAAACCACTTTAAAGAGCCCACAAAAGAAACTCCTGACGAAGAACCCCCAGAAGACCCCCAGCCAGAGTTCATTTCCATAGAGAATGCTTTTTGTAAGTTTCACTTAGGCCATGAAATCAATGAAATCAAATCCCAAACTGCTTTGTTAAAGAAGAACATCAGCCAAATGCTCAGACTACTGAACGAACCTGATGAAGAAGTTGAAGAGTACTCTGACGAAGAACTAGACGAGTTCATGGAAAACGCAGGAAAGTTCTCAGTGAACCTTCCTGAAAGGAAGCTAGAGTTCGACATTCCCATTGTAGAGTCTGACGAAGACAACCCTGTAGTTGAACAAGTCACTGAAGAACCCATTATAAAGGAAATCAAAGTTTACTCCAAACCAAAACCCTACAACGAAGAACTCATTCAAAAAAGCAAAAACTGGAACTACATTCCACACAACGACCAGTGTAGGTCCCCTGTAGCACACCCTTCAGGAGGAATAGCTTTGCAAAACGAAGCTCAGCTTAAGAAACTCAGAAGTATCGCTAAAGAAATAGTCAGGGACATTGGGAAAAAAATACTTTCAGGCAACTTCAACCTTACAAAAGTGTCTTTTCCTATAAAGTGCATGCAGCCCAACACAGTGCTCCACAACACAATCAAGTCAGCCATGCTGTACCCTTTGTACTTGAACAAAGCTGCTACTGTTTCAGACCCTCTAGAAAGACTTAAACTTATAGTGGTGGGAAGTGTGTCGAGTTACATTCACACTTCTACCTTTTTAAAGCCCATAAACCCTATTCTGGGAGAAACCGTCCACGGGTACTTTGAAGACGGAACTGAAATATGGGGTGAACAAAGCAGCCACCACCCGCCTATTTCGCACTTTTACATTGAAGGACCTTACAACAGCTACACTTGCACTGGGTACTATGGGTTTAATGCCAAAGCTGGGTTCAACTCAGTTACTATCACTAACTACGGAAACAAGGTGTTTAAGTTCCCCGACGGACAACTAGTTAAGCACACCTGTCCAGAAGAAGTTTTTTCAGGCACTTTCTTCGGCGCCTGCAGACACGAAACTCTAGGCAAAATGAACTTTGTAGACGAAACAAACGGAATCAAGTGCGACTTGCAATTCGGAGGCAAAAAGCCCTCTGACAGTGTGAGTGGAGTAATTACTGACAGCCAAGGAAAACAACTGAGTGTACTAACAGGATCCTTTCTAGGCTACATGGAGTTTGATGGAGTCAGGTACTGGGACTACAGGTATGTAGANCCTTACAAAGTTAACTTTGACATTGCTTTGCCTTCAGACAGCGAAGCCAGAATGGACTTGATTCTGCTGAGGGAAGGAAACATAGAAGAAGCCCAGAAGAAAAAAGAAGAACTCGAAAACATCCAAAGACGCGACAGAAAGCTCAGGGAGGACTACTCTAAGTCAGCATAATTAAGCATTTCTAATCAGCCTTACAATAAAAGCACTCAGCACCGTCGGGAACAGCATAATAGCTAAGTAGCAGCACAAAGCAGTGCACAAAGCAAAACATAACTTCATTCGGAAAGCTGGCCCACAAGTTCTTGCAATGAGTGTGCAGGGGTTCCAGCTCCACTCGAACCTGCCTATAGGAGGAGGCAAGTAAGGGTCGATGTTGGGTTCGTCTCTTCCTTCTCCGACTTTGCAGGCTTCTGCGCTTTCTTGAGGAACTAACTCAAAAGAAATCTGGACTTCCCCTGCTTGTTCCCTTTCGCCTTCTTCTTGCTTGAATACAGGGACCCAGAACTTATCGTACTTGTCTTGTTTTTTGTAGCTGGTTTTCTCGATTTTTTGGTCTTCAATTGAGATCTTTTTCGCGCGGGAGTGCTCTCTGAAGGCAAACTTAGCCAGTTCTTCAAACTTAAAACTCACGTCGCCTATGAAGTCGTTAGAGTCTAGTATGTCTCTGTCCCACACTTGTAAGTTGCAAATGCAGTTGTCAGTTGGCAAGGAAATCGGGAACTTGATTCTCCAGTTAAAAGAAGCTTTTCCGTCTTGACACCTGTAGTGAGTGTCCGTTTCTTTGGGTTCGCAGTCGTTTACCCAGCACCTCACGTAGATGTCACTGGTAGCTTCAACGTCGTAGTTCTCAATGCCTTTAGTTCCCCAAACGATAAGTCTGACTTCAAACTGAGCAGGAGGCCTTGGAGTTAAGTCCCTGGGCAAAGGAACTTCTTTGTTCGCAGGCCAAAGTTCCAACCAGAACCTGAGGCTTCCTTGAACTTGCTTAGTTAGTTTGTGGTATAGTTCGTGCTTTTCAATGGGCTTTTCTTTTAAGCTTCTCCACTTAGTTGAAAAGAACCTGTCTTCTAAGTCTATTAAGGTGCTTCCAATCTTGTCGTCACTAACTACAGGGTCGTAGTCCCACACTGAGATCTTCAAAATAGAAGCCCCTGGAAGTGTGGTTTTGAGCTCAAACATTTTTAGGAAACTCGGGTTTGAGTCGTCAGATATGTACTCGTCAGAGGAGTCTAGTGTTTGGTTTCCTAGTTTTACTTTCAAGTAAGGGTCAGAGTGCGAGTTGCGGTCTTTAGGAGGAAGGTTGAAGGCGTCTATTACATAAACTCTCACAACTACGTCAGTTTTGACTAAAAGCATCTTCCTGATTTTATCGAAACTAGAGTTCTCATGCTTAGTGGACTTTGCTGTTTTGGAGGCTTTTTTTGACTCAGAAACTCTTACTTGGCCTTTGAAGGTCCCAGCACTGACAACAGTAGTTGGGTTTCCCCGAGAGTCCTTATTAGACGATAGCAACAATAACCAGTTGTCCTCTACTCCTCTGTCCTGTCCTTTTCTGATCTCAAACTTTTCAAAAGGAGAACTTTCAATGTACTCAGTTTCTTCCAAAGGAGTGTCTAAAACGTACCTGTAGTGCATGATGCGGTCGTCTTCTTTGCGGTCGTAGCCTATTTGAATGTAGTTTTCGTCTGGAACTGCTTGTTCAATTAAAACTCCGTTTTTGGACTTGCTGTAACTAGGCCATATAACGAAGGCCCCTTTCCGGGCTTTTTCTACACTGGGCCGGTTGGTTTTAACTCTGGCTGGAGACCGAGAGTTTATCAAAGGATCCCTAGTGGGCTTTTGGGTTTCTGTTACTATTTCTTGGAAGTCTTGGCCGTTGCTGGGGACGTTTTGGTCGTAGTTTCTAGGGTTAAAAAAATACTCTCCTAGGTTTATGTTGAAAGTCCCTATTATTGGTTGCGAAAGTCCCTTAAACAAGTTGTCGTAAACAGTGCAGGTTAAAATAGGACTGAATATTTCTTCAACTGGCATTCTACAGCTGAACTTAATTACTGAGTCAATGTTTGCGTTAGGTCCTAAGTCTTTGGGTTGAGTTTCCACGTTCCTGACTAAAAGGTTTTCGCCTGGAATCTGCAAAGAGTTCATGTCGAACTTTACAAAGGGTTTATTGACTGGCAAAAACCCAACAGCTGGTTCTAGGTTCCTTAAGCCTAAACAGTTGATTTCTACAGTGGAGTCAAAGCACTCTGGCACAATGCTGTACTCAGGAACTTCTCGATCGTACAAGTTCATGGAAAACAGTATTTCGCCTGTAGAAGACTTTCCAAAGTCCAGTTTGTGCCAAGTTGGTTTTTTAAAAGAATCTTTGTTTCTAGCTGCATCTGAAAGTGGGACCACTAGCACTCCTATAAGGTCATCAGAAGTGTAGTCATCAGAGTCCATTACGTAAACTAGCACAGGGGGGTCTTCGTCACTTCCCACTCCTTCCACTTCAAGGTTGAGTGTTTTGTACCACATTGGGTTCAGAGTGTTTTCTTTCACTTCAGTTTGAGCCATTACTCCGCAGCAGTAAACCTTAACGTAAGGGTCAGACTTTCCGTCAGAGTCAGCTGCAGGCAACTGTCTGCACTGGAACACGTTCGCCACCAAGTTGAGCTTAACTCCTTTTTTGCGCTTTGGAGGAACGTTCCAGCGTCCGATAGTTAAGTTTTCGTCAAGGTCATTAAAGATCCCCACATAAAAGCGTATGCGCACGTAGCCACCTTCCCAGGAGTTAGAAACTTTGCCTACAGCTTTGTCAGGAGCTAAAGCTATCCACTTAGGACTTGCCATAAGGTCTGTCCAGTCAAGAGGATCTAGTCTGGTGTAGCAAATAGTGTCACTTCCGGACTTTAAGTACACTATAACATCTGGCAAGGTATTTTCTGCGTACTTAGGAATCTTAACTATTTTCCTTTTGAGCAAACTGAACCAGTTGCAGGTTTTGTTTTTGGTTTCTACTTTGTCGGTTTCGTCTGACTTGTGACACCAGCTTATTTGCACTGAGTACTCACTGCACTCTTCAGGCAGAGCTACGCCTGAAAATACTTGGCACCTGATTTCGTAAGGAGTCAGTTCCTCAAAGTTCTCCCTGTAAAAGTCCCCAATTGTAGGGTCTTCAATAGGTTTTTCTTGGAGTTTGGGCTTTTTGGACTTTTTAATCTTGATGCTGAGTAGAATTCTTCCACGCCAAGCCGAAGCTAGTTCAGGCATGGTGTTCATTTTGGTAGCTTCTTCGTTGTCAAGTTGTTTAGGAGCTCCGTAAATGTTCATCCAAAAGTAGTTTTCGTACAAGCCTTCCACAATGTCTTCGTACAAAAACTTAAGTGTGCCTACTAAGTCGTCTCCGTCAGGAATGTCGTGGTCCCAAACTCGCAGTATGAGGTTCGAAGTGACATTTGGCAAAGACACTGGCAAGTACAGGTCCTCGTACCAAAAAGCACTGTAGCTGTTTTCGTCAGCTTTGCGTTTTTTAGTTCTGACTTTGGCTCCAGCAAACTCAGCTTCGCAAAAAGCATCGATGGTTCCGTAGTAATCCATTTGTGGCAGGTTATCAGCTTTTAGAATCCTAACAACTATTTGTCTGGTTTCGTGGTGCACCTGGGGAGGAAGCAGTATTTCGGAGTCCTTAGACTCATCT